>Ga0123355_10013179_pt1 | contig 12850 bp, 7 predicted proteins | sample TergutEmb28metaG_3_FD_89872 | JGI IMG/M metagenome (GOLD analysis project Ga0123355, IMG submission 89872) | Embiratermes neotenicus P1 segment gut microbial communities from Petit-Saut dam, French Guiana - Emb289 P1 | ecosystem: Host-associated > Arthropoda: Insects > Digestive system > Gut ...
ATCGGACCAACTGGAGATATCGGACCAACTGGAGATATCGGACCAACTGGAGATATCGGACCAACTGGAGATATCGGACCAACTGGGGATATCGGACCAACTGGGGATATCGGACCAACTGGGGACATCGGACCAACTGGAGATATCGGACCAACTGGAGATATCGGACCAACTGGTATTCAAGGACAAACAGGCGATCAAGGAGAAATTGGGCCTACAGGGCCAACGGGGATTGATGGTGTAACGGGTCCTACAGGTTCTGATGGTCCTGAGGCTGTAAAAAGCGTCAATAATGTATTTCCAGATGTGTACAAGAATATAACACTTGTTGCCGAAGATGTTTCCTATGACAACGAATTATCTCAAACTTCACCAGAAATGCTCAGTTTAAGCGCAATCAATGTACAAGAGGCTATTGATGAACTTGATCAACTTTTGAAGTACAATGCTATTTATGTATTTGATGCGACGGTGCAATCAGCTCCTCCAAACCTTCCGCGGGGATACAATTGGCATGTGGATATCCAAGAGCCGTTAAATGAACCACACCAGTATAGCAGATATTTCTTTGCAACAGCTGAGGATGCAGCGTTGGATGTGCGGGGAACTCCGAATATTATGGCAGCAGTTGCGCGTTGGTTTATTGATGATTTTTTCATCGGTTTTGAATATCTTGAAAATGGTCTTGTCAATACGACTGTTTATATTACATCGCCGATTGATGGTAGCGTAATTCTTCCGACGTTCCGCCCGATTCCCATTGGTACGACATGGTTCTTTGGTGTCAACCAAGCTGATCCTTTCCCAGAAACGGATACGGTTAGATCAATCATTGACATAAATGTGCAAGGTTTAAACGTCATGCTTGGGAATACTTTCAATCTTACCACGACAAATAAACAGATCGTCGCGGCAATTAACGAAATTAATGACAAAGTAGCTAGCGTGGAAGTGTATGAAGCACAAGATGTAACCGAAGCTTTACAATACTCTATAGAACATCCTAATGTATTTGTATTTGTGGCAAAGGAGTGAGATGATGGCAACGATTGACTTAACTAACATTGTAACCAACGGCTCGTTTGAGACAAATGTAGCTGGCTGGAGCGGCTTTGAAGCGAGTAGGCAAGGAACGCAAAGTACGCTTGCACCCGTGCGTGTAACGAACGCAACTCCCGCTCCACCTCACGGTGAAACGGGTTCTTGGTGCGTTCAGATGGGGACAAAAACCCAAGGACTTATTTACCTTAACCCCACTACACCCATCCCTACCATTGCCGGGCATAAATATTATGTACGCGCGCGGGTTAGCTTGCGTGGAAACACAGTACCTGGGGTCACGACTGGTTGTACAGTGGTACACGGAGTCGGTGTTCCTGCGCGTGGTGATACTTTGCCACCACCATTATTTGATGGGTTGCAAACGCCAAATATCATAGGATGGAACTTGATTGACACCATCTGGACCGCGAATGTAACAGGACTTAATATGCGTTTTATTTGGCAGCAAACAGGTAACGTAGGCAATAACGATACATACGGTAGGGTTGACAACATTGTGATGGTTGACCTGACCGAAGCCTTTGGAGCGGGCAACGAACCGCCACTATTTGCGATCAGACAAGGGGTCATCCATGATACGCCTAATGGATGGTGGGAAGGTACCGAGACGATTACAATGCCAATACCACCTGTCATTACAACAGACGTTTTACCTTTCGCGGCCAAAGGCAGGGCGTATTCAGCAGTGATAGAGCTTGAAGAAGGTACTGGAACGGCTCCTTTTGTATTCACGATATCGGGGCTTCCCCTTAACAGTGGGTTGTTCATTGACAACAATGGCGTTATTTCTGGCATAAGTAACCTTGACGAAGGGCAATATCCCGTAGAAATTACCATTACAGACAGCATCGGTTATCGCGTGAGAAAACAGTTTATCTTAAATGCGGGAGAGCCAGCTGTCATTCATGATGAATACATACCGGGCGCAACACTCGATCTACCTTATACATGGACACCAACTGTCACTGGTTCTGATGGCAATCTTGTCGTATCGGTTGCTGTAACGAGCGGGACATTGCCAGCCGGATTGTCCCTAAGTGGCACAACGATTTCCGGAACGCCAACAATCGATGGTCAAAGCTGTCAAATTACCGTAACAGCATTCAATGATTATGAGCTGGGTGGCGTCTCAAAAACATTTACATTATATGTATCGTTGGCAGCCCGGATCAATACCCTTTCGCCGTTGCCTGATGGTATCGTCGGCGTTTCCTATTCTTTTATACTAAGCGCATACGGTGATGAGCCGATATGGTGGCATACGGGTGGCAATTTGCCGCCAGGATTGAGTTTGAATGAAGACGGTCTGTTGTCTGGGATTCCTACCGCCGCTGGAACCTATTCATTTTCGGTGCAAGCGGCAAACGATTATGGCTTTGAGGACAGGTTGTATACCTTGACTGTCTACGAGCTGCCAGTTATTACGACAACGGTGTTGGGTTATGCACGTCTTGGTAGAAATTATTCTACACAATTAACAGCAACAGGCTCCACGCCGATCATCTGGTTTATCACCAATGGCGATTTGCCAACAGGTTTGTCACTTGATCAGAATACGGGGATTATCTCAGGTATACCCGTTGAAGAAGGAAGTTTTACCTTTACTGTTGTTGCGACAAATATTGTCGGCGTTTCTGCTCCTGTAACCTTCACAGTTGAAGCGGGACAAGCTCTTGCCATCATTACGCCTTCACCGCTTCCGAATGGAATTGTCAGCGTCCCATACACCCCCCTGACATTCCAAGCAGATGGGCTTGATGACTCACTTGTTTACACCTGGTCATGGGCACCTCAAGCAGGATCATCTTTCCCGCCAGGCCTAATCTTAGCGGCAACGACTGGCGTGTTATCCGGAACACCATCGGCGATTGGCACTTATAATGTCATTGTCACCATCACAGGTGGCGGAACAAGCACCACTGCGCCCTTTACCATAACCGTCGGTGCACCACCAGTCATTACTTCAAACCCCAATTTAGGCGGCGGCGTACTCAGACCATTCAGTACGGTCTTGCAAGCAAGCGGAACACAGCCTATAACATGGGCAATGACGGCAGGACCAACGCCTACTGCTAGCATAGAATTGAGTTCTGCAGGTGTTGTATCTTGGCTAAGCCCTATTTTGGGAACATATACGTTTACAGTAATCGCCACCAATACATTCGGAAGCTCCACTCCCGTGCAATTTACTTTAATTATTACCACACCATCTATTATAGATGTGAATTTGGATGATGGGATTGAAGATGTGTTTTACTCGCATACCTTTACCGCTGAGGGAGCTGTGCCGTTTACATGGTCGCATACTTCGGGCGACTTGCCACCTGGACTTTCTTTTGACCCAGAAACAGGTACTTTATCGGGAAATCCCACTGCAAACGGAACCTATAATTTTTCGATCCGAGTAGATAATATCGGTGGGTATGCTGAAGAATCATTTACGCTCAGAATTTTCGCACGACCGATTATTGCAACACTTGCTCTAAATAGCGGAAATATAGATACTTATTATTTGCAGACATTGTTAGCTACGGGAACAACGCCAATCACTTGGGAAATTGTTACGCCGACAGGCGATGAAACAGGATTGCCGCCAGGAATAACATTGAGTGGCGCTACAATATCAGGAACCCCAGACACGCAAGGCGTATATAAATTTACAGTAAAAGCGGAAAACATCACTGGCTCTGATTATGCCGACACTCGCCAATTCACCATCTCAATCGGCGCCATCGGAGCACCTGTCATAACAACCTATGTGGCGTTATTCGCTACAAGGGGTGATCCCTATTCACTGACTTTAGAAGCAACAGGGGATGTGCCGATAACATGGGCATTGGATAGTGGTTCAACATTGCCAAGCGGATTACTCTTAACTTCTGATGAAATAGCAGGAACGCCGACAGTTGCAGGCGTGTATAACTTTACCATCATCGCTGAAAATGTTAATGGCAGCGATTCTAGAACATTCATAATGACAATCGCCGACCCGCCTGTTATAACCACACCTTCCTTACCAGACGGAACAACTGGCACGTCATATTTGGCGACCCTAGCCGCTACTGGCGATACCCCGATAACGTGGCAAGTGATGAACCCAAGCGGTAGCGAAACAGGTCTGCCGCCAGGACTGTCCTTAAACGCCAACACTGGAGAAATCTATGGCGCACCGACAACAGCAGGAAATTATACATTTAGCATCAGAGCCGTAAACGGAGCTGGTTATGATATTGTTCAATTCTCCATAACCATTACGCTTGGTGGCGGGACATTTATTAATGGGAAAGAAATCGGCAATTTATTCATTGCAGGCAAAGAAGTTTTCAGAGCATACGTAGGCGGGGATAGAATATTTTAACGTGGAATCGAACGTCGAAGAAAAACCTTCGGCGTTTTTTACAATAGGCATTCTCTATACTATATTGATTGCAGTGGAAAAAGATTATTGTGCGTCTCAAGTTAATGAATAATAATCTACAGGACTTTAAAGGGACTGTTTTCTAATAATAAAAGGCAGCCAAATCATCAGAAAAAATCATCTAAAAACCTTGAAAAAATAAAAAAATGTGCATTTCCCGAAGAGTGCACATTTTTGGTATATCTTATTATGGAAAAGAAAAGATACTACAACTTCGATTTCAAATCGATTTCGTATCTCGAAAGCATTGAGAACACTTTAAACAAACGGCACTCTGTTTCAAATGAATGATTTTTTAATGGATTCACGACATTACTAGGAACAGTGTTCAGTTGTAAACTTTCCTAATAGTTGAATTTCTTATTTATTCTGGCTAGACTGCACCTTTTTGACGAAAAATGAGAAAAAAGGTGCCCTAAAGCCATTAAATTTCTTATTTATTCAGGTTGGAGTACACCTTTTTGGCGCAAAACGAGCAAAAAGGTGCCCTGAAGCCATTAAATTTCTTATTTATTCAGGCTGGAGTGCACCTTTTTGGCGAAAAACGAGCAAAAAGGTGCCCTAAAGCCATTAAATTTCTTATTTATTCAGGGTGGAGTACACCTTTTTGGCGAAAAACAAGCAAAAAGGTGCCCTGAAGCCATTAAATTTCTTATTTATTCAGGTTGGAGTATACCTTTTTAGCGAAAAACGAGCAAAAAGGTGCCCTGAAACCATTGATGATCACTTATATGTACTTAACAACTCCACTATTGAGAATATTAGACATATGGATTAGACTAACGTGATTTCAGCACAGTTTATTTCCCTTCAATCTCACCCTTAACTTCCTTATACAACCCTCTAATTCGCTTCACATCATCTTTCGTATACTCAAAATCCCCATAACGAACCCGAATATACTCATCCCTTAAGTCGCTCGACTTCTCAGACTTAAATTCTCTTGTAACCAAACCTTCCACATCAGATGAATTAAAATGCAGCGGAACATTAGCTTCCTTCTTATTAATAAAGACCAAAAACCTCCGGTAAACTTCGCGAATTTGATTTTCACTGCGACGCCTGAAGCGCCCCTTCTCTTTTTCCTCACTATCAAGCGAAAACCGTTCTTCGAGAACACCATCATCTCTTACAACTGACAATCGCCTTTTTCTCACAAGCACCCTGAATAAAGCAATCGTCAAAACAACTAGGACAATTGCAATAATAACTACCAATATATTTGGAAAACCACCATTTACGCTTTCATAGTCTTCCACTTCTGGAGGTTCAGGCATATAAAACATCGCAGGATCAAAATCAAAACTAAACCCACCCTCTATTCCTAAAATTCTAATAATAAATAGCAGAATCTCTCCCAAAATCCTCAGCCCAAAGTTAAGAATCCAGAGCAAAAACAAAATAGCTGGGAATAGTAAATAATGCCAAGCCAAACTGAAGACATTACCCGCAAATGCTAAAAATCTATCAGTACTCAAAAGCAAAACAACAATCATAACTCCAACCAGTGAGACCGCATTCATTACTTTGAAACGTGTCTGCTTAAAAACTGCCTCATCATGACGCATCATCCGCATAAACATAACTGAAAAGAGAAAAAATGACAAAGCAAACAAAAACGAAGCTCTTGGTAATGCAATTACTGGTCGCGTAAAATTCCCAACTAACCCATTAACTGCGACAATTATTGCTATAAGCCCACCAAAAATCATCGCAAAGAACCTAAAAACACTTTCATAATTAAACTCCGCTACTCGTTCATCTGATGTTGGCAGTGTCCAAGCCATGAAAATAATGGCAGGAACGAGAACGACAGCATTTGGTACTGTAAAGGGGGTTGTTACAAAAACTAAAAATAATGGCATGATACTTATGAACCTGATCCTTCCACGGGGGGCAAGAAAAGCGGATAAAAAGGCGACGAAAGCAAAAATGGGTAAAGTTGAAATTAAGTCCTCACCACCCAAAATTTCCCCAATGATGCTCGCAAAAGTCATGTAGAAACAAACATCACAAATTCGTTTTAACCCACTAGGAAAAATCATTCCAAAACCTCCTCAATTTCTTGTTTAACTTCCTGATACAACCCTTTGATACGCTTTACATCAGCCTTTGTAAAAGTCGATTCCCCGTAGCGAACTCCAATATATTCAGCTCTTAAATCACTCGACTTTTCGGATTTAAATTTAGTCGCAACCAAATCTTCCACATCAGATGAATTAAAATGCAGTGGAACATTGACCTCCTGCTTTTTTAGATGTAGTAAAAATCGACGATAAATTTCGCGAATTTGATTTTCAGGGCGCTGCCAAATGTGCCTTTTCTTTTTCTCTTGAGAATCAAGGAAAAACCGTTCTTCTTCAATACCATCACCACTTGCATATGAGTGCTTTAGCTTAGTAAGCATTTTAAAGATTTTAATTACTAAAAAAATGACAATAGTAGCAATGATAACAATAATAGCAATGACAACAGGAAGTGGAAGTTGAGAGTTAGCTTCTTCAAGAGGTTCAAACATCACCTCTCCCCCAAAAAACTCCACTTCTATTCGAAACATAGAAGCAAATATACCAGCAAGTATTTCATTCAACCCCAAAATATCGAAAATGAATTCGAGAGGTACAAATATAATCCATAAGATAAATCTAAATATTGGAGCCAAGAAATTGACGAGGATGAAGTTTATTACCCGTCCTATAAATGTCAAAAATACCTCGGTACTTAGCAGCACAGCGCCAATTATAACCCCAATGATGGAAGCTGCATTGATAATTTTAACTCTTGTCTGTTTTAAAACTGATTCATCATGTCGTATTAATCTCATAAAAACAATAGAATTGAATAAAAACGATATGGCAAACAATAATGTGTCGCTTTGTAATTCTCCAAGAAAAAGGGAAATTACTAACATAAAACCAAAAATCATTAGAAAGTTACGAAAAACATCGTCATAATGGAACTGCGACACATCTTCATCTGGCGGTGGAAGTGTCCAGATCATGAACAGGATGGCAGGCACGAGAATAGCAACGTTAGCTATTGTTAAAGGGGTTGTCACAAAAACTAATAATAATGGTATGATGCTGATGTATTTAAGCCGCCTACGAGGAGCAAGAAAAGCAGACAGGAAGGCGACGAAAGCAAATATTGGTAAGGATGAAATTAGGTTATCACCTCCGAAAATATTCCCAACTATACTCGCGAAGGTCATGTAGAAACTAATATCACAAATTCGCTTCAGCCCACTAGGAAATGTCATCCTCATTCCCTCCTTGATCAAAATCCTCGCCATATATAAAGATCAATGCTCCAGTGGTTTTTTCTTTTAGCTTTTTTGCAAGTTGTTGCTTATTCGGATCTCTTTGTGGTGTAATGATAATAGTTGAGCGATTTTGTTCTTGGTTTAGGACTAGATTTTCAATAACAGCCTCATAAGTTTCTCTCGTTCCATAAGCAGCTCGACCAAGTTGTTCTAAAATAGAACGCAAATGTGCCTTCCCAAGGCTTTGGATTAAGCGTTTTTGATCGGCTATTTCCCCTTCAATGATAGCGTTAGAAATGTATTCAAAGGGGATTTTTTTGTGTTCAAGATATTGACACACCGTTCTTGCAAGTGAAAAGCAGTTTTCAAATTGTTCATGTGTGAGGGTTTTTCCGGAGATGGTGCTAATATCAAGAAAGACAGTCACAACCATTTCTGTTGTGTAGTCAAATTGCTTTACCATCATTTGATTGGTGCGTGCTGTATGCTTCCAAGACATTTGTTTTAAAGGTTCTCGACCTGTGTAATCACGCGTCCCGATGGTTAAGACCGGATCCTCCATAATAAAGCGTCGGACTGAAATATCACCTAGAAATCCACCTAAAATTTCCTGGAGATGTGGCGCTTCAATTTGCTTTGGATACACTATAAGTTCACGAAGTTCCATGAATTTTTCCCGCTTATCTGTAAGTCCAAGAAAATCTCCACCGCGCAATTCCGCTCCCTTAAATAAATAACGACCTCGCTTATCAAAAGTTATTTTAAGCTTTCTTTGTAATTTACTCCGTGCCAGTAAATAAACAGACGAATTATAACTTAAATGACCCAATCCCAACATGTCTTCACGAATAAAGACCTTGCGGTTTAGCGTACGGATGCCTTTTGGTAAGGCTTCTACCATGCGGATAAAGGGAACAAAGCGATGTGATTCATTAGTGACTGTGCTAATGAGCTCTGTTGTCTCTCCTATTTCGATTAATTTTTTACTGAACCTGTAGTCATACTTGATTCCATTTAGGACGTTTTTCGTTGACCAGATTTGCACTAAGGCAACAACTATAATAAATATTATGATAAACAATGTCATATGAACAACCACCTTTAAACGCTGCGCGTTAGTTACAATATTAACCGATTATTTTTCTCTTCCCATTTCTTGATATAGGACAAACATGATCATTAATCATCTTAACAGTATTCTTTTTGTTATCAATACTAACAATCCTCTCTTTATTGATGATGCAACTTCGATGGCAGCGAATAAATCGCTCATCTAGCATCGCTTCCAGCGACTTAAGCTCCCCATTAAACTCCAAGCGCCGCTCTATTGTATACAGTCGCAACTTGTTACGCATGGTTGTTGTTTCAATGGAAACAATCTCATCCATATCTAAGAACATAACTTTATCATAAACTTTAATTTGCAATATTTTTGCTTTATCTTTAACAAAGTTGTTTGCTATTGTCGCTTCAATACAAGATCGGACTCGCTCTTTAATGTCCTCAGCTGTTCCTTTAACAATAAAATCCAATGCCTCAACTTTATACTGGAATGTCAAAAAAACCATTTCCGAGTGGACTGTTAAAAACACAATAGTTGCCTTCTTTCCAAGCTTACGAATCTCACTTGCAAGTCCGATCCCATTCATCTGAGCATTTAAATTAATATCCAAAAAAAACAACGCTGGATTTCCTGATGTTTTATAGTGCTCTAAAATTTCATCAGGTTCTGGAGTTGATAAAGCTAATCTAGCATCTTCATTTCTGATAATACAATAATTCGAAATATAGGTAGAAATTAAATCCAATTGACTTCTATTATCCTCGCAAACATAAATATCTAGCATTTCACCTCATCCTTTACTATAGAGATACCCTATACTTCAACATTATGCATCTTTTAGTGTTAATGTTTGTGTAAAATAATCAGCAGCTACTTCAGTTTCAAGATGTAAATTTTTAACCTTAACCAAATATTGATTAACAATATCAAGACCGAGTCCACGACCACTGCCTTTAGTAGAAAAGCCTAATTCAAAAAACTTATGAGTAGCCACTACTTGCTGGTTCCAGGTATTTTTAATAATAAAAACAGTGGATTTGACATTTTTAATAACAGCAATCCAAAACTTTGGATTATCAGTTTCTAATGCACCTTCAATCGCATTATCTAATAATATCCCTAATATTTGACAGACAATCGCTGTCGGTGCACCTACTTGATCTATAAAATCATGAGCTCCGATGAAAACTTCAACATTTTGCTCACATGCCTTCGACCCCTTGTAAGCTAGAATACTTTTGATCTCCTTGATTGCTATCTGTTGCAAACTCGTCATCAACTTATCCTGATGCAATAAAGATTGATTAAGCGGTGTCATTTCTTTATTATAATATTTTTTCAAGCCATCAATATCTTCATTAGCTAAATATATCTGCATTGTCGCCATAATATTAACATAGTCATGTTTAATCATCCGCAATCCAGTATATGCCATTTCTAAATCTTGGACATATAAGGCAAATGCTGTGTTGATTAACTTCTCCGTCTGCAAGGAAGATTCTTTAAACATGTAGTGCACAATGACGGCGATTGTTATGCCAATGGAGATAAAAAGCAACACGTAAGCCGATGCATTCAGATTATTAGTTGGTATGTTCATACGCAAAAAACCTAGTAAAATCACATCAGCATCACTAGTAAAATAAACAAAAGTTAATGATATGCCGATAATAACTGCCAATACACTCATGATTTTATGATAAAATACTCGCATTAGACCAAGGTTTTTGAGGATTTTTTTGATTATAAGCGACAGCAGAAAAGCAACAACTGTTATTCCTACAACCAAAAAGCCCCAATTATACTCAGTGTACCAATCTACTCGTCCGATAAGCGTTAAAAACAAAACACTTACTGCCCCGATACTCAAATACCATAAGATAATATATCCAAGTGATATCAGTGCCACTTTAATGCTTTTATAAAAGATTGCTTCAAGAATTATTGACCAAATTAAAACAGCAAAAAAAGTGATATTATAAGGGGCTTCAACATCTCGAACGCCAATGTAAAATCCAACAATAAAAGGAACAATAAGTATGAGTCCTATTTTAATTAGCAATTTTTTCTTATTATGCTCTTTCAAATAAGGTAAATTTTCTACAATCAGAATTAGAAATATACTAAAAGCAACAGCGATTATAAATAATGCGAGTGTCATAATACCAGCTCCTACCTGCTATAGAGATACCCTATGGTATATATTATAACATAGATATTGATAAGATTGATTGGATTTCGTGTAAGAGGTCTTTTTTTATGTATGAACGACCCTCCTTTTGCCAATAATCGTGTTTTTTGGGCTATTACAACAAAATTTATTGCAAACTCGCTATAATATGATATAATAGTTCAATATATTCAATGAAAAATTTTCATTTTGAAGTTAACAAATCTAGGAGTGTGATTAATTATGAAAAAATTTTACAAATATTTATTTATCTTTATGCTATTGCCTGTACTTATCCTCGCTAGCTGTTCCGATGAAGCAGATCAGGTAGACGAACCAGATGATGCAGAACAAGTAGACGAACCAGATGAAGTTGAGCAAGCTGAAGAGTCGGATGAAGTAGAAGCTGAAGAATCGGATGAAGTAGCAGATGCCGATACTGCTGATGACGATCAGGAATGTATACGCAATGTGATGGTTTATCCACCACAGCATTGTCCAGTAGCAGACGACTCTTTTGCTGCTTTTGCTGGTAGCCTAGCATCTGGAGATCATGGCTACTATGCTTATCGGCATGTCGAATTTATGCAAGATAACTTCCCTAATCGTGTTCCCTTTACTTATGAAGAATTAGCAACAGCTGAATGGATTGTAGATGAATTATTAGAGATGGGTTTTTCTGAAGATATGATTGAAATGACAGAATTTAATGCATCAGAGATTATCATTGATTCCCTTAATGATATTGAATTAGAATTTACAGACCTTGTTGAAATGATGACTAGCAATTTTGAAAGCGTAGGTTACTACAATATTTCAACAAGAAGGGAGTCAGATGATAGCCAAAATATTATTTTAACAATACCGGGTGAGAGTGATGAGGTTATCATCGTTGGGGCTCATTATGATAGCCCAGGACAAGCAAGTATTAGTGATAACGCTGGCGGGGTTGCCGTACTACTTGAAAGTGCCAGGCGGATGCAAGAAGTAGATAACTATTATACAATTCAGTATGTATTCTTTGGAGCAGAAGAAGCTTTCTTAGTCGGGGTTCTCCACTACACCTTGTCTTTGACGGAAGAAGAAATAGATAATATTGCGCTAATGATAAATGTTGATGTTATTTTTGACGGTCCAGAACTGATATATGCTGCAGGTTATATTAATCCACCTGAGGATGATCTCAGTCGCGGTATGGGAACAGTCATGATGTTGTTAATTGAAGAAAGACTCGAAGTACAAGAGAATAATATCACTACACACATAGATGAACTTGCTGCTGAATTAAATAGTAATTATGATTTAGAGAAGCAAGACTTGTCAACTGGTGTGTTTGTGACATCTGATCATTTAGCATTTTTAGAGCTAGGTCTACCAGTTTTAGTCTTTTATGCAACACACCCTCTCGAAGATTACTACCCAGACGAAATATTTATTGGTGACGTGTTCCATTCAGCATATGACGATTTGCACTTTATGAATGAAACATTCCCAGGACGGATTGAAAGAGCGCTACACACGTACTCTATTTTTTTAGAACAAATATTGTTAGCTAACTTTGAATAACAACACTTAGGAGGTGAATTCCATGATCCAAATGAAAAATCTAGCTAAAAGCTATGGTTCAAAAAATGTTTTAAATGACGTAAACTTCGAAGTTAATTCGGGAGAGATTTTCGGACTACTTGGACCATCAGGATCAGGTAAAACAACAATCATCAACATTTTAACAAAGCAAATCACTCATGATAGCGGAACGTTCAATGTTTCGGCAAGTGCCTTTGAAACCGGTTTGATGTTGGAAGAAGATGGTCTTTATAAACGTCTGACTTGCACCGAAAATTTGAATATGTTTGCGACAATCTATGGTGAACC
>Ga0123355_10013180_pt1 | contig 12850 bp, 8 predicted proteins | sample TergutEmb28metaG_3_FD_89872 | JGI IMG/M metagenome (GOLD analysis project Ga0123355, IMG submission 89872) | Embiratermes neotenicus P1 segment gut microbial communities from Petit-Saut dam, French Guiana - Emb289 P1 | ecosystem: Host-associated > Arthropoda: Insects > Digestive system > Gut ...
CCGCGTCCTCTTTACATACTCTTGTCACCGAGTCTTCCATGGAATCGATTCCGCGTCAACAGCTGAGAGCTGGAATGTCTCCTTCCCCGCTGCCCCCTCCTCTCCCGAATGCTAGCCAGACACTTCCCAGCAACAAGCCAGTGCATATGGCTACGACGACCTTGGCTGTCCAACCTTCTCCTCCCCCTCCTCCTTCTCCTTCTCCTCCTCTTCTTCCTTCTCTTCCTATTCTTCTTCCTCCTTTTCTTCCTCTTCTTCCTCCTCTTCCTCTTCTTCCTCCTCTTCCTCTTCTTCCTCTTATTCTTCTTCTTCTTCCTCCTCTTTCTCTTCTTCCTCTTCTACCTCCTCCTCCTTCCTTTTCCTCTTCTTCTTCTTCTTCTTCCTGTTCTTCTACCTCTTCTTCTTCTTCCTCCTTCTACTCAAAATAGTCTTCAACATCGCTACCCTCGGCACCTGATTCCGAGGCGATGTCAGCAACCAGAATTTCACTGATGGCTTCCTCCTCAAGTTTTTTTTTTTCCCCAGCCATTGCTCGAGGCCTACAATTGTCTGCCTTATTTAGACTCCTATGTATGGCTGGGCACAGTTTCAGAAACCTAATGCCACTGAGATATGAACATCTACAGTGAGAGCAAAACAGATCTAAACCTACAATGTGGCTACTGTACAAAATTCCAGCTATTCGATTGCCCAAGACATTTTTAGTAGACTGATGGCTGTGTGTTGCATGTTACTGTCCCACAACTCCTACAGATTACCCCAGCACTACAAGAGACACATCTGTGGCACCTCTTGTAGCTTAAACTTCAATTTTTGATAATTAATTTTGTCTGAATTGTATGGGTACAGTATGCCACTGACAACCTTTCTTGTCAACAACTAATGTTTATTTCTTAGGCCAGTGTTGATGTTTTAACCCACAGTGAACTTCAGTGCAAGCAATAAACAAAGCTAGCTATGTCTGAACCTTATTAGTCATCTGGGACAAAATCCACAATTACTATGTGTCAACATAGAAATATTGGTTTTTGGAGGGGTTTAGGAGGTGGAGGGTGTGCATTCTGGCTCCACAAAGAATCTCTGACCTTCAAGGGTTCTGCAGCTTAACAAGCCACTGCATTTTATTGGAGAGGAATGAACAAAACTCCTCCAAACTTCGGCACACTGTTTGTGACATCTTTATAAGTCATTCGGCAATTTAAAGGGCTCACTGTGCGACGTTTTTAGAAGTTGTTCGGCTGCAAAGGTTTAATCATACGCCATCTGATCTCATGGGTGACTTGGCACACTTGCTCTGCCATGTCTGCAGTCTGACTGACAGTGGGTGACCTGAATATTCAAATCTCAGCCAAAATGTGACTGCTTCCAAAGCTGAATACCATTTAAGGGTTTGTGTTCTACTCATGGTGGTATAATGAGGATTTTTTCAGCATTTTGTCTTAAAAGCTGTTTTCTCACATATAAAATGAAATTTGGGGCGAGCTGTCTGTTGCAAAAGGTGTGACATTCCATTGAGGCTACAATGATCACAAAACAAACATACATGAATGTTAATTGCCCAAGGATGCAATGTGTATAATTCACAATAAATTAAATCAGAAGTATATGTTGAAGTCGGAATAAAGACTCAGTATCAGACTGTTTGCTGCCTATTTTATGAAACTCCTATGTACCAGTAGGAAGTGCAGAGCCTTATCTGCTGACCAACACTATTAGATACTGAATAACAGGAGAGACATGTGCCCAAGGACACATTAATTTATGTGCTGTGTAGGTAATTGTGGCTTACTGATACGGGCAGCATGCAATAGGTGGGAGAACAGTTAACATTTACTGACATCAGTCAAAGGGTTAGGAGGACAGACATGTATTACAATTAGAACCAGTGAATTCACACAATTTTATTATAATCACAATGTTACAACACACCAGCTCCTACATGTTTTGGGCCACACTGGCCCATCATCAGGGAGCAGAATTATACAAAACATTTGCTTAACCTTTTCTGCATATAGCTACCAAAAACTCCTCACTATGTAATATTTATGTAGTAGATTGAGTTGTGCACTGAAAACTATGAAATTTAAAACATGATATTACAAAAATTATTTGAAATTTATAAATTTTGTAGTTTATTGTTTATAGCTGGTGCTTTGTAATATTGTGACTTTAATAAAATTGTGTGTATTTGTTAGTTGTACGTAGGTGTATCAAAACGTTTCGAGACTTGTTCCATAGACCTCCAACCGATGGCAGTACGTGAATACGTGCACTGTGCTTGGGAGCAGGGGACGTCGCCACTCAGTATGCTGAGTGGCGTCACTGTATGAGCATTGGGAGTTTCACAACACGAGTGTTTGTCACCATGTGTGCCTTCACATTTGCGATTTCAGCATGGATGTGAAATTGGAGCAGAGAGCAAACATCAAATTCTGCGTGAAACTCGGCAAATCTGGAGCGGAGACTTTTGAAATGATGCAACGTGCGTGTGGAAATGAGGCCATGAGTTGCGCGTTCGAGTGGCACGCACGCTTCAAGAGAGGCAGAACATCACTCGAAGATGATGACAGGTCAGGGCGACCTTCCACAAGCTCAGCGCCTAAAAATGTGGAAACAATTCAGCGGCTTGTGCATGAGGATCATCGGAGAACCGTTAAGGACATTGCTGCAATTGTTAATATGTCATACAGAACTGCAGACAATTCTCACGTGATTTGAACATGCACCGCGTTGCTGCAAAGTTCGTGCCCAGGCTTCTGACTCCTGAACAAAAAGAGCACCATGTTGCAATTTGTCAAGAGCTTCATCAGCGTGCCCTGGATGACCCATCCCTCATGTCGAGGGTCATCACTGGGGACGAGAGTTGGGTCTACGGGTATGATCCCAAGACTAAACAACAATCTTCGCAATAGAAGAGCCCAGATCCCCAAGACCACAGAAGGTGAGGCAGAGCCGCAGCACGACCAAGAGCATGCTCATCGTGTTTTTCGACATTCGAGAGATTGTGCACCATGAATTTGCCTCCCAAGGCCAGACCGTGAACGCCAGGTTCTACTGTAGTGTTCTTCACTGTCTGAGGGAGGATATTCGGCAAAAAGGCCTGAATTGTGGCGTGCGGGCAATTGGCTGCTCCATGATGACAATGCACCCTCTCACCAAGCTCTCGTAACGCATGAGTTTCTCGCCCACAACAGCATTATCACACTTCCACAGCTGCCTTACTCGCCAGATTTCGCCCCTTGCAACTTCTTCCTCTTCCCGAAGATGAAGCTGCAGCTAAAGGGTCGTCGCTTGGCACAGTGGAGGAGATCCAGCGAGAATCACAGAATGTTCTTGGTAGGCTTCGAGAACAGGACTTCCAGCACGCGTTCCAGCAGTGGCAACGGCGCTGGGATCGATGTGTTGCTGCACAAGGTGACTATTTTGAAGGGGATGCTGCCCAAACTTAAATCAAGTAAATACATTCTAGTCTATAGGTCCAGTCTCGGAACTTTTTAATGCACCCTTGTAATTGTGATAATTGAATTATAATGCACGGAATGGAGAATGTGAAAGACAAATATGGTCTGTTTTGTAGTAACCTGTGTATCTGGTATTGGTAACATTATGGTGTCATATTAGCCAGTGAGGACAGACAGTGTAAAAGTGAACGGCATTATTCTTTTGTGATAGTAATTTTTCAGATATCAGTATTTGCAAGCTGTTGACTGAATTTATTGTTTATTGCAGAATTTATATTTAGTGGCTTTATGCATCCTTTAATTGAAAGGTACTTCTGATCCAGAAGTTGGCAGATTTGGGTTTCTCACAGTGATGAGTGTTAAGATAATGGTTTGGCTTTCTGTGATGACACCATATGGTTTGATAGATTCCATTGTTTCGGAGGAATGAACTGGCTTCATCTTCAGGGTTTGATAACAGTATATATTTACTGTTCTACATGGTATGACATCACAGAAGAATGTGGTGCTAAAAGTTAGCAGGTTTTTAAATGTCATCATGTAATGTGTGCACTTTTCTAAATACACTGTGGACAGAAAGAAGTGAGCAGTCCAAACAGAGAGGTCTGTAGAAAGTGAATTTCATTTTTTCTTAGCAATTGATAACTGCCTGGAGTATGGTATAATTACAGTAGATTCTGGTAAATTGGGACACAATGGAACTAGAACACTTTGTCCAAATTAAACGGCTGCCCCAGTATACAATTTTATGTGCAGAGTTAAAACAGGAGACAAATTACTGTTTACTGAGCAACAAAAATACTGCACTGAATTGTGAAACAAATAGTACCATTCATAGATAAAGACATTATATGTATGTATGTATTTATACCAAAAGCAGTGTTAATGTAATATATATAGTACATATTAAACACCTAGGTAGTTCCTAACAGTTAATTATATTGTAGGAATTTACCGAGCATATACGCTGCTGTGTTCTCTTGACTGATTGCATCAGAATGAAATCAGCACAGATACCTAGCTCACATAAAGGACTATGCTAGTTTCTAGGACATGTGTCATCCCCGTTGTGTGTGTATGAACTTGGATTGGTGTGCACTCAAACACAACTGTGTCACGTAGGTGTATTTAATGACTATATTGAGCAACTACATGTTTCGGCCTTTACTGGCCATCTTCAGGCTGTCTTGAGAGAACAACCTTAAAATCCTACTGTATGCACTGCGCGTGCACAATGCATACAGTAGGATTTTAAGGTTGTTCTCTCAAGACAGCCTGAAGATGGCCAGTAAAGGCCGAAACATGTAGTTGCTCAATATGGTCATTAAATACACCTATGTGACACAGTTGTGTTTGACTGCACATGAATCCAAGACTATGTTAGTTGCTTTCCTGCACGAAGTAGCATTGTAATTCAGAAGTATATTTCCTGTCATGCTGGTTACTACTGACTTGTTCAAGCTCAGGTGTGTCAGACTCATCACTTTCCTTGTCTTCTGCTGTCTCTTGGTATTTGCTGCAATTTGTACAAGAATTGCATCCTCATAATCTTTATTTTCATTATAACGTTGAAGACTATTGCCCATGCATACAAACTCTTCGTAGTTTCTTATGTGTTGGAGTTCCAAAATGGCTTCATTTTCAGTATTGGCCATATTTGGCGTCTCCAAGCTTGAATGTGTAAAACCACAGGGAGCAAAGCAGTTCTGAAACATCTTGCTGCTTAATTCTCGCCAACTGTTGGCTACATATTGTGTTGCTTGCAAAAGTTTAACCCTTGCACTGACTTCCCTGGCTATTGATGATGCTGTCAGCAGATTTTCTTCAGTTTTGTCAGGGATATAATTTACCAACTCTCCACAATATGTCTTTGTATTTTTACAATTCCATTGTTCACTGGCTGCATGAAGCATGTGGTGTTGGGAGGCAGAGATTCCAGATGGATGTTTTTCAAACAATTGAAATGTGAGTGTGCTACACATTTGTGAAGTCATAACAGTAAAAGGCAGCTGTAATTTCATTAATGAAATATTAGATGCACTGAATAATAAAAAAAAGGGTTGGTGGCATATTTTATGACCTGGAAAAGGCCTTTGATTGTGTTAATCATGACATTTTGTTGTCTAAATTGGAATTTTACAGAGTAGGAGATAAAGTCAAAGATTTAATTTAGTCTTATCTTACAAACACATATCCAAGAGTATTAATAGAATGTAAGGATTGTCATCAGGGTATCTTGCTAACTGGGACAAGGTAAAACATGGTATTCGTCAGGGGTCTATACATGGTCCATTATTCTTCCTTTTTAATATTGACAACTTGCCAAAAATTATTAAAATTGACTCTAAACCAGTCCTCTTTGCAGATGATACAAGATTAATTATTACTAATGCCAGTCCTTTGGATTTAAAAAAAAAATATCACCACTGCATTTGTTCAGCTAAAAAAATGGTTTAATGCTAATTCATTCTAAATTATGAAAAAACACATTACACACATTTCATGACTAAAAGTATTTCTTTTATTGACATAGTTGTTGGTTACAATAATAACTTTATTACAAGACCTCTAATACCTCCTTGCAGTAGTTACTGAAAATTCATAATCTTGGAAAGCTCATATAGACCTGTAGGTACGTGCTTTGTTTACAGCCTGTTATGCTGTTAGAATAATTAAACCATTTATGTCTCAAGGTACTCTAAACTTGGTGTACTGTTCCTGCTTTCACTCTCTTATGAATTGTGGAATAATATTATGGGGAATTTCTTCATATAGTATTCATGTATTCAGACTACATAAAAGAGTAATTAGAATTATCACCATTTCATGACCTAGAGACTTGCAAAGAATTATTTAAAAATTTTAAAGATTTACCATTTCAATAACTATATGTTTTTTACTATTTGTAGTACACAATAAAGATCAATATAAGCTAAATTCTGAGATTCATAGTATCAATACCAGGTAAAACTCCAACCATTACCAACCACTCTCTAACTTAACAATGTATCATACAAGGACCTACTGGTTTGGCATCAAGATTTTTAATAATCTCCCTTCTGCCATATAAAAATTGTCACAAAATATTAAACAATTTGGATTGGCCTTATATGACTTTCTTCACGTAAAGTCATTTTATACCTTGGATGAGTATTTTAATAGTACTGAGGTCTAGGATTTGGTTTTACTTTATAAATGTAATTAGCCATTTTTGTACAGTCTTGATGTTTTATATTTTTACTTTAATTTGTCATCAACAAATTACAGTAGTATTAACACATTTCTCTTTACCATGGTAGAAGGTTTTAATTCAGTAAATAAATTGTGTTGGATAATTTTATTACAGTTTGTTGTTCCCTATATTAAGATATTATTGTATTGAATGGATTGATTTTAAATTAAATCCTCATATTGAATTTATGTATACTTTGTCACTATGACATATGCTTTGATATGGTATGTATATTATGTATTTCTGTATTTGATGACAAGTTCGGTATCCAGTGGGTTTGTTGAGCCTTGTGTGGGTTTCTTGAATGTGCAATGGATGACTGATTGATTGAAAAAGCCGCAGAACCTTTCTTGAATTTCACTGTAGTTCTGTGTTCCAACTCATTAGCCGTTTCTTAAACATTTTTGAAGTCATACATGCATTCTTGTTAGCATAGTACAGAACTAGTAAACCATCCATTGTAGGGCCCTTAAAGGGTCAACACATAGCATTTTTGCCACCAACCAACAGCCTCCATTTATCAGTTCCTGACATGTTTGGAAAACACAACACAGTTATGTGGTCCATTGCTTTCTTTGAAGCATACAGTCTGGTGTATTTGTAGCTCAGGGTACTGTCTGGCATAGCACGATAAAACAGGCCTGCTTATCAGCTTATAGATGTCATCTTTACAAAATTTCTGAAGCAGGTTGAGCAGTTCAACACTTACAGCATCAGCAGTGTTGTTCTCACAATGTGCTTTCTTGAATTTAATTTCATGCCTAGATATTCATCAAGACAACCAAACATGTGTTGCTTTGAAAACTCGGTGACCCAGTTTTTTAGTAAAGTCCCTTGACTTACTTTTCTGCATTGGGTTGCTGACATGTATACCTTGTCCAATTATGATACAGATTCACTGATTGAGGGACCCATCAGTGTCTGGATTCTTGCTATAATGCTTTTGGGTTGAGATGTTCCCTGTTTTCCTTCACATAATACCTGTTCCTCATGCAGTTTTTCTTGCTGTTGTATAATATGTTATTACACATTTCGAGACTCCAGTTTCTTCTTCTAGCTGGCCATGACTGGTGCTAGGTGGCTGGCTGTTGATTTGGTCAAGTTCTGTTAGCTAGTGTCACATCTTTCAATGGCATCTTGGCAGAGTTTTTTTTAAGGAGATTTATTACACAAAGTATTTACAGCAAGTACATGAACAAGTAACAAATTATTCCCTTAACCAGTTTGAGGGAATATTTACACTATGGCACAAGGAAACAGGAGGGAGTGTAAATATGAGTGAAAATAAGGCAGAGATCTCAAATTTTACAAAATCATTTAGAACTGCTACACTTTCTGAATATGAATGTGTTCATTACTTAGTGACTGCTAGGTGTTGTGCAGTCACAGTCCAGATTAAACAGCATGTTGTCCCAAATAATCAAAGCAAGTTCTGGTCAGTTTTCTAGACTTTTTGTTCTCTAAGATTTGTTCCAAGTAAAATAGCTGCCCCGATTAACTTATGACCCAGTTAACTGGACTCTGCTGTAATATATCATGTCTCTGAGGGCAGCACCTGTCATGGGAGTCTTGTTGCAAAGGAAGCCTGAATTGTCTGTGAATTTAGAGAACTTTCAGAAGATTTTATATTATAAGATAGTTTGAAGTGTGTGGGGAAAAAAGATTTGGAATTCTTGACAGCCACTGGCTTTGTATGTGATTCAGCTTTGGTACTGCTGCTGCATTCAGGGATGTGATGAAGTGGAAACACTTTGTCATGGTATACGTTATGTGTCAATGCATTGTTCAGTTTCTAGCTTCTGTAGTTGTTAGTTGTACAGCTGACCACAATTTATGATGTGTTGTGATACTTAGACGTTCCACACCAGTGTCAAGAGTGCCCACTGTTGCATTCAGTCCATATTAAGTTCAGTATAGATCATGTATTTACATTGTATTTATCTGAAGTTCCTGTTATCAACTCAGTTATGCCTGTGTCTGTTAAAAGATCTTTTCGGGTTGTCAGTCAAGTTTTGTGCAACTGCTGGATTTGCCAATGTATGCTTGTCCTATTGTCTAAAATTTCATTCCAACAATATATGACGCAAACAAATTGTGAAGTTGCTCATTGAGTAGTTTTTCCATTATTTTAGTATTTCATTTTATTAAGATTTAAATATTGTTAGTGCTTTGTTCATGTGTTTAGTTGAAGGTCTTTTGTCAGAGTGACAGTAAAGTTTCACACACCTTTGGAACAATCCTTGTACAGAGAGTATTTTTTGTCACTGGGCAGGGCACTGCAGAGTGGCTGGGTTGCTCTGCAGCATTGGTCACTTGCTCTGTTACTTACAAATTGAATTTATCTCCTGACATTTAGTTGTTATATAACTGTCTGTGTCATTTGTTCGCTTAATTCCTTTATTATAAACAACCGGATATTTACACAGGTGTGGGAGATGTAACCAGGGGTCCGGTGTCCAAAGCAGTGGCTGTTCTAACTGTGGGAAAGTTGTGTTTGCTGAACCAGATGTGGGCAAAGCAGTTGATAAGGCCACTTTTGAAGCTGCTCAAATTATCACAAGATTTACCCACAGTTATAAACATTATACGTGTGCTCAGAGATTTATGTGTTCGGTGAGTTAATACGACTATTAATATGTAGGCAGACAGTAAACTATTCAAAAATATGCTGTAGTGAGAACATTTTTAGCTGATTTGTTGTTCATTTTGTGCATTGTGAATTTATTAACACACTCTTTCAATAGCAACAAATGGACAATTCTACTATTATGGTTTACACTCCCAGTTAGCTCCTACATGGTTTGTCTTAACTGTTATCATCAGGGAGTTTACATCTATGTTTCTAAAACCTATGGTGGTAAGATAGTCGTACAATGCTTATGCATAACAGATGTACAGATTATAGTTAAAATTTACAGTATTTAAAATGTTATAAAATAACAATATAATGTGTTATTGATTACAATGTTTATAAAATAATAGTAGTTTTTGTTGACTACAAATGTGTCCTTTCCAGATGACTGCTTGTTCTACAAACATCTATTATGTTATGATCCAAATTGCATCCTGTCCTGTTACTGTAGATTATATTCTTTAGTCATAAAGAAGTGCAAGGAGTTTGTTTATCACTAAAAATATTGTCTACGGTTACGGGATGGTATCCGGTTTGGATCATAAACTAATAGATGTTTTATGTTGGTTGGATCTTAAGATCTTCTAGCTGTGTCTGTTACTTTTCCCTGTATTGCTTTCCTCTTTTATGCTTTTATATAAAACTTGTTGTAGGCAGTATTCTAGGCTACTTAATATTTGTAGATTATAATTCTCTAGCATGACTGACTGAAAAACTGCCATGCATATTTGTAAGTTGTTGGGAGTACTGGTGTCAATTAATAGTGTTAAGCCCTAAAATTTTAATCCTTACAAAGAATTGCTGCCTCCATTAAGGTTATTTTGTGGAATGTTTAACAGCAACAAAGAAGCGTGATGAAATTTAAATTTAGCTTTCTAACTGGTAACAAGAACTGATGAACTGCTGGATCTAGACATAAAAACTTCATAAACATGAGAATGTAACAATGTTTATGTATTGTGTCTAATGTATGTGTGATCAGTGTTATGCATTTTGCATGAAAGGACTGTTGAATTTTGTAACTATTACTTACTGAGTCATGTTTGTCTTCTTACATGTTTTAATGTGTTTAAAAGAAAGGAATTAAGATAAGGCAAATTTGTACCTGTATGCACCATGGAGGCATTCAGTGGAAGTGGAGGTACAGCTGTACTCATTTCTAACCTCACTACTATTCGGGGTAAGTGGTCAGCCTCATGTCCTGGCCACTACATCCAGGTGGGAAGGAGTCCCTGTTACCCATTGAATATGGGGCTGGGTGGTTCCGAGAGTCAGTCATGATGTTTTGGAGGAGAGAAAAATCTCTTGCCCCTGCCAAAATAAATTTCCAGAACATCTTGTTTTATGATGTATCAGATATGCAGTGATGATGGAACCTCATCTGCTGAGCCTGTGGCTTTGTCTGAAGGACGTGACTGTGGATGTGCGACTCACAACACTGACATGTCTTGTGGAGCTCCTGCAGGGCGACTATATCAAATTCCGTGGTGCCATGTTCTGCCATCTGTTAAGCATGCTGTGTGACTCTGATGAGATGGTGGTAGAACTTACTGCCCATTGTTTTCAAGACTGCCTTGTGGTTAAAAACAAAAATATAATGTTTGAACATTTTGTTGATGCCATGTTTCATTACAATGGCTACCAAGTAAGTTTTATGTACTGTACTCCACATTGACTGTTTATTAACACTTCCCTGCATTATATGCTACACCTGGTACATTAAATATGATACTGTTGTGTTTAATGTGATGATTTTTTATTTGATTGTAAATTTTTGAAGGGTAATTCAGTTGATTAGTCTGCTACACCAGGAAATTACAGAACTGATTACATGTATATGACATTAGAGGTTTTCAGAGTAGTGAAGATTTTTATTATTGTCTTCAGTGTTATGACATGGTGTAGTCTGGTAGGTGGATAGGAGTATTTCATAGCAACGGACTGCTTCCATCCAGTTAGCCGCTCACCAGTTACCCCAGCTCTGTATGTATTCATGCATCCACCTGTTCTTGGGCATTCTTCTTGGTCATTTGACTTTTGAAGGTGAGACCACTCTGGTGTCTTGAAATATGGGGAACAGAATACCCAGTTATGCCACACCATATTGCAGAAAAATGGGTGCTTCATCCATCTTGCTGGGAGAATGTAGAAACTTGTATCCATGTTGTTAATGTTCTTCTTCCACCTTCTTTTTTGACCTGCCAAAGGATAGTTTGTGCTGTTGCTTGTGGCCTGGAGAATTGGCCCCTTTCAGGACCTGTTGTTCTTTTTGGGCCATCTGGGCATCTGCTTCCTTCTCCCTGTTTATGGCGAAGATTAACCATGCCTGTATTCAGTAGTCTCCTTTCACCTGTTTCTCTATAACAAACTGCTTTCCTTTAGCTGCTAAGGTGGAGGGAGTACTTTTTGCAGAAACACCCATGTTCTGGACTACATGAAATCATAACACAGAAGACCAGCATCATAGTCACAGATGGTTAGATGATTAATTTTACCCTATTAGAATTTTTTTCTTATGTGTTTGTCAGTTTTTTTATGTGATGGTGCAAATTTGATAGGAGGTAGTACATGGCAGATAAAGATATAATGCTGTCGTTGAATCACAGAGTGGTATTTTGTGAATGTGCATGTTACCATGTGTTGGAAATCCATTATTTCATGAAATACCTAGTTATTTCATAAACTAACAGAGTTACAGTTGAAGGTCATAATGATAAACTATTCAGCACTTCAACTAATTATTCCATAGAATAATGAACTGATCCCACTTAGTCCATAGAATGTTTTGTATGATTTTGCATGATACTGAATCTGTGAAATGAGTCAGCTGATAGTTGTATGTGCATACCAGTTACCATCTTACTCATTCTCATATTGCAGTTTGGCAATGTGTAAGCACATGGACCCCTCAGTTGAATGTGTTACTTTGACCTTTCTTTATCTTACTTTGTGTCTGTCTAATCTTGGGCTTGAAACTGGGAGAAGAAGGTAAGTATGCATTGAGCTGCTTCATCCACATTTCCCTAGTGGGTATAGTTATGTATGTAGGTTGCAGAATTTTCAGTTTTTTTCACTTCTTATACATTACAGTAACTGTCATAAACATACACAGAGCTGTGACATATTGTTGAATAGGTAACACAAGTAACAAGGAACCTCTATCAAATGTAATAACTTTAGGTAGTGATCGTCTCACCAGTACATTGCTAATTGATCACCTTGTATGAAAGTGTGTGTGCAGTGTGTAATGTATTGTCATATTTTTTTTTTTAAATTTAACAATTTTCCAACTAGATATGACTTATTCAGTTTATTACATTACTGTAGGCAGCTCTACATGTTTCGGGTGTTGACACCCATCATCAGGAGCTCGTACAACTTTAAATACAGCTTCTGGTACTGATTAACCTTTAGCGTACTATTGTGTACTTTTGGACGAGTGACTAGTATATTTGAAGTCTTCCAATGGGTCCTTTTGGGCGAGGTAAAAGTGTCAACACTGAAGGTCCACTATGTGTCTCTGTC
>Ga0123355_10013181_pt1 | contig 12850 bp, 11 predicted proteins | sample TergutEmb28metaG_3_FD_89872 | JGI IMG/M metagenome (GOLD analysis project Ga0123355, IMG submission 89872) | Embiratermes neotenicus P1 segment gut microbial communities from Petit-Saut dam, French Guiana - Emb289 P1 | ecosystem: Host-associated > Arthropoda: Insects > Digestive system > Gut ...
CCTCGGCTTGCGCGGGTGTGAAGTCTTGCAGTTGTTGAAAGAGCTCGTCGATCCGGTGGCTGGTGACCTCACGGAGATGCGCTGCGAGCCGTTCCCAATCCTCCGGTTGACGCGCAGCCCCGATAACGCCGAGCTACCGATCGCAGCTGCGGGGGTGCGCGGCGATCTGTCCAAGCCGGACACGGTTAGGGCGGCGCTCGACGGAGGAGTTGAGGCGGTGTTGCTCATCTGGCCGCTCGATCCGATCAGCGCCTGTCACGAGGAGATCGCGCGGCTGATCGAACACTCGGGCATGCGCTGGACGTTCCTGCGACCGAGCGGATTTGCGACCAACACGCTCATTTGGGCGCCCCAGATCCGCCGCGGGGACACGGTGCGCTGGCCGTATGGAGCGGCGCGGCGATCGCTGATTGACGAGCGCGACATCGCCGCGGTCGCCGCTCGCGTGCTGCTTGACGGGCGACACGCGGGCGAGCGACACGCGCTGACCGGACCGCAACCGCTGAGCCAGGTTGAGCAGCTCGAAGTAATCGGCGAAGCGATCGGGCGACGCCTGCGCTACGAGGAGATCTCGCCAGCTCTCGCACGTCAGGCACTCCTTCGCGCTTGGGGTGTCCCCAGGATCGCGGCGTCGCTCCTACCGCCGGGTACGCTGCCCCGCAGGATGGCCGACGGCATGCTCGCCGCCTGGGCACGAATGACGACGGACCCAGAGCCGGTCACCGACACGGTCCGGGCAGGCAGGCCCGCCCACACCTTCGCGGAGTGGGCGCACGAGCACGCCGCCCAGTTTCGATGACGCTCCGAGCTCGTCAATGCGCGGTCGGTGCGATGATCGGCCGATGACGACATGGCAGGACTTCGAAGGGGCGTCGCCAGAGTTCGCGCGACGAGTACGGGCGCTGTTCGATGCTCACCGACACAAGACAATTGCGACCTTACGAGCCGACGGGTCGCCACGGATCTCCGGCATCGAGGCAGCGTTCGAGGAGGGCGAGCTGGTGTTTGCTTCGATGCCGAACGCGCGGAAGGGCACAGATCTCCACCGGGATCCGCGGTTCGCCCTGCATAGCGCCACCGTCGACCCGATCGAGGGCTCCGCGGCGCAGTGGCCGGGCGAGGCAAAGATCTCGGGGCGGGCGATCGCCACCCGATCGATCGCCGAAGGACCAGAAAGCGACCGGTTCCATGCCGATATCGCCGAGGTCGTGCACACCCACCTCAACGAGGAGGCCACCACGCTCGTCGTTGATTGGTGGACGCCCACAAACGGCCTGCGGAGTTTGGAACGAGACTGAGCAGCTCACGCAGTTCGCGCCAGTGCGCTTTGAGCTTCGAGTCTGCGGGCGACGATCCTCGCGTCTTCTCCGACTCCGATCAGCAGCGAGGACTTGCGGTTGCGCAGGAAGTGCACGCCGCAGAAATACAGACCGGGAACGACGGTGCTCGCGCCGTCCTCCTGGATCGGGAAGCCCAGCTCGTCGAACGCGTCGAGGTGCACCCAGCTCGAGTAGTCGGGTCGGAACCCTGAGGCGAAGATCACCGCTCCGAAACCGGCGAGGTTGACTGACTCCGGCGCTCGCGGGTCGAACGGGGCTGGGTCTGGCATGTCCGGCGTGGGGATTCCGCGCGCCGCGCAGTGCTTGGCGATCCTCTGACGCATCCGGTTGTAGCGAGCGTCACCGAACGCCACCGACGCCGCCAGGTCAGATGCGAAGCGGGCACGGCCATCCTCGACCCCCACAAAATGGCCGAGCAGCGTCACGCCGATCTGCTGCAGAACGCGGTAGTGAAGGTCGTGGCCGCCGTCACGCCCCGTCGCCTGCGAGTTTCCAACCAGGCGCGCCGACGGCGATGGCAGATCGGCAAGGGTCTCGTCGAACGCCCCGGTCTCGGCCGCCCAATACATCATGTCCCGGTCTCCAATTCGGCGCTGGCTCCACGGAGCCCGGCCGCAAGCCATGAACACCTCCCGCCCGGCCCGGCGGAGCTCCTCTGCGACCTGACAGCCCGTCTGGCCGCTGCCGACCACCAGGACCATCCCGGATGGCAGCGCGGCCGGCTTTCTGTAGCCCTCGGCATCGATCTGGAGGATTCCGGCTGGCAGCGTCGCCGCTGCCGCGGGGCGGTGTGGGCGCTGATAGGCACCGGTCGCCAGCACGACACTCTCGGCTTGCAGCACGCCGTCGGCGGTGTGCAGCGAGAACCCCCCTTCGTCGGCGGCATCGAGCGAGGTCACCTCGACACCCTCGCGCACCGGTGCGGCAGACGAACTCGCGTACGCCTCCAGATGGCGCACGATCTCGTCTCGGGGCATGAACCCGTCGGGATCGTCGCCGGCATATGCGCCGCCGGGAAGCTGGACTGACCAGTTAGGCGTGACCAGGCAGAAGCTGTCCCAGCGGTCTCGCCAGGTCTGAGCGACCCGGCCTCGCTCGAGCACGACGTGCTCGACCCCCAGGCCGGTCAACTCGTGGCTGACCGCCAGCCCGGCCGGGCCAGCTCCGACTACCACCGCCCGGAAGCTCTCTTCCACAGATAAATTCACGCTTTCCCTCAAGGGCGCGTTGAGACGACGAGTATCGGCGCTTCGGGCGGGAGGTTTTGCGCCGGCTGCGGGTTCTCGAATCCGGCGGCTGTGAGCAGCGCGGTGCACTCGGGGAGCGTGACTGTGCTGCCACCGGTGTTGTACGCCACCCAGCGATCGATCGCGCCGTCGCTGGATATTCCGGACACGAGCAGTTGGCCACCGGGCCGCAGCGCCCGGAAAAGGCGGCTGATTCCCTCGGTTAGGGCTGGTCGGGGGATGAATCGAGCGGGCAGGTGCGCCAGCGACGCGACGCCCACGTCCTGGAGCTCTTCGACGCCCTGCAGTCGCAGCTCGATCCGATCGCTGAGATGCTTCGCCGCGACCAGTTGGCGAGCGAGAGCGAGCGCCCGGGCGTTGACGTCGAGCCCGATCACCCGCGTTTCGGGCAATCCCTCGCACATCGCGCAGGCTCCTGCCGCCACCCCGACGCCGACATCGATGATCACCGGGCAGGCGGCAAACGCCGCCGCCAGCTCCGGGCTGGCACCGATCAGGGTCCTGAAGTCCCGGCCAAGGCCCCTGGCCACCGAAAGCCGGCCCGCGGCCAGCAGCACGTCGTCGCCGTTGGCCTCCCAGCCACGGCCGCCGCCGGACGCGGCGATCGTGGCGGCCTGCCCGAGGGCGCTGATCAGCTGTTCGCGCTCCATCGCGATCCGCTCAGGCCGTGCCTCGGGCCCGAGCGGTTCGGTCAGCACCCACCCCGTGCCGGACCGCTCGACAAGGCCGGCGGCCGCGAGCACCTCTGCCGCTGGATCCTCGTCCGCGAGCTCCGGCCGACCGAGGGCGGTCGCGAGCGCGCTCGCCACCCAGATCGAGTCGATCAACTCCGCCGCGGCGGTTGCTCGGGCGTCGTCGCTTGTAGTGGTCATGGTCTGTCACTGCCTCCAAGTCAGGTTTTGATACGACGTAACGTAACATCGTGCCGATATAATTGTCAAGGCACATGGGGCGTCCCAAGGTCCACGACGAAGCCACCCGCGCCACGCTGCTGCGCGCGGCCGAGAACCTTGCAGAGACTGAGGGACTGAGCGCCGTTTCGCTCCGGCGCCTGGCGGCGGAGACCGGACTCAGCACCCGGGCGGCGTACAGCACGTTCGGCTCGAAGGCTGCATTGATCGACGCACTCGGCGCGCTCGCCTTCGAGTGGCTGGGCGACCAGGTCCAGCAGATGCCCGAAACCGACGATCCGGCACGCGATCTCGTCGAAACAGGGCAGATTTATCGCCGGCTAGCCATCGAACACACCGTGATCTTCCGGATCGGCTACCAGAGCGAGACCCGTGACATGGCCAACCCTCTGATCCGAAGGGCCGCGGAGCGCGCTCTGGAGCAGCTGAGGCGCAAGGTCGAGCGGGTCGTCCCGCCGGAACGGGTGCGCAATGCCGTGCTCGACATCAGCGCGCTGTGCGAGGGCTTGGCCGCACACGAACTGCGTGGCAGCTTCGACGCCGACCGGGACCCCGTCCAGACGTGGCGCTCGGCGCTATCGACCCACGTCGCCGGCCTCGCCCTACTCGAGTAGCACGCGAGAACTCGACAGCTAGCGCTCCAGCCGCTGCGCGAGAGCCGCTGCCGCCTCGCGTGCTTCGCGGCCGAGGCGACGCACGATCTCGGCCGCAGGCACGGGCTGCGCGAGCGAGTGAGTTTGGCCCGCCCAGAGGTTGAGGCCGTCTGGATCGTCGGTCCTTCGTGCGGCCGCGCGGATCGGGCTCGTCAGGTGGTGGATATCGGGATACGCGATAGGCGCGCGGATGTCGTGATCGCGCATGAAGCGATTGACGATCCCGCGCGCACGACGGCCGGTGAACGCGCGCGTGAGCCGCGTCGAGCGCGACGACGCGAGCGCCGCCCGGTGCGGCTCAGACGTGCCGGCCTCCGGGGAGAGCATCAGGGCAGTGCCGACCTGGGCGGCGATCGCACCGGCGCATAGCACCGCGGCCACCGCGGCGCCGTCCGCGATCCCGCCCGCCGCAACCAGCGGAAGATCGACGCGGCGGGCGATCAGCCGCAGCGCGGAGAGCAGGCCGAGGTCGTCGGGCTCCGGATCGTCTTTGAAGTAGGCGCGGTGGCCGCCGGCCTCAAGACCCTGGACGACCAGTACATCCGCGCCGTCAGACTCCGCCTGCAAGGCCTCGTCGAGATTCGTGACGGTGACCCACACGTCGCTGCCCGCTGTGTGCAGCTGGCTGGCCACCCCGGGCGGCGGAGAGCCGAATGTGAACGAGACGATCGGGACCCTCTCCTCGCGGACGAGCTCCAGCTTGGCGGCGAACTCGTCGTCGTCGTGGCGTGGGTCGCCGAGCCCGGCACCGTAGCGCTGCGCCTCGCCTCGCAGCTCCTCTGCGTACGCCTCGATGACGGCTGGCTGGGGAGCCGGCGACGGTGGCGCGAACAGATTTACCCCGAACGGCGAGTCGCTCAGCGAACGGAGCGCGATGATGTCTTCCCTGACGACATCGGCCGTCTTGTAGCCGGCGGCGAGGAAGCCGAGCCCGCCGGCGGTGCTCACTGCGGCTGCCAGCTGCGGCGTTGAGGCCCCACCCGCGAGAGGCGCTTGCACGATCGGCTCGGCGAGCGCCGCGAGATCCATCGGCGTCTACCGGCCGCCGAGATCGTGCATCGCTCGCACCCGCTGCTCCTCACCCGGCGGCACCTGTCCGTCGCGCCCGACGTAGCCGTCCCGGCCCCCGACGATCACGTACACGGCGTCGACGTCGCCAAGGTTGCGGACCCTGCGTACAGTCGGCGCGTCGACCCGCGCGAAAGCACCCTCGACCAGCTCCTCTCTCGAGCCGTCGCCGAACTCCATCTCGATCGCGCCACGATGCACGAAGTACAGCTCCTCCTGCCGATCGTGGTAATGAGAGCCCGTCTCGATGCCCGGCGGGAGCACGATCGCGTTGACGCCGAATGCCGTTACGCCGAGGGCGCGGCGCACCTTGCGGAAGCCCGGCCCCTCGCCGATGCCGTCGATGTGCGCCACGGCCCAGCCGTCGCCGCTGCGTACCGCGGGGTTCTCAGCCGAAGTTGCCATCTGCATTCTCCGTTCCTGATAGGGCATCGTCCGGATCGCGTCGCGCGCCCGAGCGTGAAAGAAACCCTAGACCGTATGGAGCCGGTCGCGTCCTCGCGCGCCACCCCGATCCACGCGCCGCAGCCGAAGTCGAACTTCTCCTTACCGCTTGGGTGACACCGGTCATTCGCCAAGCGTCAGGTCTCCCCTAGCGGGAGGGTTAGGCGCGAAACATGGGGTTGACTCTCCCGCTGCGGGACGCCCGATGCTGTGCTGGAGCCGGCTGGAGCCGGACCGAGAAACAGAGGAGCCGCAGCATGTCGCACACCACAGCACAGCAGATGGAGGCGGTCGTCATCCAGGCCGGCGGGCCGCCTGCGCAGTCGTTGGCGGTTCGTTCGGAGCCGGTGCCGGAGCCTGGCCCCGGGGAGGCGCTCGTCGAGGTCCACGCGGCAGGCGTGAACCCGTTCGACGGGGTCAACGCCCTCGGGCTGCTCGGCGCGCCGCCGCCGACGATTCCCGGACTGGACTACGCCGGCGTCGTCGTCTCCGACGGCGAGCACACGGGCCAGGAGGTCTGGGGCAGCGCCCCAGGGCTGGGCTTCAAGCAGCCGGGCACGCATGCGCGGTTCGTGGCCCTGCCCGAGACGTGGCTGTCACGCAAGCCCGAGCGGCTCACGATGACCGAAGCCGCCGCCGTCGGGATCCCGTATCTCGCGGCCTGGGAGACGGTCATCGAGCGCGCGCGGCTGACGCCCGGCGAGACGCTCGTGATCACCGGCGGAGGCGGGCTCGTCGGCCAGGCGGCCACGGCGATCGCCCGGTGGCGTGGCGCGGTCCCGATCGTGGCCGGCCGGAGCAGGCCCGATGGCGTCGAGCATTTCATCGACACCAACTCAAGCGACCTGCGCGAGGCGGTGCTCGAGCTGACCGACGGGCGTGGTGCCGACGTCGTCCTCGACGCGGTCGGCGGCGAGCTGTTCGAGCCCGCGATCCGGAGCCTGCGTTTCGGTGGTCGGATGGTTGGGCTCATCTCCCGCCAACCGCGGGTGGAGTTCGACCTGGCGGACTTCTACGCCCGAGAGATCCACCTGACCGCGCTCGCCAGCGTGTTCCTGGACGGCGCTCACGTCGCGCGCGTCTTCGATCAACTCCGTGCGCTGTTTGACCGCGGCGTGCTCACCCCTCCGGCGATCAAGACCTGGCCGCTCGAAAACAGCGCCGAGGCCTACCAGACGGTGCTGGACGGCTCGGCCGGAATCAAGCAGGTGCTGTTGACGAACGGCGACGGAGCACAGGCCGGGTCAAAGTAAGCGTCGACGACGCCCGTTCCCCGGCACCATGCGAGCGTCACCGTTCGCCCAGTCCGGAGTCCAAGCAGCGGCACTCGCCCGCGGGCGAGTGCCGCTGCCGGGCGGTCGCCCTTCGGCGTCTTGTTAGTCGATCGCTGCGCTGAGAATGAGTGGGTGCCGAGCGGCGACGGTGGCGTCTCGCCATAGCCGTTGGACGGGTTGCTGGGAGCGGAAGCCGCTGGCGCCGTGGAGGTCGAGGATCGGGTCGAACGCGGCGATTGCGATCTTTATGGCTCGTCCTAGGCGGGAGCGCAGGCGGGTCATGTCTGGCATCTCCGCCAGTGTGCCTAGCCGGTCGGCCTCGTCGGCGACCGCGCGGGCGATCAGGAGCGCGTCGTCGACGCGCTGGGTCGCCTCGAGCGCGACGGCGCGGGTGGTGGCCGAGTCGCTGACCCGCTCCCGCGCGAGCGCGAGGGCGCCGGTGGCCGCGCCGAGTACCGGTGCCGCCGCGGCGACCGCCGAGAAGGCGACGAAGTGGGCGGCGAAGGAGACTGGGGCGTGGTGTGTGGGCGCGACGGGCACACCGTCGGCGACGACGGCGTGCGACCCGGTTCCGCGCATGCCCGCGACGTCCCAGTCGGATTCGATCCGGATCGCCTCGAGCGGCACGATCGCCGCGTTGAGCGTTGGGTCTTCTCCGCCGGTGGACGCGCCAAGGACAGCGGCCTTCGCGATCTCGCAGCCGGAGATCCAACGCCAGCGGCCCTCAAGCCGGACCTCGCCACCGCCGTTGCCGATGAGTTGTCCTTCGGGGTGGCCCGAGCCGCACGCCGGGTCGTTGGGCGCGATCAATGAGGCCGCGGCCTCGCCGAAGGCGAGCGCGGCGAAGCGTTTGGAGACGGCGCCGGTGCCGGTCACCCAGGCGGACGCGGGGCAGGCGGCGCCGAGCTCGGTGAGCGTCTCGAAGAGGTCCGAGACGGAGGCCCCGCCGTCGGCCTGGGGCAACCCCAGGGCGAACAGGCCGGCGGCGCGTAGCGCCTCGACGCTCGCCGGCGCGGGTCGCGCGTCGCGTTCGGTCTCCTCGGCGTGCTCGGAGAGGACGCGGGTGACGGTCTCGAGCGTCGGGGCCGGGGTGAGCGTTGCGGTCATAGGCGATCAGGCCTCCTTCGGGAAGATCGGGCAGGTCAGTACTGGTACGCTGTACGAGCGTTCTCGTACAGCGTACCAGGATGCTGGTGGCGGCGTTAGAATCGCCGCCGATGGCACCTCCGGAGAACGCCACGGCGGGGGGCGCGCCGCGGCCCGGTCGCGACGCCCGGGCGCGCGAGATTGCCCTCACGGCGCTCGCAATCATCGACGCCGGCGGCCTTGGCGCACTGACCATGCGCCACCTCGCCGCCGAGGCGGGGATGGGGCCGATGACCCTGTACTGGTACTTCGAGGACAAGGCCGCCGTGATCGACGCGATCAGCCGGCTACTCGATGAGGAACTGTCCGCCGAAAGCCAGCGCGTCCCGGAGCCGGGGCCGCAGGACTGGTTCTCGGACCTGATGACCCGCGTCGTCCGCGTCCTCAGCCGCCACCACCCCGACATCACCTTCCTGATGCAGTCGCGCGCCTCCGGCCCAAGCGCAGAACCGCTTAGCGAGGAAGCACTCGCCAACTACGAAGAGTCGCTGCGCCGCTTCGCCGAAGTCGGCATCACCGACGTCGCCGCGGTACAACTCTCCTTCCTGATGGCCCAGGGCGTGTTCATGCTCGCCTACGTCTGCCGGCTCGACCCCGACTCCGAGCTCACGGCCGACGAGCGCCTCCGGGCACAATGGGAGTCGCTCCGCGACCTACCCGTCGACCGCTACCCCCGCATTCGCGCCGCCGCCGAAGCATTCGCCCGAGGCGAGGACCACGCGACCCTGCTCGAGCGCGGCATCGCCCTGTTCGGCTCAGTACTCGATCACGACGGCAGATCACCCTGACGCCATCCGACGGACGCCGCGGAGCTGCTGAACGGCAACGCGTCATTCCTGATCGACACATCCCCATGGTGGCGGCTGGTCGTATTGGCTGCCGGTCACCGTGTTTGCTCAGGCGCCAACCTCCGTCGGCGCGGTCTCGCGCAGCGCCGTCCGGATGAGCCTGACGACAGCCCCCGGCGTCGCAGCTCGAGCGCGAGCAGCTCCACGAACAGATGGTGGTAGCGAAACCACGACCGCTCCGGATCCACCGACACCACGAACGCCCCCGCGTCCTCCGGCTCCCACAGGATCCCCTCAGACCCCGGACGCGCCGGTCAGCCGGTCGGCCAACGGACCGCTGACCGGGTCACGCGCAATGGGTGGTCTGACCCGCTTCGTCGGTTACATCGAACGACCAGGAGGTGGAACTGCCACTACCCCCACGGACGGCAGTGAGGACCACCGGATCTGTTGTGCCGGGGGTCGGCGTTGACCAGAAGACTGCCCCGTTGTTGATCTGAACGTCGCTTATCGCTTGAAAGCCGCCCGGAGCCTGAGCGCTGACCTGCATGTAGTCGCCCGCCGAGTATCGACCAGGTACCGCAACAGTCGTTGCGATGACCTGGCACGAGGGTGGGTTAGCCTCAAGCCGCCACAACTCCCAGCCGCCCTCCTGACATCCCGGGAAGTTCACGCTGGGCGGGGTACAGTCATTTTCGGCGTTGGCGTAGAGGTAACCGCCTAGAGTGAAGAACGACCGAATCGTCTCTTGCTTCCCAGTTCCAAATCCGGGCGTGTTGGCAAGCGTCCAGTCGGTGCCGTCGGACGAGCGCCAGATCTCGCCGCCATGTACCGGGTTGAAGGTGCCGGCATAGAGCTCGTCGTCGAACACCACCATCTGGTGGATCATCTGATTGTCAGGGTCGCCAAAACCGTCGCTGGCCACCTCTGTCCACGTGGTGCCGTCGGTGGTCCGGTACACCTGGGCGCCCTCGGTCGGGTTGAAGGTTCCCACGTAGAGGGCCCCGTTCAAGACAGCCATCCCAGAGATGTCGGTGTTGTTTGAATCACCAAAACCGCTCGTCCCGCTCTGAGACCACGCGAGCCCGTTTGACGAGCTGCTGATCTCGCCGGGCCCTGCGCCGAAGACCCCGCCGAAACTGCCGGCATCCGCAAACAGCTGGGTGCCGAAGGGCTCGAGGAACTCCGTGTATTGGTCCGGGAAGGGGAACTGGAATTCTTCCGTCCAGTTGGTGCCATTGGTACTCGCGAAGATCGCCCCGCCGGGGAACACGTTGCTCGCCTGGCTAGCGTAAAGGGTTCCGTTGTAGGTCTGAATATCGGTGATGTTCTGGCCCGCCGGAAGCGACGGCGAAGCCTCCGTCCAGAGCGTACCGTCGGAGGTCCTCCAGATCTGGCCGCTGTCGGTGCCGGCGTACAGCTCCCCGTCGAACACGCCGAAGCTGTCGATGTGGCAGATTCCCAGCATCGCGCTGGCATGGCACGATTCTTGTCCGAAATTGTCAGGGCCGGCCGCAACCCAGTTGATGCCATCGGCAGATCGGAGCACGAGTCCGGTTCCAGCATCGCGGTAATAGAGACCAACGTACACGTCACCGTCGTAGACGGCCGACCCTCGGACAGAGTCGGCTGCGAGGTCACCGAAGCCGGCGGTTCCGGCGGTCTGTGAGACAGTCAGCGTGTCGCTGGCGTCAGAAACGGGCAGTTCTCCCGCCGTGACCACGGCGATGAGGTCGGGACCACCCGATGGCTCGGGCAACTCGTAGCTCGCGCTGATCGTCGGATTCACCGGCACCGCTGGTCCGCCGCGCCAGGACAGCGTGTCGGCTTCGGCATTCCAGGCCAGCTCGCCGCTTCCCGTCTCGGGGATGTCAGTCGTCGGCAGCAGGGCGAGCACTCCGCTGACGGTTGAGGGCTGAGTCACCGTGTATAGGTGACCGACGGCACCGGTGGTGTCCGAGATCACCGGTTGCCACGCTGTCGGCGGCGGATCGGCGCCGGCCTGGGCCGATGCACCCCCCGCGATCGCCGCGAGCGCCGCGAGCGCGACCCCTAGCCGTACGAGAGATCGCCGACACCTGCAGGCGATCGCTGGTCTTGATGCTCGGACCCCCGGCGACCGGATGGACGCCGGGACAACGCTACGACCCCGCGGCGATGAGGTCGAGCAGATCGCAGCCTGTGAGGTTGGGAGTGCTTCAGTTTGAATCAGATCACGCTGACCCACTACTCGTGAGGACGATGCCTTCGCGCCGGCGTTCCCCGCGCGGCAAATGCGCACCGCGCGCATCGATGTCACCTCTGGTTGTCCTCGTCGAGGGCCTGGAGACGGTCTGTCGGACCGCCGGACCAGCGGAACCGGTAGTCGCTGGGAAGCCTGTCACCGAGTTTCCCCCGGCGTTGGCGACCCAGACGTTGGCGCCATCTGATGAGATCGCGACAGGACTTGCAAAGCCGTACGCGGTGCCCTGCAGGACTTGAATAAGGCTGCCTGTCGACGCCGACAACTCCGTAACCGCGTCGTTCTCGAGGTTGATGACCCAGACGTGCGTGCCGTCCGAAGAGATCGCGGCCGGCCCGTACAACTGGTATGCGGGGCCCTGGATGACACGTACGAGCTGGCCCGTTGACGCCGATAGTTCTGAAACCGAGTAGTCCCCGAAGTTGGCAACCCAGACGTCGGTCCCGTCTGAGTAGATGGCGGTCGGGTTACTGAAGTCGTAATCGGAGCCATAGCTTGTGTCCCAGATCACCTGCGCCAGCGCGCCGGTCGACGCCGACAACTCCGTAACCCGCGGATCGCTATTGACCCAGCTCGAAACCCACACGTGGGTACCGTCCGAAGAGATCGAGTCGGGCTCGTCGAACTCGTAACTTGATCCGGAGAGCACCTGGACGGCAGCCCCGGTCGACGCGGAAAGCTCTGTCACCGAGTTGCCGCCGTAGTTGGCGACCCAGACGTCTGCGCCGTCTGAGGAGATCGAGTCGGGTCGGTCGAACCCGTAACTGGACCCCGCGAGGACCTGGATGAGAGCCCCGGTCGACGCCGACAGCTCGGTGACAGTGTTGTCGGCGTTCGCCACCCACACGTCGGTGCCGTCGGACGACACCGCATCCGGATCGGCGAAGCCGTAGTTGGAGCCGGACAGGACCTGGATGACGGCTCCGGTCGACGCCGACAACTCAGTGACCGTGTTCGCCGTGCCGTTGGCGACCCACACGTGCACGCCGTCCGAGGAGATGGCCGATGGGGACTCGAACGTGCCCGCCTGGCCCGAGAACACCTCCGGGCCGGAGAGTGGCGTATTCGAAATGGAGGCGACCGAGGCGGTCCAGCTCACAGTGCCGGTCGAACAGCCCGGCGAACCGCCCACAGCAGGTTGGTCGAGATCGAACGTACCCGACGCTGTCGTCGCCCCCCCGAAACTGCCGCCCATCGTAAAGTTAGATATCGAGGAATCTTGAAAGGCGTTGCCGCTGATCGGCGCCCCGCCCCACCCACCTGGGAGTTCGTTCACGGTCGCCTGGCAGGTTTGGTTGTTTTCATCGGTGCCGAGAATGTCGGTCAGCGAGTACGACGTGACCCTGGTGCCGGTGCTCGAAACCGTCAAGGCCACGGCAGCGCCGTCCGAGGCGGTGCCGCTGTAGGTGGCACCCGGAACCGCCGCGGCCGTTGCAGCAGCCGGCAGGCCGATCAACGCAACCAGCGCGAGCGCGAGGGACCGGGCGCGGCAGGGGCGGATTGCCTTGATTGCGCGGGGCGACGGAGCGTTTTCGGCAGCGGCACTCATCGCCCTTCGGGCTCCGGGTATGTGCGTTGAACTCATCAGCGCCACCGGCAATCCGATCGCACCTCGCCGAGCCTTCCGTCTGCTCGGGCCAGTAGGCATGCAGAAGCCGGTGACCGCCGCGTCACGGCGAGCCACCATACGCGCCGGCACACGCAGCGTGTGTTGATCATGTGAATATCGAAGGTTCA
>Ga0123355_10013183_pt1 | contig 12848 bp, 9 predicted proteins | sample TergutEmb28metaG_3_FD_89872 | JGI IMG/M metagenome (GOLD analysis project Ga0123355, IMG submission 89872) | Embiratermes neotenicus P1 segment gut microbial communities from Petit-Saut dam, French Guiana - Emb289 P1 | ecosystem: Host-associated > Arthropoda: Insects > Digestive system > Gut ...
AAAAGTCCAACAAGACAGCAACACAAAGTTGCCGTTTGTCGGACTCGTAAACATAGTAACTACTATCTCACCACATGGGTATTTACCCATGTAGTTGATGCAGTAGTTATGCGAACTCGGTATGGGTGCATAGCACCGTTAAATGATACCTGCTCGCCTGTGTCAAGTATGCGTACATAAACGGTATGACCTTTATCCACCAAGAGTCCAATACTATGGATGGCTCCAAGAGCCATGTTTAAAAACAAACACTCATAACACCGCAGCCGTTGGCGCGACACCTTCATTCCAGGTGCTTTTTACAGATTCCGTGAGGGTGTGGTTTAATCGCCTGTTGGCGATGGTCAAATGTTATTCAGTTTTTTTCTGTTTTTATAACCGTGATACTAAGCCGCAGCGTATAAAAGCCCAATCATGTTACGGCACTTGCCACACTGCATTGATGTCTTTGTGGGAATTGATGCTTTCGCTTTCTTGGGATATCGCACTAGTTCTAGTTTTGCGTGTTTATCAACAACACTCAATATCCCATTACAAAAGGGACATTTGATGACTTTCTTATCAGCAGATTGGTAGTGCTTTTTCCGCCGAAAGGCCACAAATGGCATGTACTCTGGCACAATGCCGTGTACGATGATGGCATATAACTCATCTTCGCCAAGCTTGGCTTTTTCGTCAGTAGGGAGAAGCGTATCATCGAAAACCGTACAGCCAAGAACGTCACCATTTTTGCGTAGATGGCGGTACTCAATATTAAGCTTGTAGAATAGTTCAATGATTTGCTCAATTGGTATGGCACAAGGTTCGCCATAAAGAAGTGAAGTGTCATATTTCTTTATTACGTTTCTGGCAATCACATTTAGGGTTGTTGCGTCATACAACTTCATGTGTCCGCCTCCTTTATTCTCTGGTTTGCTTTGCTCTACGCGAGTTTAGTTTTTCGATAAACTCTTGCCATTCTTCATCAGATGCATCGGCCTCCTTTGCTGTCCGCAAAGCTATGCGCACAATTTCGTGTTCCATGATGTACTCTGGTAGGTCATTGGATACAGTTGGACGGGCGCGTGACATTGCTGCTAAGTCGCGCATGATTTCTATATCACGCTTGTCCAGTAACAGCACACGGGCTATTTGTACAAGCCGTTCGTCGGGTGGAGCTGGTTTTCTATCCTTTTCAATATCACAGATATAAACCGCTGATAATCCCATTGCACCAGCAAAGCCGCGAAGTGTGAAACGACGCTCCATACGTTTCGAGTTCAAAAACTCTCCAAATGTCTTATAGTCCATGACTATCCCCCATTAAATAGTGTTCGTTCGCTTGTTTGGCTAACACTATGGGTAAGTATAGAGGTAGTTTGGTGATACATCAATAGGTTTTGCCCAAAATGGTACGGGACTGGCAAAATATCGCCAGTCCCGTCATGAGAAACCTTGTGCAAGCCTTTATTTATCTGGTTTTGTCAACTGCACAAGTCGTCTGCCTGCAAAGCATCGCACTAAACTCATCAACGGCTTCATTCGGGGCTGTAATGCGAATAGCCCCATCCATTGCAAATATCCAGCCATAAAATGTCTTGCTTGCCGATACATTGACCTTTGCCATGAAATAATCATTATCAGCAATTTCGGTATGCACATCCTCACCAAAACGGTCTATTATAGTTTTCATCATGCTATTCTCACATTTGAGCGTAACATCTAGTAGTGAGCCGTCATACATTTGAAAAACCGATTTGATGTAGGCAGATAGTTCAAATCCGTCTGGGGCTTGTACGCTGTCTATGTCTGTGAGTTTGGGAGCTGCTATCCTATCTACCCTAAATGTGACAGTTTTGTCATGGTGCTTTGAATGGCCTATAACATAGTAGCTGTCGTTGTTCCAGACAAATGCCCATGGGCTAAACTCATAACAGCGGCGGCCATGTTTGTATAGCTTCTTCTTAGCTGGGCTGTATTCGTAGTACATGAAGCGAATTTGTTTTTTGGAGTTGATTGCTTTTAGCAACATGTCTGCGGTAATGTACGCCGTATTGTTTGTGGGCTTTACATGGTCGTCGAACTCCAAACCATGAGATAAATCAACTCTTTGGTGAACACTCACAAGGGCCAGAAGTTTATCGGCAAGGCTACGTCCTCTCTTGGGCGAAAGAAACTTGGATGCCAGAACAGCGTCTATGAGAAGTTTAACTTCTGGCATCTCGAAGTGTCTTTCGCCAATGAAGTAATGATACTGTCGGCTTCTGTAACTGACTACATCTATATCGGCTTCGATAAGCATTTCTATATCTTGCATCACAGTTTTGTGGCTTGCGGTAATGCCTTTTTTTGCGAGGTATGCAATTATGTTGGGAATTGCAACGGGGTTGTTCTCGTCGGAGTATTCGTTCAGAAATTGCATGATGTATAGTATGCGACTCCTTTTAACAGTCATCGCCATCACCGCCTAGCCGCAGTAGCTTCAACAGCCTGTTGCTTTTATACAACATACTGCCTAAAAAATGCAGCTTCATCGTCTGTGCAAAGTCTCGCCACATCCGAAAATATATCTATGTGGAATACATGCCCTAATCCATCTTGGTCGTCAGAGCCATATACCGTGTAGATACTTTCAACCCCTAGTTCTTGCAAGCGGTCATACATAGGTTTTGCATATGGAAGTAAAAAGTCTTTCGACGCGGCCATTACATACGCTGGGGGGTAATCCTTGGTTATATGCTTAAACACATGGATTTTCTCGCCATGCATGTCAGGATTTTTACCAAAATAGTTATGCAACAACCCTGGCATTGGCCCTTTTATCTCATGGAAATTATCATACATGCCACAGTTAAGAGCGACTGCTTTAAGTTGGAACTCTGGTACGGCTATGTCAAACAGCATTGCATATTCGGGGTTTGTTGCTACAACAGCATACTGACTAGCAATCTGCGCCCCTGCGGAATCCCCTATCATGAATATATTACTAAGGTCGATAAAGTAGCTGTCCGCGTTAGCGCATACCCATTTCATCACTTGATTCGTTTCGATAACAGGCATGGGGTAGGATATTTTAGGTGCAAGGCGATAACTAAAGTTGACAACTGTGAAGCCGCGTTGAGCTAAGTCCATACAATAGTATTGGCTTTCATTCTTTGTGCCGTATACATAGCCACCGCCATGTACATTTACAATCGTGGCTAAGGGCTTATCTGTGCCAACTGGGTAGTAAACGTCTAATAGATTCCACTTGCCGTGGTTCCCATATGGGATATCTACCCTGCGTACAATGTCATCGGGTATACGCGCTATCTTTTTCATGCGCTTATCGCCTTTTTTGCAGAAATGTCTAAATAGCATTCTCTCAAAGAACATAGCTAACCTCCATCGGCTCTTATTCAATATGATTTGCATATCGTAACCCCTCGCGGGGAGCAACGCCGACCATGGTAAACGGACACTGTGTGTTTCGTCCGCTAGTGGTCGGCGTGGTTTTATCAATGGTAGATGGAAGTTGGCTTTGCGTATATCATAGAAATGCTGTTTTTATCGTAATCATGACGATTTAGTTCTTATCTCAATAGTCTGCTGTGCCGCCCGATATTTCTGTGGTGTTGTTCCCATAACATCCTTGAACACTTTTCCAAAGTGGCTTTGGCTTTTGAAGCACAGGAAGCTGGCAATCTTTGCTATGCTTTCGTCAGAGTATTTCAGCATCCCCGCAGACACATCAATGCGTTTTTTCCTGGCATACGCCATAATGCTCATTTTTTCTGCTTGCGAAAAAAGCCTAGAAAGATGGGCTTTATTTAGATTTACAGCATTAGCAACATCGTCCAATGAAAAAGGCGTGCTCATATGCTGTTCAATATAAACCTTGCATTTTTCTACATATGAAGTTTCGCTTCTTTTTTGCCTAACATGATGTACATGTTTTGTAAAGTTTAGGCTCATTTCGCTGTGCAGTTTGAAGATATCATCCACTTCTGTACACCTTTCTAGCCGCTGAAGATACAGATCGCTAAGGGCATAGGCAGAGCCAGGGTCAAGTCCTCCCTCAATGGCGGCGCGGGTCGCCAATGTAATGGCAGAACATATCATGTATTCAAAATGCTTGATAGGCTTTTGCGCCATACGGCCAATGTATTTATCGGCATTTTTCGCGCGGCCTCCACTTTTCATGCCGTCTATGTCGCCAGCTTTTATTTGATCAAGAAATAGCTTTTCATAGTTATAGCTATGCCTGTATATATCATCCTCTTTGTTCGCCGCTACATAGGTGTCTTTTTCATAAGCTACTCGTTCACTTGACGTGTTCTCTTGTGTAAAAAAGGCATTACCTTGGATGGTCTGATTGTGTCTTAACAATTGCAGTAGAGCTATGGCCGACCCCATTGCAGAAACGCCAGCCGTGCTTAAATAAAAATTTTCTTCTGGAACATTGTGCGCTTTTGCATATATGCCAATTTCCTCCTGGCTTGGAAGAAAAGCCGTAACTGGCCCGTAAACGATGACACACTCAGATATGTCTTTCAAACCGCCATGTGCATAATTATTATTTTCAAATTCTATAAGGGGAGCCTGCCTGCTATTTACTGCGGCAATGAAGCACTTCCCATAATCACCCTGTATAAAAGGGTCTGTCTTCTTTTCATAACCTCTGTTAAACAGAACAATTTCGCCAGATGCATCCAAGCACCTAACTGGAATCAAGGTTATACGAAAAATATGCTCTAACGCGAAAAATAGTTCATCCATGCTTTTCCTCCAAAATACAAACTCGCAAATAATATACCAAAAATGCAATTTAATTGATATACCCAGCACAACGAATATTTTAGAATGGGCATGAGAAGAGCAAACAGCAGGAGGAAACCATGGATATTAATAAAATTTTGTCGGAAATGACATTAGAAGAAAAGGCAGAAATGTGTTCTGGGTCAAGTTTTTGGTACACCCAATCCGTTGAGCGGCTAGGTGTACCAGCCGTGATGATGTGTGACGGGCCCCACGGACTACGAAAGCAAAAAGGCGCGGCAGACCATCTTGGCATCAACGAGAGCATAGAAACCGTCAGCTACCCAACAGGCCCAGCACTTGCCGCTTCATTTGATAGGGATGTCCTGCGCAAGCTTGGTGAAGCCATTGGCGAGGAATGCCAAGCAGAAAATGTAGCCATGCTACTAGGCCCTGGTGTTAATATTAAACGTAGCCCATTGTGCGGGCGCAATTTTGAATATTTCAGTGAAGACCCATATCTAACTGGGGAGCTTGCGGCAAGCTTTGTAGAAAGCCTACAAGAAAAAGGGGTAGCCGCCTGTGTAAAGCATTATGCAGGAAATGAACAGGAAACTCTTCGCATGAGTAGCGACACAATAGTTGATGAGCGTACCCTCCATGAGATATATCTATCGCCATTTGAAGCAACCGTAAAAAAAGGCAAAGCCCGTAGTATCATGTCTTCTTATAACGCCATCAACGGCAGTTTTGTGGCCGAATGCAAAAAAATGCTAACGGATGTTCTACGCGAAAAGTGGGGCTTTGACGGATTCGTAGTTACCGACTGGGGCGGTGTACAAGACAGAGTTAAAGGCTTGCGTGCTGGCTTAGACTTGGAAATGCCAGGTGGAAACCCCGACGCGGCAGTAAGAATTGTAAAGGCAGTTCAAGACGGAACCCTAGAAGAATCTGTTCTGGATAAAGCCGTCCTTAATATGCTGACCTTTGTAAAACGAAGCATAACCAAAAGGCAACCAGATACAAATATTGACCGTGATGCAAACTTGAAGCTGGCAGCAGAGCTGGAAAAAGAATGTGCGGTACTACTCAAAAATGATAATGCCATGCTTCCCATAAAAAAATCCTCCAAAGTAGCCTATATTGGCGAGTTTGCCAAAAAACCGCGCTATCAAGGCTCTGGCAGTAGTTATATAAACGTACCCAATCTAGTGGGTGCCTACGATGCCGCTAATAACTTATCTATAACATATGCTCAAGGTTTTAGAGCCAATGACAGCGAAACAGATGCCACATTGCTAGATGAAGCTATCAAAGTTGCAAAGGAGTCAGATGTAGCGGTTCTGTTTGTAGGCCTACCCAACTCATACGAGTCGGAAGGCCTAGACCGCTCACACATAGATATGCCAGCAAACCAAAACATTTTAATTAACGCCATAGCTACTGTTCAACCTAACACCATAGTAGTTATGCATACAGGTTCACCAGTGACAATGCCATGGATTGATAAGGTTAGCGCGGTACTATGCGTGTATCTGGGTGGTGCCAATGTAGGTACCGCAACCAATGCACTGCTATTTGGCGATGCTAACCCAAGCGGTAAAGTAGCAGAATCATGGCCTATACGCCTTGAAGACACCTCTGCATATCTTAACTTCCCTGGGCATGAGGGCGTTGTGGAATACCGCGAAGGTATCTATGTCGGCTACCGCTATTACGACAAGAAACGGATGGATATGCTGTTTCCATTTGGCCATGGTTTGTCGTATACCAAGTTCTCATACAGTGATTTGAAAGTATCCAATAGCAAAATTTCTGATGAAGATGAAATAACAGTTACATGCAAAGTTAAAAACGTAGGCGATGTGCCTGGTAAAGAAGCGGTGCAACTATATATTGGCAATCCACAAGACGGTGTTCAACGCCCTGTTCGGGAACTACGGGATTTTGCAAAAGTCAGTCTAAAACCTGGAGAAGAAAAACAGGTGTCCTTTACCCTTGGCAAGCGCGCATTTGCCTATTACGAGCCCAAAATCAATGACTGGAACATGGAAACAGGGACATACACCATTGATATTGGCGCATCCAGCCGTGACATTAGGCTTTCGGTCGCAATCGAAGTCGAGTCAACGACAGAATTGCCCATTGTGTTTACACGAAACACCCCAATGGCCTATTTGCAAAAAACAGCCAAAGGCCGCGCCTTAGCAGAGCAAATGACGGCTAAACGGCAACAGGCCCAAAGCGATAGCAGTGCATCAGACCATTTGGGCGAAGGTAGCAAGGAAATGGTGGAAGCCATGGTGCGGGAGGCCCCACTAAAATTCATGTGTAGTTTCGGCGGTGTATCCATTGAGCAGCTTGACGCTATGATTGAAATGCTAAACAGTTAGAAGTTTGGCTGTATTTGGAGGTGCGTGATGAGAAGCAAGCAAAGCCAGCCGAGAACTAACAAAAAGAGGAGTTCTTGGAAAAACGACTTTGGCATGAACTGGGCCTTGTATTTATTATTTTTACCCATTGCTGTTTACTTCATTGTTTTCAATTACTTGCCTATGTTTGGTATAGTAATGGCTTTTCAAAATTTTAGGCCAGCAGCAGGTTTCTTGGGTAGTGAGTGGGTTGGGTTTCAACATTTTATTGATTTCTTCACTAGCCCTTCCTTCTTCTTAATACTGCGCAATACCATAGTTATAAGTGTGCTTAGTATCACAGTGGGAATGACCTGTGCGGTACTATTTGCCTTGCTACTCAACGAAATTAAATTCTCAAAACTAAAGCGTACATTTCAAACCCTTAGCTTTATGCCGCACTTTATTTCTGCTGTAGTGGTAGCGGGGCTGATTATTGAGTTTACCTCTAGCCAAGGTGTTGTAACGTCTGCCCTTGTTAACATCTTTGGAATGCAAAGGCAAAACATGCTTATGAATCCTCGGTTTTTCTGGGGGATTAACCTTGGGGCGGATTTATGGCAGGGGATAGGACAGGGTTCAATTATATTCCTTGCGACCCTGACTAATGTAAGCAAAGAGCACCAAGAAGCCGCCGCAATAGACGGTGCAAACCGTGTTCGGCGCATATGGCATATTTCATTGCCAGCCATTCGCTCTACTATTGCAATACTGCTAACGATAAGGATTGCAATGATAATGAACGTAGGTGCTGACAGGATACTTCTTATCTATAACCCTACTATTTTCTCAACAGCCGATGTTATCTCGACCCATGTTGCTAGAATGGGGGTTTTCGGGGGGCAGTTTGGATATGGTGCTGCCGTTGGAATGTTTAACTCAGTTATTGGGGTAATCTTGCTTGTCCTTTCCAATAAGGCCAGTAAGCGAATTACGGAGACGTCTATATTCTGATTCCACTACCATGCGGGAGGGGTTTGCAATGGTTGAAAAACTAACAAAATCACGGATTGCATTTAATATTTTCAATGTCACGTTTTTAGTGGTGTTCTGCTTGCTTTGTTTGGCTCCCATATGGCATGTAGCAATGTCCGCTATCAGCGACCCTAGGATGCTAATGATGTCTACGGGAATCAACTGGCTTCCCACTGGCGATATCCAGTGGCGGGCTTATGAAATGGTACTGCAAAACAGGGGCATTATCACTGGGTATATGAACACCATTATCTATGTAAGTGCTGGCACTGCCCTCGGGTTAAGTCTTACTGCTGTGGCTGGATATGTTCTTAGTTGTAAGACCAAGCTGCGCGTACCAATAATGATAATGATTGTGTTTACCATGATGTTTTCTGGCGGACTTATTCCATCATTCATAGTAAACATGAACCTAGGCTTAATCGAAAATAGATGGGCAGTCATAATACCTGGAGCGACTAATGCGTTTTTTATCATAATAATGAAAAATGCCTTTGAACAGCTCCCAGAAAGTTTCTCGGAGTCAGCCAAACTAGATGGCGCTGGGCCTCTAAGGATTCTAATTATGATACTGCTACCAATGGTTAAGGCTACCATGGCTGTGCTTGCATTATTCTTGATTATGCAAAGGTGGAATAGTTGGTTCCACGAAGCTATTTATCTTGCAGGAAGCCGCGACTTATGGCCTTTGCAGTTGCATATGAGGGAAATACTCGTACAACGTGACGTTACATCAGTAACCGCTGGCGAAGCGGCTGCCCTGGCAAACATGATGGTTGAGCCTATCCGCCACGCAGTAACAATTGTAGGAACTTTACCCGTCCTTTTCGTGTACCCCTTTATACAAAAATACTTTGTAGCGGGTGTCACATTAGGCGGGGTGAAAGGATAAAGCGGCATTCGCTGCGTTTCACCGACGAACGCTCTCGCTTGCGAACATCTCGTCCGCCTTTGAGAAGCTTCCTAGGGAATAATAAGGAGGAAAGTCATGAAAAAACTAATACTACTGCTCAGTTTGGTGTTACTGGTTGGTTTACTGGCCGCTTGCGGGCGCAACGGTGATGATGTAACCGATGACACTACCCAAAATGAAGAGCAAACCCAAGACGGGCAAAATGTACAAGACGATGCAGACACCACCCCATCTGACGACGAAGCGGCCACAGGATTTGACAGCATCAACTGGGACGAACCTGCCAGCTTTTCATGGTGGATGATTTCTGTCCCCAATGATCAATGGGCTACCATGAACGACAACCCAGCCATACATTACGTACAGTACCGCTTTAATACCACGTTGGATTTCCAACATCCTGTTGCAGGTACAGAGGCAGACGCACTTGCCATTATGATGGGCACAGGCAGGTACACAAATGTAATGCATCTCTCTACCTACCAAGGTAATGTACCCCAGCTATACTATGATGGCATTATTATTAACATCATGGACTGGTTGGACTACATGCCCAACTTGCGCCACTGGCTCGAAACTGACCCAGAATTTGCGCGGATTGCGCTAGACGACCAAGGACGCAAGCTGACCCTCGCCTCTGTTGCGGACGAATACACACCACCATGGTCTGGTCTAGTTTATCGCCATGATATATTAGAAACCATGACTGGTGGAAACGTACAGTTCCCAAGTGGCTATGACGTGCCCACCACTATAGAAGATTGGGAGTACATGCTTCCAATGTTCCTTGAGTTCTTTCAAGCGGCAGGGTTTGCCGATTTTGCACCACTAATATTGCCTGCTTCACCCATGGGTATATTCCACTTTGGTGAACTCATGAACTCCTTTGGTGCATATTATGCGGCCTATGTGCGTGATGGCGTTGTTTATGCTGGCATGTTGCAACCTGCAATGTTTGACTATATCAGCACAATGCGCGATTGGTTCGAGCGGGGCTGGATACATCAAGACTTTGCCAGCCGTGTTGGCGATATGTTCTTTATGCCTAACCCACCGCTAGTATTTGGTGGAGCGGCAGGCTCGTTCTTTGGCATGATGATGCACTTGGGAGATAGATTGTCTATGCCTGATTTTGGCATGTATGTCGATGTTAGGGCTATGCCTTCCCCAAGAGCTGAAGGGATTACCCACAGGGATATGTTAAGCCCCAGCCCATATGGTGGCGGCGGCATTGGTAATGCAATCTACGCTGGAACAGAGTATATCGGTCGTTTGTTGGCCGTGCTAGACTTCTTCTACTCTGATGACGGCGGTCGTCTACGCTCTATTGGGCCAAGTGCAGACCAGATTCCCCCAGGGTCAGACGCACTAGCAAGAATGGGAATGCCAGAAGGAACACACTGGTTTGATGAAAATGGCAACATCGTATTCCATCCTTACATGGAAACCGTTGGCGGCCCAATTGAAATAACAGCGGTTAACGCTATCCACGTTGGCGGCTATCATCGCCTTAACTTTACAAATTCCATGCGTACAGAAGAAGCTTTCACTGCACACGGGCATTGGAGTGTACATTGGGCAGATAGTGTTGTGCATGAACTCCCAAGCGCACTATCCTTTACCGATGAAGAGGCGGCAATACTAAGTACAAATAGCGCCCGTATACAAGACCTAACCGACCAAATGATAGCGCTGTTTATCACTGGCGGTGCCGAACTTAACGAAGATACCTGGAATGATTTCCTTGACCAGCTACGCGGCTTGGGTGCCTATGAAAACAGAGACATCCAGCAAGCAGCCTTTGACCGCTTTCAAGCACGTACCCAATAATTGCTCCAACGTATAATTCTGGGCGGTTGTAGTTGAGTTTCCAACTTAACTGCAACCGCCCTTGTTTTACAAATGTGTTAGTTTGAAGGAGGATACAGATGCAGCGATCTAATATTGACCGCGATTGGTTATTTGTAAATAAAGGTTTAAGTTCCTACTTACGGATGATGCTAATGGATGCTCAAACAGTACATCTACCCCATGACTTCACAATTGCTACAGACCCAACCCCAGACTCAAAAGGCGGTTCAGCAGTTGGATATTACAATGGCGACATAGGAAGTTATACGAAATACTTAGATATCCCCGGAGATTGGAAAAATCAACGAGTTATACTAGAAATAGATGGTGCATATCGCAATGCAGAAGTTGTGTTTAACGGCCATTTAGTTGCAAAACAGCTCAATGGCTATTTTCCGTTTCACGCAGACCTCACGCCATACCTGTCATTCGGCAACAAAAACCGCCTGACCATAGCCGTAAACAACATAGCACCTTACGATTCCCGCTGGTATTCGGGTTCTGGGGCCTACAGGCATGTGTACTTGTTAAATGCGCCACAGGTTCATCTAGCGCCATGGAGCATTTTTTTCTACACACAACGTATTGGCACGGACGGTGCCGCACACTGTATGGCTGAAATAATAGTTGAAAATTATACTGCAAGGCCAGTAGTCGAGTATGTAACGGCTACTCTCATGAAAGACGACCATCATATTATAAAAAGGCGCGTCCCTGTCTCCATACCACCAATGAGCAAAGGAACAGCGCGTATACCGTTAATAGTAGAAAATGCAGAGTTATGGGATATAAACCATCCAAACTTATATACCATAAAGGCTGAACTGGAAAACGGTGATACAGACATAGCCACCGTTGGCATAAGAACTGTAACAGTGGATGCAAAGCATGGCTTTTGCCTAAACGATAAAACCGTCAAGTTAAAGGGTGGTTGCGTTCATCACGACAACGGAATATTGGGGGCCGTTTCCTTGTACGATGCTGAATATCGAAAATTAAAGATTCTCAAAGATAATGGATATAACGCAGTGCGGTGCGCGCACAATCCACCATCACGCAATATGCTGGACGCTTGTGACAAACTGGGGCTAATGGTTGTAAATGAAGCCTTTGACTGCTGGCAAATGCGTGACGGCGGGCAAGCGTCGGACTATCATCTGGTTTTTGAATCACAATGGAAGTCGGATATGGAGCGCTTGGTAGTACGCGACAGGAGCCACGCCTGTGTAATCATGTGGTCAATCGGCAATGAGATTATGGAGAGAAACGGCTTGGCAGGTGGGTATAACTTGGCGGCAGAAATTGCCGAGCATACTCGTAAGCTTGACCCGACACGCCCTCTTACATGCTCAATCCCTTCGCCGTTTAACGGGCTTGATGACTATGACATGGGGGCTTTGATGCGAGAGTGGGCGAAGATGATGCAAGAAGGAAAAATGGGCGAAGGTATCCAGAACATGAACAGCCCATTTGCCAGCTCAATATGGGGGCCACGTACAGAACCTTTTGCGGCACCACTTGATGTGGTTGGCTATAACTATCTGGAAGAAAGATACGAGCAAGACGGAATAGACTTTCCTGGGCGTGTTATTTGCGGCGAGGAAAGCTATCCAAGAAACATAGATATTATTTGGGATAAAGTTGAGCAACTACCCTATGTCATTGGTGATTTTGCATGGACAGCCATTGACTATATTGGGGAAGCAGGCCTGGGACGTGCTAATTACATGACCCCAGAAGAGGCTAACAATTTCAATCCAATTCAGGGTACGCCTGTAAACTTCCCGTGGCGAACAGCAAACTGCGGTGACATTGATATCTGCGGTTTTCCACGGCCACAGTTGCACTACCGCAAAATTGTATGGGGTTCAGACGAAACATACATTGCCGTCCGCCCCCCCCAAAATGTAGGCAAAAAAGAAATTATATCAAGTTGGGGCTGGGCCGAGTGCTATCCAGAGTGGACATACAGTGGTTACGAA
>Ga0123355_10013184_pt1 | contig 12848 bp, 7 predicted proteins | sample TergutEmb28metaG_3_FD_89872 | JGI IMG/M metagenome (GOLD analysis project Ga0123355, IMG submission 89872) | Embiratermes neotenicus P1 segment gut microbial communities from Petit-Saut dam, French Guiana - Emb289 P1 | ecosystem: Host-associated > Arthropoda: Insects > Digestive system > Gut ...
CCTTAACAGAGATATCATAAGACATATTCAAAACCTTTCTTTATCATACAGTAGCAGACAAGATAGTGCCTATTTAAGCAAACGGGTAGGAAGCGATTCCGTTAGCCTGATAGTATTTTGCATCACTGTGCTACAAGGAACAATAGCCAATGTTATCATGCTTGTGGCACCATTTATTGTATTAATAGCCATGAACTGGTCAATAACAATTTTATTAATGAGCTTTTTAGTGATATATGCATCACTGTTTTTTATTTTCAAAAAACCGCTGTATAATGCTGGTTTTGCTTTTAAAGAGGCACAAAGCAATTTCTTTTCAAGCATATTCGAACAACTCAAATACATAAAGCTTATTAAAATAAACTCTATACAAAACGAGATTAACTATCGCGCAAACGACAGCTTTTTACATTTAAAAGAAACAGCTACAAATAACCAAAAAATAAATTATCTATACTCAGGATTAGACGGCTTTGTAACTACCATGGCACGGATAGCTCTTTTTGTGGTAGGCGGATTACAAGTGCTGTCAGGTAACTTTACCATAGGCATGTTTACTGTTTTTTCTATTTATTTTGGAATGATGCTTATATCAATCAGATATTTTTTCAACTTAGGAGCAACTTATCAAAAAACACTTGTAGCTTATGACAGGGTTGAAGAAATTTTAAAAATTGAGAAAGAACAATACGGCACAAAACTTATTGACAGCATGGTTAAAATCAAACTTCAAAATGTAAGTTTTTCTTATAACGAAGGGAAAGCTCAACAATTTATTAGCAATTTAGATTTAGAATTTACTAAAGGCAATATCTACGGTATATCTGGCTCAAATGGCGTAGGTAAGTCTACTCTTGTAAATTTAATAATAGGCTTGTATATAAATGAGTACAGCGGTCACATAAGCTATAATGGCATTGATATCCGTCAATTAGACATACCTACTATTAGAAAAAATCTCTTTGGCTTTGCAGAACAGGAATCTCTTTTGATTAACGACAGCATCCAATCCAATTTAGACTTTGGAAGCAACAATGGTGATACAAAACACTTAGAGAAATGTATTGATGTACTTGAAATGACAGAGTTCATCTCCGAGCATTCTTTGGATTTCATTATTGATGAAAAAAATGTCAACACATCCGGAGGTGAAAAGCAAAAAATATGCGTGCTTAAAGTGCTATATAAAAACCCTAATGTTATGATTTTTGATGAACCTACGGCGGCTTTAGATGCTCAAACAACACAAAAATTTATGTTATATTTGCAGGAGATTAAATCAAATAAAATTATCCTTATCATTACTCATGATAAGGATATTAAAGAAAAGTGTGATGTGCTGATTGAAATGAAATAAAAATTACATTTTTAAACTCATATCTTAATTATTCAGCATTCCTCCGCTACTTTATAAATCGCTTCCGCTGTAATGCCATAATGCTTTAGTAATTCCTCATAACTATGAGCACTGCACCCAAAACTATCATTAATACCAACAAATTCAATAGGTTTGCCAGTGCGTCTAAGGGATTCTGCTATAGCAGAGCCAAGCCCTCCTATCACACTATGTTCCTCAGCGCAGACTACCGACTTTACATCCCCGGCTAGTTCTACAATCTTTTCTGCATTTAGCGGCTTGATTGTGCTGACGTTTACGATTTTCATGTCAATGGGGCTGATTTCTGCGGTTTTTAAGGCCATACCCACACATATGCCAGTGGCAAATACGACTACATCCTTACCTTCCCGCAGCACTGTGGGTTGTCCGATTTCAAAAGGCTTATCTACGGGTGTAACATTATCACAGTCATGACGGTTTAAGCGTATGTAAACCGGGCCATTATATTCCGCAGCGGCTTTTGTAGCTTGCGCTGCCTCGTTCGCATCTGCAGGGCTCAGCACTGTCATATTAGGAATAGCCCGCATAATTGCTATATCCTCAACGCTTTGATGAGTAGAGCCGTCCCCGAAATCAGACAGTCCAGCAGATGAGCCAACAATCTTTACATTCAGCTTACCGATAGATATAGTCTGACGGATTTGATCATAGGCTCTGCCAGAAGCAAATACTGCAAAGGAATTGCAAAACGCAATTTTGCCAGTTTGTGCAAGCCCCGCCGCCATAGACATCATATTGGCCTCGGCAATCCCTACTTCAAAATGTCTTTCCGGATACTCATTTTCAAATAATCTTCCCATTGTAGAGCCACCTAGGTCTGCATCCAGCACAACAATATTTTTGTTTTGCTTTCCAAGTTCTACAAGAGTGTTGCCATATGCGATCCTTTGATTTGTATACTCCATATCATCCCCCTATGCTAGTTCGACTAATGCTTGCTCATATAGTTCATCACTAAGCAGAGCATTGTGGAATTCAGGCTTATTTTCTGCAAAACTTGCCCCTTTGCCTTTTACCGTATTGGCTATGATGACGGTAGGCTTGCCTTTTATACTGTCAGCTTGATCTAAAGCGTTTAGAATCTCTTTCATATCATGGCCATTTATTTCGATTGTCTCCCAGCCAAATGAGAGAAACTTCGATCGTATGCAGCCTATGTTAAAGCGTTCCTTTATCCTGCCCTGGGCCATCAAACCATTTTTGTCCACTATTGCTACTAAATTGTCTGCCTTGAAGGACGCTGCTGCCATTATCGCTTCCCAATTTTGACCTTCAGATAACTCTCCATCTCCGCAAAGGACGTAAACCTTGGCACTAAGCATATCAAGCTTTAAGCCGAGTGCCATGCCCAAACTAATAGAAAGCCCCTGCCCAAGAGAGCCGGTTCCTGCCTCAATCCCAGGTGTCCTAATCACATCTGGGTGGCCCTGGAGCATGGAACCTATAGCTTTGGTATTTTTAAGTTCATCTGACGGGAAATAGCCCGCTTCCGCCAAAGCCGCATATTGCAAAATAGCCGCATGACCTTTGCTTAGCAAAAAACGATCCCTCTCTGGCATCTTAGGATAGGTAGGATCATGACGCATTTTATGGAAATACAAAGCAGCTACAATATCCGCCGCTGAAAAAGAACCCCCTAAGTGCCCAGCGTTACCTACACCTATGCTTCGTACCACGCTTCTACGAAGATTTTTCGATTTATCCTCTAAGTGACAAATCAATTCTTTCGAATAGTTCATTCAAGTTCCTCCCAAGTCAAAATACTGCTCCGTACTCTGCTAAACTATAACATGTTACCAAAGCTGAGGCAACATATGGCACAAACGGCGGCCAAGGAGTCAATTATTGTCTTACATATACGTGTTAGATTCAATCAACCTGCCATGTTCGGCTTCCTTTCGCTTTATGATTTGACAGGAGAGGGTAGATGGCTGGAAGCCCTTATCAGTGCTGCTGATTTTACAGAAACGTGGACATATGCATGGTCTTTCCCTGTGAGGGTGCTTTGGCCTAACCATCCCTTCACAAAAAATTCTATAAGCGGGCAAAGCCCTGTTACTTTAGGAGGTGGCGGCGGTGACATGTATATGGCTGCCTGCGCTTATGTTTACTATCGGCTGTACGTCATAACTGGCGATATGCATTATCGCGATTATGCCGAGTTTATCCATAACAACACCAGGCAGGCCAATGATGTGGACGGAAGCTTCGGCTATGCCCTACCAGGACTGTCCCATGAAGGCGGAAGGTTTGGGGATCAAACATTTACAAACCATTACCATTGGTTGCCTTGGGTAACATATGTTGAAATTGACCCCACATCCCGTTTGTATGACAGTTTTGGCGCATACGATATAGCTGAAGCAGATAGGTTAAGCGCTGAAAAACGCAGGCATAGGAATAGGATATACGATACATACGTTAAGATGCGTTTGCAAATCTCACATAGAGAAAAATCCACCAAACCGTCAAGGGTTTGGTGGATGTAATTGCTTCTTCAAGCTACTACCGGGAATCGAACCCGGGAGCCTCTTCCTTACCAAGGAAGCGCTCTACCTACTGAGCTATAGTAGCAGGGCAACGAGCGAATTTTAGCATGGAATATGAGTTATGTCAATCTGTAAAACAAAGTAAAGTATAAAAGGGGGATGTCTTGCTAAGCAAAAAAGCAAGGCATCCTCTTGTTTATAGAAAGAAAACAAAAAACCAGAAATCAAGCAGAAAAAATAAAAAAGAAAAATGGCAAAGCCCACCAAACAGCAAAGTTAGGCTTGGTGGAAGCAAAGGAAATATTCAGTTATCAAAAGTTAAGCGGAACTAAACAAGTGAAGAGAAACGCCTGAAAGTCCACGCCTCTATTCGCTCCACCAATGGAAGCAAGCATAGTTGGTCTTGTATACTAATGATAGAGTTTTCAAGCTCTGTCTAATAAAAAACTGATCAAAAAAATTTTAAGATTCCTGAAAACTCACAATAATTAACGTAAACGCTGTAGTACGCTTAAACCTTCTACGGCGGGGTTTCCCGACTGTTTTCTTTAGGCTACGCCCGCAGGTTTATGCTTAATTGTTGATAAGTTGGATAACGCTTGACGTTTTATCTCTAGCCAGGCTACATCTTGCATAAGTCCCTGTGGAGACCCAAACAGCGTTAATTATCAGGAAGGAGTTGCATTTATGCTCTATATTGGCTTGATATCGCCTCTGAAAAGCATGATTGTTCCATCATTGGTAAGGCATAGATACCGCTTAATCTCTATGTGAACGAAATTGAAAATCTCTGTTTCAAGGCTAGTGGCGATATTGTTTCCCGAACTTCCAGGGGATGTTAGTTCCATACATCAAGTCACTTCTTATGCGCTTTTGTTGGAGTTTCCTACAGCCAGGGCTTTTGCTGGGCTTGAACCTTCTATCCACCAATCTGGCAATCAAGAGATTTAAGCTTTATACGAAACCATATAAAGCTCATGCAAAGCCCTAGTGCAAATCAAGTACAATACCTTATCATCCATCTCTTCCCCATACTCTGGGCAAATAACCACATCAAACTCTAAACCCTTAGCAAATGGCACAGCCATAACCATAACCCCTGGCTCAAATTCTTCTGCTTGATTTGCAATCAAGCGGCTTTGCGGACATAAATCCTTAAATTTATCATAAAATGCTTGAGCCTTTTTGCTGGTAGAAAATAGAATGCCAAGGGTATTAAATTCGCGTTTCTCTACTATTTCTGCAGTTGTAACAAGCGGATTTTCCGACTTAATAATCTGCGGCTCATCACCATGTCTGCTATATACCAAAGAATCCTTAATCCCTAAAATATTAGATGCAAATTTGCTAATTTCATATGTTGAACGATAGCTGGTGTTTAACGGCATAAGCTCAACACCTTGGTACAAGGCTTGCAAAGTTGAATTTTCGTGTATATCCATAGGGTATAAGGCCTGATTTACATCTCCCAGTACTGTAAAATCGCAATCGTTACCATAAAGATTTTGCAAAATTTTGTGTTGCATAGTACTCATATCCTGTGCTTCGTCTATTAAAATATGTTTAACTTGCCTATCTTTTTGCACGCGGCCTGTTAAGACATCTATAAAGAAGAGCGCAAGCGCATCTTCAAAAAACAGCTTCATATCGTGAACATATAAAGCCTTAATACGAGGAGGCCGTTTAGAGGCAAAGGCTCGCAAGGCTTTTTCGTATAATTTTGCAGAATCGGGCATTAGGCGGTTGCGTAAATCTGCAATAGTTATATTTTTCTGTTCCTCAAATCTGTGCCTGATAGAACCATCGCTCAAAACTTCATCTTCCAAATTGTTAAAAAAAATAGAAATATTTTTTTTATTTTCTGCAAAGTACTCATCATAAGTGCGGCTTACATATTTGATTACCCGCTCGCTATTGTTATATAAACTTGCAGCACTAGTCCTATTTTGATATAGCGTTTTTATATGTTCGCTATCGCAAATTAAATCGCGATTAAAATAAATGTCGTCAAAAGCCGGACTGTAATTGCGTACAAAATTCTCTAAAAATTTTGTAAACTCGGCAGAGGTTTTTATAGGAAACCACTGTGCACGATTTCCTGTACTTTCTTTTTCTAAAAAATCTAACTGCTCAAATTTATCGTAGGATTTGTAACCGTATCCTAAAAGCAATTGCGTAAAATCTAAAGTTTCGATAGAATCTTCGCCAAGCTCTGGGATAATTCCATCAATGTAGGATGCAAAAATGGGGCTAGGCGAAAAAATCCTAACCTTTGCAGAGGTAAGCGAACCTCGATGTTTGTATAACAAATAAGCCAATCGATGCAATCCAACAGAGGTTTTTCCGCTACCGGCAGGGCCATAAACCAACAAACGGCTTGCGGTAGAGCGTATTGCCTTGTTTTGTTCTGCCTGTATGGTGTGGATAATAGATTTAATCCTAGCATCGCTAGTTTTAGAAAGCTCTATTTGCAAAATGTCATCGTCAATAGCAAGCTCCGAATCAAAAAGATAAACCAATTTGCCGCGTACAATGCGATACTGTCGCTTAAGTAGTACCTCGCCTGCTATCTCATTTTCACCTTTATCATGAACAACATTAAAAGAAGCCCTACCAACACCAAAATCGTAGTAGAGCGAGGAAATGGGCGCGCGCCAATCGTACACTTCAAATGCGCCATTGTTGTATAGCGAATTTTTGCCTATATAAATGCACTCGATGTCGTCATATCCCTCTTCTTTAAAATCTATCCTGGCGAAATAGGGGCTATCCAGCATATTTTTAAGCAAAACAATTTGCCGATTAGCTTGAATGTATTCGCGTTCGTGCTGCGCAATCTCGTAAGATAGGGTTATCAGATGTACAGCATCATCCATATCGCTTATAACGGGGGCTTTATCTGCCCAGATGGCTTTATTGGCATCCCGCAAATCTTTTCGCCGTTCTTGCAAAGCAATAGAATGCTCATTTAACTGGGACAAAATGAGATTTGTAACAGATTCTAGTTTTTTTAATTCTAATGTGTCAATTTTTGAGGCCCTCCTCAATGATTTTGTGAACTTTATCAGGTAAAGACTGCAAATCTTCTAAATCTTTTGTGGGGATGGCGGGGTGGATATTTACATAGACATCCGTCGGAGAAATCCGGCCGCCATTTGCTTCTAAGATGCGGAAAGTTCCATTTATGGAGATTGGTACGATAGGCACTTCAACTTTAGTGGCCAATTTGAAGCTTCCGGCTTTAAAATCCAACATTGATTCAGACTTACTTCTCGTTCCTTCTGGGAAAAGTACTAAGCTATGCCCAGCTTTTAAAAGTTTGATGCCTTCGAGAATGACTCCCGCTGTTTGACGAAGGCTTTTTCTATCAATAAAAATGCAGCGCATATGCCGCATCCACTGATGTACTACAGGAACTTTTGTCATTTCGATTTTAGAGACATAGCCATGAGGCACAGGCAAATAAGTTAAAAGCACGGCAATATCAAAGTTACTTTGGTGATTAGCCACAAACAAAACAGCCTGATCTGTTGGCACATTCTCTAATCCTTCTACATGAAAGCGGCTGCCACTGCGCCTAGCATTACCAGCTGCCCAGCGATGAGCTACTTTGTGAATCTCTTCGGCAGACTTTTTTTGCACGCCTATAAAACGAGGTATTTGACATAAAAGAGATATAACAAGCCCTACATAAAAATAAACCGAGCGCAAAACTAGTTTTGGTCTCATTTGATGACCTCTGTTCCCATGTAAGGGCGCAAAATTTCAGGCACTATAATAGAGCCATCAGCTTGTTGGAAGTTTTCTATAATAGCGGCACTTGTACGGCCTACGGCTAATCCACTGCCGTTTAAAGTGTGGGCGTGTTGCACCTTGCCATTTGCATCTCTGTAACGGATACTGGCACGGCGTGCTTGAAAGGCTTCAAAGTTACTGCAGCTTGAAATTTCTACATAGCGATTATAACTCGGCATCCAAACTTCAGTGTCGTAAGTCATAGATGAACAAAAGCCTAAGTCTCCTGTGCATAGGCGTACTACACGATATGGCAAGCCTAGTAGTTGCAAAATAGCTTCTGCGTCGGCAGTTAATTTTTCAAGCTCCTCATAAGAATCCTCTGGCGTAACGATTTTTACAAGTTCTACTTTATTAAATTGATGCTGGCGAATAAGCCCGCGAGTATCCCGTCCGGCAGAGCCTGCCTCAGATCTAAAACTTGGGGCGTAGGCAGTATGGTAAATTGGCAGGCGATGATTTTCTAAAATTTCTTCGCGATACATATTGGTTACAGGTACTTCTGCGGTAGGGTTCATGTAGTAGTCTGTGCCTTCCAGCTTAAATTGATCCTCCTCAAATTTAGGAAGTTGTCCTGTGCCAAAAAGGCTGCGTCTGTGTACTATATAAGGCGGTAAAACTTCCTCGTAGCCGTGCTTATCAATGTGGGTGTTTAGCATAAAGTTTATGAGCGCACGCTCTAAGCGTGCGCCTAAGCCTTTGTAAAAAGTAAAGCGGGCACCCGTCGTTTTTGCGGCTGTAGCAGGGTCTAAGATATTAAGTGCTTCACCTAGTTCCCAATGAGGTTTAGGCTCAAAATTTTCAAATTTAGTAGGCTCCCCCCATTTGCGTATTTCTATATTGTCTTCATCGCTATCGCCTACAGCTACAGAAGGGTGGGGGACGTTTGGTATGCTCATCAAGAGGTTTTCGATTTTTTCGTCCACCTCCCGTACTTTTGGCTCTAGCACTTTAATTTCGTCTGATAGTGTTTTCATTTCTGCCATAATGGCTGTGGTGTCTGCGCCTTCTTTTTTAAGTTTGGGAACTTCTCGGCTTACGGCATTTTGCTTGGCTTTCATGTCCTCAATTTCTCGTAGGACGGTGCGGCGTTCTTGATCCAAATCTAAAAATGAATCCAAATTAAATTCTCCACGTCGTTTAGCCAGCCCGGCTTTAATTGTCTCAAAATTACTGCGCAACTCTTTTGTATCAAGCATATAAATCCTCCTCTAGTCTAATCTCATTTGATTTCTGATAAAATGGCCTGCGGATGGGATTTTATCTACACGATAGTAATCCATTTCTTCATCAGTTTCAAGCAAAGGACGCATTAATGTTAGCTTAGTATTTTTTCGCAAAGTAAATACCTGCACACCTGCTGTAACCCTGGACGTTATAGGCGAAAGCAATGAGGTATTCATCACCATGGCTTTGTCGCTTCCTCTGGTTAGATACAAATCCGCGTCTTCCGGCTGAAAGCACAGCCCTGTCAAAACTACTTTATCCGAGTAAGCTTTAAGCATTTTTTTACGCCGCCCTGCATAACCGGATAGCGGAACTTTGGCCACCTTGCCATTGTCGTAGGCAAAAATCATGTGGCCGCTGTAGTCCAGTGTGGCTACCATGCATATAATTTGTTCCCCATCGGCCATTTCCAGCCGGTTTGCCATGTATTCGCCTAAGGTAGATGCCTTTGCGTCTGGGATATCGTATGCTTTCATCTTATATACATTATGCTGGTTTGAAAAAAACAGCACATCAACTTTGTTAGTAGCTTCAACAATTTGCAAAATGCTATCGCCCTCTTTAAGGTTTTGCTCGCCGGAGGATCGTAGGGACACGAGGGAAATTTTCTTTAAATATCCCTGAGCACTTAGGAAGAATTTTAGGCCGTAATCTTCTATAAACTCATCTTCTTCAAAAACAACTTGTTCTTCCTCGTGGATAATTTCGGTTTTTCTTGGTACACCGTATTTTTTTGCCAGGGCTTTTAGCTGCTCGGCAATACGCTCCCGCATTTTTTCCTCACTGCCGCGTAGTGTTTTTAGCTCTGCAATTTCGTTTAACAGTGCGTCTAATTCCCCAACTCTTCTAAGTAGGTATTCCCGGTTAAGATTGCGCAGGCGTATTTCTGCTACGTACTCGGATTGCTCTTTGTCGATTTCAAAACCGATCATTAAGTTGGGGATAACCATGTCCTCTGTTGGGGTTTGACGGATTATTCTGATGGCTTCGTCTATATCTAAGGCGACTTTTGACAATCCTTCCAGCAAATGTGCTTGTCTCGTTTTTTTATCGATGTCAAAAGCAATTTGTCTATCTAAGCAAGACATCCTAAATTTTAGCCATTCGCTTAGTATTTCTATAACCCCCATTGTGCGAGGGCGTCCATCGATTAGGAAGTTGAAGTTGCAGCTAAAAGAATCTTGCAAAGGCGTCATACTAAACAGCTTGTGCATCAATTTATCTGGATCGGTATTCCTCTTAATATCTATTGCGATTTTTAGGCCGTGTAGGTCTGTTTCATCGCGAATGTCCGACACTTCTCGAATTTTCCCGGTTTTAACGAGGATGGCGACTTTATCAATGATGGCCTCTATAGTGGTGGTGTATGGGATTTCGTACACTTCTATGCAAGCATTTTTTTTATCATAACGATACCTGCCCCGTACTTTAAACGAGCCGCGGCCTGTGTTGTAGATATTTGAAATTTCGGCTTCTTTGTAAAGTAGTTGCCCGCCAGAGGAAAAATCTGGCGCGGGCATAGTTTTTGATATATCTATATTTGGATTTAATATCCATTTGGCAGTGGTTAAGCAAACTTCTTTAAAATTAAAGCTGCAAACAGAGCTTGCCATACCTACAGCAATGCCCTGATTTGGCGTAACAAGTAGGTTAGGAAACGTTGTAGGTAGTAAGCTAGGCTCTGTAGTGGTTGAGTTGTAGTTGTCTACCATATCCACAGTATTTTTATCTATATGTTCAAAAATCTCCGTGCAAATGGCATCTAGCTTAACTTCCGTATAACGACTAGCAGCAAAGGCCATATCCCGTGAGTATTGCTTACCAAAGTTGCCCTTTGAATCTATAAAAGGGTGCAACAGGGCGTTATTCCCGCGGGTAAGACGCACTAAAGTTTCATAAATAGGCCCATCCCCATGAGGATTAAGACGCATAGTTTGTCCAACAACATCGGCGGATTTAATGCGCCCACCAGTTAAAAGCCCCATTTTATACATAGTATAAAGAAGCTTACGGTGGGATGGTTTAAATCCGTCAATTTCTGGTATAGCTCTGGATACGATAACAGCCATAGTGTAGGGCATGTAGTTTAGTTCGAGTACTACAGGGACAGGTTGTTCTATTATATGAGCTTCGTTGATATCTTCATTTTTTGCCATAATTAACTCCTAAATTAAATTGATGATTTGGTCATAAGCTTCCAACCCCTTGATATACCTGGTGTTGAGAGCCTTTTAAACAGCGGCAGAATCAACATACAAATGCCCAAAATCTTCAATAAACTCTTTACGGCCCTTGATGTTGTCGCCTAGCAGTATTTCAAACATTTCCTGTGTTTTATCTATATCATCGGGTATAACTTGGATTAAGCGACGGGTAGCGGGATTCATTGTGGTTTGCCACATCATTTCCGGCTCGTTTTCTCCTAAACCTTTGGAGCGCTGCAGGCGGATGTTTTTGCCGTCTTTTTCTAGCTTTCTTAGGATGATGGCTTTTTCTTTTTCAGAGTAGGCGAATAAAGTTCTTTTGCCGGATGTAATTTCGTATAGGGGAGATTCAGCTATAAAGATTTTGCCTGCATCTATCAAGCTGGGTACTAGGCGGTATATCATTGTTAAAATTAGCGCACGAATTTGGAAGCCATCATAATCTGCATCTGTACATATTATTATGCGATTCCATTTTAATTGATTGATGTCAAATACGTTAAGGTCGTGTTTATGTTTTGTTTTTATTTCTACGCCGCAACCTAGTACTCTAAGCAGATCAGTTATTATGTCGCTATTGAAGATTCTGTCGTAGTCGGCTTTAAGGCAGTTTAGGATTTTACCGCGTACCGGCATAATTGCTTGAAATTCTGAATCCCTGCCAAGCTTGCAAGAGCCTAACGCGCTATCTCCTTCTACTATATAAAGCTCTCGCCGTCCAACATCTTTAGTACGGCAGTTTACGAATTTTTCTACACGATTGGCTAAATCTACTGTACCGGTAAGTTTTTTGCGTAAGGAAATGCGGGTTTTTTCCGCAGTTTCGCGGCTACGTTTGTTTACTAACACCTGCGTTGCCAATGCCAAGGCCTCGCTCATATTCTCGATAAAGTAAACTTCTAGCTGCTTTTTGAGGTAGTCTGTCATGGCATCTTGTATAAACTTGTTAGTTATAGCTTTTTTTGTTTGGTTTTCGTAGCTTGTCACTGTGGAAAAGGAACTTGAAATAAAAATTAGGCTATCCTCTATATCTGAGAAGATGATTCGCTTTTCGTCTTTTTTATAATGCCCGCCATTTTTTAGAAAGCCGTCAATGGCTGATACGAAGGCAGAGCGGCAGGCTTTATCCGGTGCACCGCCATATTCTAAAAAGCTGGAGTTGTGGTAGTATTCTAAACGATTCACACTGTTTGAAAAGCAGAAAGCCATTTCAAACTTTAATTTATATTCTGGCTTGTCGGCTCTATCTTTGCCTTTTGTTTCGTTAAAAATGTGATGGGGAATTGTGAGAGGGTTATCGCCAGCTAGCTCTTGAATGTAATCGGCTAGGCCGTTTTCGTAGCAGAAAGTAAAGGTTTCGCTGCTTTCTTCGTCAGTCAGTACGAAAATCAGGCCGGCATTGACTATAGCCTGACGTTTTAAAGTTTCCGTAAAATATTCTAAAGGGACATTGATATCAGTAAAAACATCCCGATCTGGCCGCCATTTGATAGTCGAACCTGTTTGACGTGCTTGCTTCGACGAGAGTTCTGTTTTGCTGAATCCAACATCTCCGCCTAGGTTTTCGCCTTTTTCAAAGCGCAATTGATACAAAAATCCATCGCGGGAAACTTCTACGTCCATATACTCTGAGCTATATTGGGTTGCACACAAACCAAGTCCGTTCAGGCCAAGGCTGTAGGAATAGCTTTCTTCTTCGTTATTGTCAAACTTTCCGCCTGCGTAAAGTTCACA
>Ga0123355_10013185_pt1 | contig 12848 bp, 4 predicted proteins | sample TergutEmb28metaG_3_FD_89872 | JGI IMG/M metagenome (GOLD analysis project Ga0123355, IMG submission 89872) | Embiratermes neotenicus P1 segment gut microbial communities from Petit-Saut dam, French Guiana - Emb289 P1 | ecosystem: Host-associated > Arthropoda: Insects > Digestive system > Gut ...
ATGCCTAGGTCTCCCCAGTGGTCTCTTTCCCTCCGGTTTCCCCACCAAGACCCTATACACCCCCTCTCCTCACCCATACGTGCCACATGCCCAGCCCATCTCAAATGATTATACTTGATCAAAACAATTTTTAAAATTGGTGCATGTTAACCTTCAGATTCACAGTTAGTTGAAAATGAGATTGTGTTGTGTATATCTGTTGTCTGAGTGGCGCTTTAGTGTTGCCAATCTTTTATTGTGTTTGTGCACCATCTGTGCGCAAAACTACGTGGTATAAATAAATAAAAGTAATTTTGTTACAAACTTAATATACTTATTTAATTTCGTGGTAGAGTGTAGTCTGTATTTGACGTTCTTTGTAGGGTTGTGAATATTATATAAACATTGCTGATAACGTCAGTGAAAGCCCCTACGTTATTTACTTAATCGTTACGTACAAACAGAGGGCCAATCCTGTCGGCACAGTTCTTACTTGGCGGTGTATGTTTTGTGATACACTAAATGGTGAATAATGAATTGGGAAGGATGAGGAAGGAAGCGGTTGTCGTCTGATTCGAGATGTGGCTCCGTTATTTGCCTAAGAGGGACTGAGGAAGACAAGGAAAATTTCAGTGACTTTGGCCCGTGTCTGGACCAAGACGTGAGCTATGAAATTTCCGAATTCGGAACAGACTTATCACAAGCTCATCCACAACGTTTCAGCCATGAATAAATTCTACATTCGTTGGTTATTAAGTCTCATTAGCTGGAAGTAATAAGGTCATATAGAAGTGCCGTTCATATGGTATTATCCCTGAAGAATAATAATAATTCAAACTTTAAGGGGGCAGGATAGTGGGAGACCTAAACGTCGGGAGATGGATGGTGTGGTGGAGGATGAGGAAGTTGTGCATCCGAATGTTGTGGAAGGTCACCAGAAATAGACAGTCTTGGAGGAAGGTTCTAGGGGAAGGTGAAACTGATGATGATGATGATGATGATGATGATAAGATAATGTGAACGGGCATATGTTGACATGTAGTCACAAAACAGGCACAATTTAAATTCTAGCGTTGTAACGTGCCGTAGCGTTCTATCCGCTTTCTGGAGGGACCTGCAACTTCCAAACCTGAAGAAGGAGTAAGCAGGTTTTATCGAAACGTTTGCAGCTATGTACAGGACTGTATCTGTTTTGTAACCCATAAGAACAAAATTTAAATCTTCACTATCGTACAAATCGCAAGTTTCGTACTGATAGATTTAAATTTACAGTTTTGCTGGATGGCCCTATAATCTTTAATTTTACTCCAATAAGCGTACTAAGAGAATGTTACGTAGGCTAACTCGGCGGTTAGTTATTATTAAAAACTGACACATTTTGTTTTATTGATAAAGTCAAAGAGATCAGAATATTACTGCACTTTTTAAAGTAAGAGCATTTTACAATGTATTTCTAAATTTTTGTTTTTAACGTGTTCTGCTTTTTAAAGTGAGTTATCTCTCTACACACCATGAATTGTACCGGCATTCGGATGTTGCAGGTTCCTTCTAACGTTTTCATTCGCCATCTAATCTACCGTTGAAATACAGACAGGCACAGCATATAAATATATAGCACCTAACCTAATGTCGGTTACAAAAAATAATGTTCCGGAGCACGTATGTTTTATTGCACCATAAGAACCAGAATAATTTTCAGTCCCCCTAAATTAACGCATGTCTGGAAGAAAAATCGCATTGATTATTTAATTTAATACCTTTCTCCTGTTTCCTTTCAAGAAACTTTCTGGCGAGTTTCACTTCACTATTTGTTATATATTCTTCTTCTTTTTTTTTTTCCACAAAGCTTTGTACGGCTGTCAGTATCATCCAAGTCTCCATTCACGTAGTCTTGGCAAAGTGTCTAGATTTGTCATGTTTAATGAAGTGGCTGATAGAACCATTCATGTCCGCAGCCACAAACGTTTAATCAATGCCTTACTTTAAGAATGTGGTTAAATGAATAATCTGAAAATAATTGTGCGTTTAAATATTACAGCTTTAAATATCAGAGCATATTAGGAACGACTGGTTTGCTTGGGTTTCAAATGATCTCGCTCGGGGTAAAAATGGTTCGACATTTTTTTTTTCTTTTTGTGAAGTGCTTGATTGATCCGTGGGGTATATATCTTACCTAACTTGTGTGTTTTTCTGTCACTGTGTCTTAGTCTCCCTCTGCCTTTCCCAGTCTTTCGCGAACGTTACATAAATTTCTTTCTTTGGTTGTCACGTGTTTAGATGCTCCTAATTACCGCATAACGAACAGGGTTGTATTCGGTTTACGACAAGTAGAGTTCCCCTCGTCCAACACAGTCACTCCCAGCACTTATATATATATATATATATATATATATATATATAATTCAGAAAAAAATTGCCAAAAGCTGATAAATTTATTAACTCTGTGCTCTTCTGGGATATTACGCAACGTATACAGATAATGAGTGGTAATTCCTTACCATTATATGCTGCGTAATAACCCAGAAGAGCACAGAGTTCATCTACTTCGCGGCGAAAGCCTGAAATCACTGATAAATTTAAAAGCACTCGGATAAAGGCGTGTGATTGCTGACTCAACCGCAGCTGAAGACGGCAGCTTGAAAATGCTTAAGTTACACAAATATACGGCATGTGTTTTAAGCATTTCGGGGGTGGTGGCATAAAAATCCATGTTTACGTAACCGTTTTTTACTTACAAGAAGTTTGCTCAGCGCTGTTTTACCCAGAACACCGCGATCGCTTCCCTTGTCCCCCGCCCTGGGCAAGGTATCATTGTAGTTGTTCATCCGCAGAGGGATGAAGTTTTCAAACGCAAATCAAGATGTGTTGAAGTGTGTTGAGCCGTGTGCATTACGTAATGATGTAACAATGGCACACGCAAAATGAGTTGCTTCATTAAGCACATTCAGCTGCTCATGCGATGAAGAAGACAGCCTGACTAATTGGTTGACGCCTGCCCTTAAACTAGTGCTGAATTATTATTCGGTCTCTGTGACGTGTGAGTGACGTAACGAGGCGAATAAAGAAGCATAGAAATCTCCAAACTGGCTACAGTTATTCATTACCGTCACAAGTCGGAAACCGAACACCTTCCGCTTTTCAGTCGACAACCGCGCGACCTACTTTCCTTAGGGAGTGTTCGGAAATGCGAGATAGCTGTGCGGTGATAGCAGTGCCGTGTGATTACTGCCAATGGTTAATCGTAATACGGGCACATAGAAATTATAGACTAATATCGCGATTCCCCTCCGAGCCCTAGCAGCTGTATTGGCAGCAGGCGTTCGTGCAATTCTAGCCTACTCTCAATTAGACGTATATCGTTGAAGCAGGGTGACTACAAAGCTAGTTTACACTTCCTGTGGCTCGAGTGGCAACTCGAAAGCCCTCTTCAATTCCCGGTCGAGTGTCAGGGCGTGGAATGGGGAGGGAGGCAATTGATGTGCTTGTGACAACAGCACATTGTCTTTACACTGCTACGAAAAACTCTGGATGGCCCGAGTTAATGAGAGACAGATCTGAGTAGTACAAATGCAGGCTACTAATTATGCCTTGTGTTCGTACATGATAAAGTAATTGCGCTGGATTAAAGGAGAATTTTTTTTCTTTTAATTGTTAGTGTCCATTGCTGATGCATTAGGCATAGTTTTGAATGTTAATACACTATCGCTCATGAAACGGTGGTTTGTCTTAACCCACACTCTTCGTCAAACTGAGATTCATTCGTACATTAGTAGGCAGTTGGGTTACGCACACTCTTTCTGTCAAAATGTTGTGTCCTTATATTTCATTAAAACATAACATGCTTAAAGTGTTGGTATGTTGAGGATCGGTCACGTTTCTTCTCTCTGGTATAAAACTGTGTATCGGTGGGTTACGAAAATTTTGTGTTTCATGAGCGATGTGTTTTTCATATGTGAGCCTCCATAGCTCAATCAGTGTAGTGACTAGGCTACTCAGTGGACAGCTGAGGAAGCGAGGTTCGATTCCCGGTAAGGACGCAAAGTTGTTCTTGTCCATAACATGCCGACCGATTCGGACACCCAACCAGCCTCCTCTTTAGTTGGGTACCGGTGGCCCTTCTCTAGATTTCTTACCTTTAGGCTTCTGATTGTTACAGACGCAGAGAGTTTCTATCAGCCACTTTACCCAGAGTCTTACCTTTAACATGAAGGCCCTCTCCCCTCTGGGACCGAATTTGTACACATACCCATAAAATAAAGTCAACTTGCCGTATTGTATACTGTAAGTGGTTCACAGAGTCAAAGAGGAAAGGTACGTCGTACGTACAATAAAGCTGAGGAAAGCTAACTAAATTGATCGCATATAGCGTAGGAACTGCACTTCTAAATCACGTTACTGAAGCAAAGATTGATGGGAAGATAGAGGGGACGGGAAGATGAGGAAGAAGATATAAGCAGCCACTGGATACATTTAAGGAAAAGAGATTATGCTGGAGCTTGAAAGAGGAAGCACTAGATCCCACTAGCTGGAAAGTTGGCTTCGGAAGTGGGTATGGACTTGTCGTAAGAGAGACTACGGAATGAATGAATGCAGCAACAAAGATAGGACACTAATAGAGTGGTGTGCTGAGTTTGTATCCTGCTGTGTGGGATCGATATTGATGCTCCTTCGTGACTGTGGAAGGCTGTTGTTACATGACATGTGCAGTTGACATGATACTCGGAGAAGCGGAGAATGGCTATAAGTGGAAACATGGAGACTACATCACCACAGTCCTCACATCCAAATGGATTGCAGTACCAGTGGTTTCCACTGCAGTACGTAGATGTTTTCTTGACATGAGCTAAATAGCTGAGAAATCAATCAAGACCCTCGTTAAAGAATGGAATCTGATTGAACAGCTTGGCTCAGTACTACGTTCATTCATTTTAAGACGTTTGAAGTCAGTATCTTCCGTCTAAACAACCGGACGCCTTCGTCGAATGATTGGAATTTCGACATTTTATTTGACAATCACTTTGCACGATCTCATTTTCATCTTTTCTAAACGAATGCTTTGATGCTAGCCTGCCTTAATTCGGGCATCGATCAAATCTGCCATAACGTGTACAGCCGACAGAACGTGTAAAGTAAACCGTCACCGTCTCCTGTCGTCCTCGAAGCAATTTTCTGCAGCGAGTTTCTGAATGAGCTCACCCACGAATGACTATAATAAGAAGACAATCTACCTTTCTAGGGCGGGAATTACAGTCTGTGGTACGTGTACTACGGCTGGTATGTGCACTACGGCTGGTACATGTACTACGGCTGGTACGTGCACTACGGCTGGTACGTGCACTGCGACTGGTACATGTACTACGGATGGTACGTGCACTACGGCTGGTACGTGCACTACGACTGGTAGGTGTACTACGGCCGGTACGTGCACTACGGCTGGTATGTGTACTACGGCTGGTACGTATACTACAGCTGGTACGTGTACTACGGCTGGTACGTGTACTACGGCTGGCACGTGTACTACGGCTGGCACGTGTACTAGGCTGGTACATGTACTGCGGCTGGTACATGTACTACGGCTGGTACGTGTACTACGGCTGGTACGTGTACTACGGCTGGTACGCCAAACATTGCTTACTGGTGGGCGGCCTTAATAAAATATCGAAATACAAAAAAGATACAAGAATTGTAAAAGTAAGTAAGCCGTTAGCCACGTACATTTGCTAACACGCATCGTTGTTGGCAGCATTACATTACATAACTCATCCACACAGCCAGTCAGTCTTTACAATTTCAGCTTTTTATTTAAATACAAACAAAGCTAATGAACAAAGAAACAAATTTAAGAATTCACAACATTACAGCTAAAGCAGCATTGAAATTTGGAAGTGAAGCTTGGGTACTGAAGAAAAGAGAGGAACAACGTTTTTGAGACAATTGCTTGGAATAACAAAACTAGATAAAGAAAAGAATCAATGTATTAGGCAAAAAACGGGAGCACAGAACATAGTAAAGGAAATAAAACAGTAGCGGAAAAAGTGGCTACAACATTTACAGAGGATAGACATAAACAGACTACCAAAACAAGCACTACAATATAAACCAAAAGGACGAAGGAACATAGGAAGACCGAGGAAGAGATGGAGGGACCAACTTCATCTTGAGGATCAAGGAACAGGAAATACGCCTAACCCTTCAGGAACATGATGATGATGATGATGATGATGACAAACAAAACTATTTGTAGTGTACTGAAATTTTTAAATTTCATTTAGTGACACGCCTGCGAGAAAGTTTGAGAAGTCGTACTCTGGCGCGTGTGTTAAGACGCGTTGCATTTAATTTTCTTTTGATTTGTCACCACGTTAGACTTCGATGTTTCTTAGGACTAAATGTGGGGCCCACCAGCAGGGAGTTAAGAATGAGGACTGTCAATTATGGATGTATAACGGTTGAAGAACGTTAGAAAAATTGAAGAATGTGAAACTATTGTGTTTTTGACTGTGGTCCACATTATATTCTTCCTGACTGAAAAAAATTAAATTGTTCAAATTACTAGGCCGAAAGCTTATTGAAATGGCGGACTTAAGTCACCTTACTTTATTTCGAATGAGCTGCTGTGCGAGTGCAAATGTCAAAACTTATTGTGTAGCGATGGTTCCCCAGTACTGTTCCCATACGTACAGAAAATTGTAGTAATGAAATTGCCCATCGCGAAATGACTTAAGTACGTGATCTGTTGTGGCTGCAGAATTGCATTCAGCAATTTTATTGCTGTCACATAAATTGAAACAGTTGCTTTCCGTTTGCACATTTTATTCCGGGGTTGTTTTGTGACCCAATGGACGAAAACTGCAATCTCCCGAAGAGTAAGACTAAGTAAAATTTCATGGTAATAGGGGCGTATCCTTAAGTTAGGACTGTGCTGTTGTGACATATTAGCGTTCAGCGTCTCGCGTTATGTAGCATAATGCCAAACAATTACATGCATCCACTTAACCCATATGTGTTGGCTTTACGTATGCCTTAGCATTCTTTCTAGATGGTGTGTGGAGTTTCTGACTCACGTAAGGAAAGAAAGTAAACCTAAGGATGTTGGAGGATTATTTTTTAGATATCGTCACTTATCAGTTGAACTCCTACGGCATTCCGAAGTTTCTCCTGACTTGTTATTTTCAGTGCATTGAATAAAGCTTGTAACAACGTTTCTTTTCCCCTTCCTTGTTCTTTTCTAACATGCTTTCTGCTTCATTACTGCAGCTGCTACGCGCTCACTGGCTTTCCTCTATTATCACCATGTGTGACCTTCCGCACTCCGATGTCGCATGCTCTCCTTTGATTCAGTCCTCTCAACGCATCGTGTAGCATGTCTTTGCCTGTCAGCTGCACCTCACTGCAGGTGCGTCAGCGATTTGGATCTTGGCATACCTGCCATCGCCATTTATCAAAGTTGTTAGGAGGCTGAAATTTAGTGTTTGTTACTATGGTAGTTATAATGATACAATATACTTTCTACCAGATATTATTAAGGTGATCAAATCAAATACGAGGAGGTGATTCAAGCGTGTACCATGCATGGCGAGCTTAGAATTACATACAAAATCTTAGTCGAATGGAATGAACCTCTGTGTTGATAAGAGGGCATTGGACTGTTTAGAATTAGCTGTAGTGACTGAATGAAAATCAGCAGCCTGTGACACATAATTAACGTTTATTGATCGAACAGACGCGATTCGCTATGCTCTTACGTCATCCTTACAGTCATTGTTCCCAACTGCTGCATTACTGCGGTATTAAAATTTTACGAACTGTGTAGTCTACAATACAGAGGATCTGAATGATCTGTACTCCTCACCAAATATTATTCGGTTGATCAAATCCAGACGAATGATTCGATTATTTTGATTGATTTTCGTACGTTATGATTGCAATTTAGTGTATTAAACGGGATTGGATTTAAGCACATCATGATAGGAAAGAGTACCGGGTTCTTGCGAAAACAGTTACTCAATTACCGGTTTCTTTAAAAGGCTGGGAATTCCTCCCAAAGGTAGTGTGATTATGAAAGCTGACGAATGAGTTTACAGCAAAGTGTAATCCTTCAAGCTGTGTGCCTTTCATAACTAGTAAGTTGATCAAACAGAAGGAACCGAGTGTATGTCTACAAAATGTATTAAGTGCCCAATTTTCTTACACATCCTTTTCTCCTATTTAGTTGAACTGGAGTATCCGTTTTTAATATTATAAAATGTTTTGAATAATTAACTGCAATAATTTCGCAGGACATAAAATAGGATACAAGTTCAATGCTTCTAAAAAAAATTATTTTGCCAAGTAATTTGAAACTTTCATATATAAATTCACGTAACTGCTTCCAGTGCGGATACCAACAGACTTTCACAACATTTCTTATGGTGACTCAAATCAAGATAACACATGAATATCCGTTATTATTCTGCAGTGACGGTTGACTGTGTATTTTTAAGTCGTCGCCGCTCTCGTTCCAGTTTCAAAAATAGTTCTTGCTCACATTCATTCCAAACGACAGTCGGTGAGAGAAGTAATGATCGTAGAAGGGGAGGGGGGACAAGTTTTAGAGCAATTTGGCGACTCGTGGTGACAGGACGCCAAGCGTCGTGACGTGAGAGGAACAGGTGCCGAAAGTTAGCTGGGAGGCGCCGTGCAACGTGTAAACATCATGCAGGATAAGAAGAGTTCTCCCCGACCTCCCAACAGAATCAGAGGTCGAAGGAGGGGAGGTTATGGAATATTATTTTGGCTCCTTCTGCCTCCGCTGTTGCCAGGTCAATGTACGTTTAATCACAATTTATGACTAGGTGTAAAAGCGTTTAAAAAAAAAAAAAGATTTCTTTTAAAACATATTTGTGAGATTAACATTTTATTTGTGACATGTGACCAACTGCACTGTGTTGAAAGTCATATTCTTACACTCCGTAGCCTACAGATAAAATAAGCCCGCCTACACGCTGCTTTAAATCTCATAAGTAAACAAGTCATGTTCTAGTTTTTGAATGCCATAAAGTTAGAAAGTTAAAACTTTTCGCTTTGCTCGTCTTGAAGGAATATAGGGGGAGGTGATGTACGAGTATAGCTCCACTCATTCGTAACCTCGGTACTAAATGAAGGCGAGTGGTCAAATCTACGCTCCGGCCGCTGTATCCCCGGCACCCATTGGGTGGGCCCGTAAGCAGGTCTGCAGTGTTTAAAGAAGAGAAAAATATCTTGCCTTTACCGGAAATGGAGCCCAGCTTCTTTCATCCCATAGTCACTAAGATATTTCGCTCATCCGTTGTTTTTCAGTTACAATCTGTTTGGCTCCTCGAATGCTGATGAATCTTCATGTAATATCTGTTGTTTTGCTCTAAATCAGTAAGTTGTGCCACTTGAGGAATGTGTCATCTGTCCCAAGCGCATTATATAATTGTGTCTAAGTACCAGATATGGCAGTTACATAATAAGGTACTGTTGAATTGCTTACCTTATTTGCAGGAAGATGGGTTACCTGTCAAATGTAGAAGGTAAAGGTGAATTCTTTCTTATTCTTATTTGAAAACCACGAACTTCCGAAGGATAATGGACATATAGGATCATGATTTTTAACCTTGGAATTTCATGGAAGTGTTGATGCTCTGGTAGCTTCCGGAAAATCCATCGATACCCAGTGGATCCTGTTCTGGGTGGCTCCAAGAGACTGTTTGCTGCGGTGACAAAAGCAGCAAATCGTTATCTCCGGCATGAATCGAGTTCCACTCGTCAAGCCTTTATGCTAATCCCTATGCTGGTCATCAGATTTAATACCAGATGATCACTGCTGGTAAAGAAAGAAGTGATGCATAGCAGGAACTATTCCGTGATAATGTTTCCGTAGTTAAGAGGTTTTATACCTTACTGGCCCTGATTACTATCGGAGGTTTTAGGTTTACTGTCTTTTCGTAGAAAATGTCGCTTGATAATGTTCCTAACGTGCAATCTCGCAAGAAAAACTGCGTAACGCAAAACTAATCGTGAAATGTATTTAGGTTACCCGAAGCTTCAGCTTTCAAGAAGGTTCGAACGCCTCATTGTGTGACCTTTGTCATCATTGTGTCCCCATGTCAGAGGTTACAAATACATATTGCATGTTGCATTGATTTCCGAAAAAAATCTGTCATTATGAAGTATTCGTAAGACTATCACATTTAGATCAGTATTGCAGTCTGTATCTTTAGCGATTAAAATTGTCTTTAGGTGGTAGTGTTTCTTATTTTGTGAGGAATGCAGCACCTCCTGAAGATTGTGACACCTCTACTCAGTGAATATGTGTTTACGTAGCAAGTTTTTCGTCTGGGGGCATGCTGTGAAAGAGTGCATCGATGGATGTGTCGAATTCGTAGCTGTTGATGAGAATTTTCAAAATGTTCACTCTTATTACAGGACTGAGGTGTGAAGCCAAACAGAGGAAGAAAAGTGTGATTATATGAAACTCCGACTTGTTCGTGTGACGTCCTGCTGTTGTAAGCAATAAAGTCCTCGTACTGTTGAGGGCTACAAACTACAGTGGAAGTAAATGTGACGTGCAGTATTGCCTTGGCACCGTTGCTTCGATTGGCAAGTCCCCGGTACTAACAATGTCTAACGTCCTATGATTCGAACACTTTCCCAGTGCAGTTTCTATTGCGTGTATTGTCTCTGTTGACTAGTAACTTCACTCTTTGTTACAGCTGAGAGATGTTAATCCTCTGCAAGCTTACCGTAGTTTCACTGGACCTAACAAATCTGGTGAACATAATTAGTGGTTGAATGTAGAATAGTTTACAGGCCTGTGTAGTAGCCGTTAGATGTCGGTATACAAGTGGTCCTGTCCTATTCATCACGACGAGTAACTGAGAGTGTTGAAATAGGACACTTTTACCTTGCTTGCGCTTGTATAATTGTTGGTTTATTCTTAGCTGCGATATGTTTGTCTCGCATTTGGTTTTGTCCTTCGATTTAATTGTTGTGTTATCTTCACACTCCGAATGTTTTTTGTGCCATTCTATAGCCATTTCTTCAAAAACAAAAGTTTGTAGTGACGTCTGTAATAAGATTTTTTTTTTTAAAGACATGTATGCAGCTAAAGTATCTGGAATCGTTTAGATGGCACAAACCCAAACCTGAAATAAGAGAGTGCTGGGATGTCAACTGTATTGATACGGTCCTCTGGCTGGCATATTTGAAAATGTTAGTGAACCCTCAGATTCTGTAACAGGCAGGAACTTCTTTAATAGTTTAACCACTATTAGCTTCGAAAGTAATTCGCTGCATGAGATTAGTTAATTATGAGGTTTATGCAAATGAATGCTGCCTGGGGGTGTCGTTTCTTTAAAAATATTCCACGTGGAATTTCTTTTCGGAAGGGATCCCTTAGCTGGTGTGTCAGTGGGATGTCTGCCCCAGTGCCCAATCTCTACTGCTCTCCCAGAACAGTATGCGAGACAGTTTCTTTTGAACTACGTTTGAAGTTCGTCATATTTTCTCGTGTCCGTCCAATCATATGTTGGGATAGTCGCCTGCCGTACATGTATACCATGACCGCTCTTTCCCCGTCATTTCCAATTAATTATGTACTAATTGTCATTCGAAATTTAGAAACCGAGCACTTGGAAGTCTCTTTCAAGAAACCAAGTCGTATGTTGATGACAACGTGGACTCACAAAACCCTATTGGTAGCCTCTCGAAAGGAATGCGTTGTTTGGCTCCATGCTAACGATTGAGCGGGCGCTACTGGCTGAGAGGCGAAGAGTTTGGACGGTTGATGATTGTGTGGAGAACGGCGCTCGTGTTTTACCTCCGTGTTAAAACTTTTGCTTTTCCCCCCTTCTTCTGTGATGCTCCTGGTGCGCACGTGTGGAAGGAAAACAAGTGATGAGATGTGAGTGCTGAAGACGGGAGATTGGAAGAATCTTAGCTCTGAGCTTCCCAAACTAATTCCTTGTGCCAAGAAACGCTATATTTAAAACATCGCCGTCCTGCTTATCTCTACAGAAATTTGCAGTTCATCCTGCCATCTGGCAATTCGTGTCTTGCCATTTTACTTAGGTGCCACGCTGTCTTATATTAGGCGGTTTAAATGCTTAAATTGTTTGGGACCGTCATCTGAGAGGTAAGGTCAAGTACAAGAGAGGTGAACTTTTGAACTGACTGCCCACATGCAAGTGGCAGGTAGAATTTAACGTAACTCGCGGACAATTTAACTACGCATTTTACACACTTAATCTGCCCTTTTTTTTTTTTTAAGAAATGCGAATATGACAGGAGTTATATTTTCTTTCAACCGAGCAGGAGATGAGGTGAATTGTTAGCTTCACGGCCCGGCCATCATACTCCCAAGCAAATATTTCTCCGACAGGCCTACTTACAATCATTCGAGTTCGTGCTGTTTAGATATTCAAACTGAAGTTCCCCACTTCGCTGATGCACAGTTTTTAATGAGTTGTTTGGACAAAAATTATCTCTCACCGCTAGATGCATGGGCATTGGTCACATTATTAAGTTGCATGGCATTCTCAAGTTTAAAATCGAGAGGAAGGCCCCTAGACAAGGAAGGTTCTTGGAAATACATATAAAGATTTCGTAGATAGTCGACAAGGTGTATGCTTCCAACATTTTAGATGGGAGGCTAACAACTTTTCACTTTAGGAAGCTAGAATGTTGAGAATCATTGCATATGGGTTAGGACATTAACGATTGATCGATTCAAGTTGTATAAGGGGGAAAAAACACAATCTTTCTCATTCACAAACCTAGGAACCCCCCCCCCCCCCCCTCCCCCCCCCCCCCTTTCTTTTTGCCCCCCTTTTTCGTGTCTTTGTTTTTTTGTTAAAAACAAAAAA
>Ga0123355_10013186_pt1 | contig 12848 bp, 10 predicted proteins | sample TergutEmb28metaG_3_FD_89872 | JGI IMG/M metagenome (GOLD analysis project Ga0123355, IMG submission 89872) | Embiratermes neotenicus P1 segment gut microbial communities from Petit-Saut dam, French Guiana - Emb289 P1 | ecosystem: Host-associated > Arthropoda: Insects > Digestive system > Gut ...
GGGTGGGTGTGTGTGTGTGTGTGTGTGTGTGTGTGTGTGTGTGTGTGTGTGTGTGTGTGTGTGTGTGTGTGTGTGTGTGTGTGTGTGTGTGTGTGTGTAATTCAACAACACATTCAAAAATTTAACTTACTAGAAAACATCTTCCATGATGTCAATGTTCTACCATGTGTGGCCACACATGTTCAATGTGTTCTACTTCACTAACATGACAAATGTCCCACACTCCCCATAGCAAATCCTGGTCAGCTGTCACTACAGAATTCAGGATTGCATCTTTGAGTACCAACATGGATTAGCAGAAAAATTATGAATATCAGAAAGGGTGTTTTATTCTGATACATCTCGTTGTGTTTTTCTGTATCACAAACAAATGAAATACACTGTCCAACACAATACTTTGATGTCATATATCACCATGCTACATGTTTCATTTTGCACCAACCATCATTTGGCACTTCTTATTACAATAATTCAAAAAACATGAAGTACAGTTTGCAAACAATTGTTCTGTTAGTGAGATCTCCCAAAATTTTGGCTCTTCATTAAAATCATACATATACACCATGTGTTTGTGTGTAGGGGTGTGTGTGTGGGGAGGTGGTGGGGGGAGGGCAGGGGAAACCTGAATATTGGTAGGCTGCTTTGTTAGTTGGGGGGAGAAAGGCTTCCATGAATTCTGAACAGAAAATTCCAAGCCCTCCAAACTGCCCACTTATCTGTAGCCATCCCCTACAATTCTGCTGTGCAGTAATTACCGCATTACTCAATGACAGCGTCGAAATTACTGAGGTGGGAAATAATGTGAGCCTCAGACATTTTAAATGGGAAGGCTAATCACACTATATGAGAAAAAGACAAGTTTCTAGAGGTTGATTTGGGCCAAAGAATGCAGCATGTGATACACATGACATTGTGCAAATGTCTGAAAACCGTCAATAACAAAAGTGTAGTTACAGCAAAATTCATAATTAGACCACACCCAAAAGCATTAAAATTCATTCAATAGAATGGGGAGGCCGTGGGGGGGGGGGGATAGTAGAGGAGCCTAAAATCAAGATCTTTATTGCAGTCTTTGTAGACAACCACAGTGGCTCACATTTACACTTAGATTGGGGCATTCATAAAAGATCTTCATTTCATCAGACATTGTGACTTCCTGCTACTTTGCTGCCACACAGTGGGTGGTTGGATGAGTGAGCTCAGCCAACAGGAAGTGGATACTGATAGATGCCAAATAAAATAATGACCCTATGCAAACAAGTAAATTCTGAAGACTTTAAATGACTTGCCTACAAAATCTGGTATAAACTGTACACATTACAGTCTTTCTATTGAGCCGTGCCCGCCAGGCTCGGCTCAAGGCCGTCTCCATGCGGAAGTAAGCCTTCTAGAATTTTCTGCCCTGTTACCACTTTCCCTGGGTTATCGTCCAGGGATTGTCTCGGTAATTTAATTTATGTACGTTTCACTATTGTACTCAGAATATATTTGTATATTACTTGTTATCACTGTATTACATGAACGTGTATTGTGTGGCTCGTTCACTTACACTACCCCACAAGAATTTCATTGCTACGGGACCCGACCGCCCGAACAACCGACGGGGATATACACAGTGCCGAGCCCCCATTATTTTTACCAAGTGGCTTCACCCCTCACCAGGTGGCGACCGCGTGGGATCACTATTCAAATGTTTCAAGTGAATTTAAATACCCATCTCCACCATCCTCATGATAACTAATAGGATTAAACTGGAGTAAGAACAGTATAGATGGTCTACTGACAAGACCACAGGCTGGATGATCCAGGGTTCAATTCCTAGCAGGAGCAAGAGGTCTTCCCCATCTCCATCCAGATCAACTCTGGGGCCCACACAGCCTCCTATTCATACTGCTAAGTTTAAGAATGAATGGAACTTTACCCCTTCTCCCTCTATACGCCTTCATGCTGTGCACAGGAACAGCTTTATCTTTACCTTTAAAAGCAAAATTATCCCAGTTAACTCCATGAAGGCATAAATGGGGAGGAGTGGTACAGCCCCAATCATTCTCAGTCTTGGCTATAGACAGGGGTGAGTAGTTGTCTTCAAACTCCTGCCATTTTGGTCCAAAAGATACCTCGTATCCACCGAACAGGAGGCTGGGTGCACCCCACGGCCTGTCTGAGAAGAGAAAATTATCTTACACCTGCTAGGATACAAACATCAAATGTCCAGCCTTGGTCCAATCCCTATATAACTATGCCACCCTGGCTCCCCTTCATCTTTAATACAACACTAATTTAAAATATGCGGCTCTCAAGCCTTTACCTGTTCATGCGTTGCTGAAGTAATTCTGGTTGAATGGAAGACACTTCAATTTTTCTCACATTCACCGTATCCACAGTCAGTGAGCTGTAGAATGCAGCACTTGTTTCCACCAGGCATTCCTTCAGACAGTGAAGTAAATCACGTATCAGATGCCGACTGCATATGAAACCCTGCTGACCTCCTGTCACTGTCATACCGCTTGCTCCACTTCGAACACTAGCATTCTCAGCATGATTGCTCTTTGTTGACTTCTTATGTCGTCGTGCTTTTGAAGACTGATTGACGTCCCCACATGCCGGTAATTTTGAAAAGTCAGATGTTACATCTAAAGATAAGGGCATCGATTGAACAGACTTAGCAGTGATGACATTTGTCATACTGTATCTGTTCGGTAGTGAACCGTGTTCAGCACTGGTAGACAGACATTCAGTTACGGCCCCTGACAGCGAACTTAAGAGTTTATCAAATGTGGCAGTTAGTGGCGAAGAACATTTTTCTTTACCTCCTGCTTGACTAGAGACATTAATAGGTGATCCACCAGACATTCTGGAAACAGATAACATATCTGTGGCTTCTAATGGAGATTCAGAATCAGTTAGGGACATATCATCTGGTCTTGGAAGAGAAAGCTGATGTAGAGGTTCACCAGGAGAGACACCAGACTGTTCTAAAGGTGGAGAACCGGATATATGAGCTTCAATAACTGGCATTGTTCGTAGTGATGACGATACATCACAGACTTGTTGGAAACTGATCATATTGTGAGTCACTTCAGTGCCTCCCAAATTTTTGTACGCTGTACTGTCTGTACACGTCGAACCAATTTCCGATTTAGGAACTCTAGAACTGCAGTCGCCTTCATCATCATTGGCTCCACTATCTGACGAAGTCTCTTCCTGGACATCATCGTATCTCAAAAATAGTAACGAAAATATATTTTCTAAAACTTCAACCCTGCAAAACATATATACAATTATTAGCATGACTCAACGACAACTAAGGTGATCTGTTAACATAACACAGTTGAATAATCAACATATATGATAATGACAGATGGAAACATTTCCACAGACTTATATTGTACCTGCAAGAAAACACACTACATTTTCCATAGCTTAATTACTTCCTTCTACATGAATTTTATAACCATACAGTAATGATCATACTTCATATAATTCTGTAAATACAGATATGCGTCACTTAACGATGGGGATACATTCTGAGAAACGTGTCGTTAGGCGATTTTGTTGTTGTGCAAAGTGTACTTACACAAACCTGGATAGTACAGTATACCCTACTACACACCTAGGCTATATGGTATAGCCTATTGCTCCTAGGCTACAAACCTGTACAGTATGTTACTGTGCTGAATACTGGTAAGCATTATAATATTATATTATAATATTATAATCTTAAGGGAACACCGTCGTATATGCGGTCCATCGTTGACCGCAACATTGTTATGCAGCGCATACCTGTAATAATGCTTACCCTTATTTCCTTGTATAGAGTAATTATTTTATCTGACAACTATCAGTTGCCACTTCTTGTCAGCTCATTTATCATATAACGTAGCCCACTCAGCCATATCACCCAAACGTGCAACAGAGTAGCAGTGAAAAGTGACAAACAATAATTGCCAGACAAAATAAGAATGTACAGGATGAGCATAAAGTCTTTCCCTGATTACAAACAAGTGTTTACCTGGACATGTTGGAACTTTATGTTGCACCTCAGTTAGAACAGTTTCAGCCATGGATTATTTTCCAACAAGATGGTGCACCTCCACACTGGGGTTCACATGTTCGTTGGTTTTTGGATGCAACATTTCCAAACAGGTGGATTGGGAGAGATGGTCCGACACCCTGGCCACCACGATCGCCGGATATCATCCCCCTTGACTTCTTTTTATGGGGGTATGTTAAGAACAAAGTGTTTTCGACACCAGTTCCAGATATTACAACTTTGATGGCAAGAAGAACAGACGCTTTTGTTACAATAACTGAAGACATGTTGGAGAACACATGGAGAGAAATTGATTATCGATTAGACATTCTCCGTGCAACAAAAGGAGCACATGTTAAAGTGTTGTAAAAAACTTCTTGGGTTACATTTTGGGGTGGGAAAAAAAAAAATATGTTTATATTCCACGTACAGTAGTTTTCTTGTAATAAATGTTTGTAATCAGGGAAAGACTTTATGCTCACCCTGTATTTCAGTTTGATTTGGTATGCAGATTAACTGAGGCAAATACTTTCTCACGCACCTGAAGTTTAGAGGAAACAATTGACACAACAATGTTTTAATTTCCTGTAGTTGTTGTGTTACTCTGTCCTTGTACTGTGCTTCTATTGAAATCTGACTCAAAGCACTGTCTTCTGTTTCTAATGACACATGCTGCAGAATGACTGAAAAGATAAATAAGCCATGTAACACACACACACACACACAATAATACTACTTAACATGTTCACAAATCCAATGAAAACAGACAATACCAAGATACAAGGCAGTGAAAGGTAAAAGCAATCTAATTACAGGCCTAGACAGGCACTGAGGGTTCCAGGAGGCTGAGGCTCCCAGATTTCAAGATAATCGGCACATGATGTTGGTAAGGTTGTCAGCCCTACGCACCGTCCGCCTTTACCCCCCAGGAAATATTCCTGGTACTCATTTCTGTTAGAGGCTGAGTCAACCCCAGGGCCAGAGTGCGACTGGAAGAATTATGTCAATGAAAAATTCCAATGACACCATCGGGAATCGAACCCGCGACCTTCAGGCCTGTAGAGCAGTGGCTCAACCAACTGCACCACCGTGTGTCCCAGTAGTGAAAGGCCTGTGAATGAATTAAGACCACTACAAATGTGATTAGATGATGGATACTAGCATTATAACAAAGGCACCAGAAATATGGCTGCCCTTTCACTATCAGCTACAGCCCACAGCAAGTGTTAAATATCTGTATGAAGTGTGGAAAGAGTGTCAGTCATAACAGTGGTGGTGGTGATGAGAACAGGAGGGAGGGAGGAGAAGACCTGAACTAAAATATTCATAATTCAAACTGCTACGAGAGGGACATCGAAGTCTAAACGTGTTGCATATCAGCACATACTATTAAAGGTAAAGGTAAAGCAGTCCCATTACAGGCCTGGACAGACCCAGAGGGTTCTTAGGAAGTTAACGTTCCCAGGTTTCATGACAATGGCACAGGATGGTGGTAGGTTGTCAGCTTTATGCACCAGCCGCCTTTACCCCCAGGAAATGCTCCTGGTACTCACTTCTGTTACAGGCTGAGTTGATCCCAAGGCCATAGTGCGATCAGAAGGATTTTATGTCAATGAAAAATCCACTGACACCAGCTGGGATCGAACCAGCGACCTTCCGATTTGTAGCACAGCACCTTAACCACTGTGCCACCGCAGTCCCCCACACATACTATTATCACTTATAAATAAGCACCATCCCATCCCATCCCCCCCCCCATTTGCAGACTCATACAATGCAGTTCCACATATTCATAGAAGAATACTGTAGTGAAATAACTCACAGCGTATAGATACACCTTACGTTTACTTACTTCCAAAGAGCTTACAATAACAAAGAATATACACTTCAACATGGGAAACAAAATCACGGATCACTCAAAGGAAATAAAGGAAAGATATCTCAATGCTTCACATCCTCCCCACCCTGGTCAATCTCCAGGGGGATGACCAGCTGCACGGGACGACTGATTTTAGTTCTGTCTGGGTGGCAGAGGCTAACCGTCCGGACTTGACCATCACGACCCTGATGTAGTTCGTTGATCCGAGCTCTCTTCCACATGTATCTCAACATATTTTCTTCCTGTAAGAGAACAATGTCTCCTACCTTAAATTTGGGCCCTTCTTGAGCTGGTCTCCTAAACTCATGGCAGTTTCTCAATTGTAGGAGATACTCCCTTTGCCAGCGCTGCCAAAGAGCCTCAGTCAGCCTTTGATGTTGACAAAACGACCTAGTCAGATTTCCCATCCGGACAGGTTCGGGGCCGTGGGGAACAGTCGTCAGCTTCCCACCGGTGAGGAAGTGTGCAGGTGTCAACGTCTCATTATCATCATCTTGGATAATTGGTCGAGAGTTTATCACAGCCTCAATCCCTACCAGGATAGTCTGGAGTTCTTCCTCGTCCACCTGGGAGCGTCCTAATACCTTCTCCAGACAACGTTTAGTCGTGGCGACCATCTGCTCCCACTAACCTCCCCACCAAGCTGCCCGGGGCGTAATAAACTTCCAACGGATTCCATGTTCTGCAAAATACTGGTGTGTCTTTGCGGCCGAGAAGACTGTACAAAGTTCCCTCTGTTCTCTATTTGCCACGTGAAACGTCTGGGCATTGTCGGTGTAAATTGTGTTAGGTAGACCACGCCTTCCTGCAAATCTTTGAAGTGCTAAGAGGAATTTATCGGTTGACAAGTCCAGGCAAAGCTCCAGATGCACAGCTCGTGTCGTCGCACAAGTGAACAGGGTAATATAACACTTCCTCAGGGTATTTCCCACCTTGACGAAGACAGGTCCTGCATAATCAATGCCGGTGACTGCAAAGGGTCTGATCAGTGTTACTCTGTCAGTGGGTAGTGGAGCTTCTATTTCTCCTCCTGGCAGACCCTTTGCCATTCAGCAGGGGAGGCATGAATGTAGCACCTGCTTAATCGTCTGACATGCGTGAAGGATCCAAAACTCTTCTTGTAGTTCTGCTAGGACTATGCATACCGCTAAGTGATGGAGAAGAATATGAGTCTGTAAAATCAATTTTGTAAAGTGGTGTCACCCATCCAGAAGTAGTGGGTGGCGTTGTTCGCGTGACAGTTTAGCAAAATGCAGTCATCCACCAAGGCGAATAAATCCTTTGTCCAAAAGGGGGTTGAATCTTGCTATCTTCGAGCCATCTGGGAGTGGCATGTTCTCTCGTAGTGCCTGGAATTCCGCAGTGAAGCATTCAACTTGCACGGCTTGTATCCAGTAAGACCCGGCCGCCTCCAGTTCCAAGGCCGTCAAATTACCAGAGTATCCATCCCTTTGAAGGGCAATTTGCCGGAAGCGCAAGATCCAGGCTGTGACCCAAAGTAACTTCCAGTAAGAACTGTATCTTGTAGAGTCTGGCAGTTTCCTAGGAATTTCAACAGACAGAGTGTGATTGGCGGACCCTTTTCCTTCGGGAAGGGAAACGTCTACTGGGGGTGTGTTGTGGGGACAGTGCTGTGGAGGTCGCGTGAGCCAAGAAGGCCCACGCCACCAGACATCCATGGTTTTCAACTGTTCTGCGGTTACTCCTCTTGAAAGCAGATCGGCTGGATTGTCCTTCCCTGGACAGTGTCTCCATTGTGACGGGGTTGTGTAGGACTGTATTTTGTTCACCAGGTTACATACAAAGGTCTTCCATCGATTCAGGTCCTGATGTATCCAACCCAAGGCTACGGTCAAGTCAGCCCATAAGGTAGCCTCAGTAATATCGATGCACGTAGCTTCACGGAAGTAGTGCAACAATCTAGCTCCAACCAGCGCTGCCAAAAGCTCTAATTGTGGATGAGTGACCTTCTTAACAGGAGCAAGTCGGTTCTTACTGCATGCTATGTGAATCACGTTGTGGTCGGCCATGCAGGATCGGATATACAAAGCGGCTCCATAGGCACGCTCTGATGTGTCGCAAAACATGTGAACTCGGGAGTGACTTCTGTCTACTGTGCCTACCCACTGAGGGATGTGTAAGTGAGCCAAGTGTGGCAAAGTGGATATCCAAGTATTCCAAAGGGCGCCGGGATCAGGTGGCAAGAGTTCGTCCCAAGCTAATCCTCTGCACCACGTGTCCTGAAACAATAATTTCCCAACGACGGATACAGGGGATAGTAAGCCCAGGGGGTCATAAAATCTGGCCGTAGCTTGCAGGACTTGCCTCTTAGTGGTAGGGCCTTCAACGTATTCGCCGGCGACATCACGAGGCTCCATTGAGAATGTATCTGATTTGGTGTCCCAGTCGATTCCAAGGGGTTGTGTTTCTTCTTTGAAATTCACACCTTCAGTCCTCCAGACTTCCTTCAAGTGCTTGGAATTTGTGGCCCATTTCGCCATGGGTAGACGAATTTGGTTCATCAGGTATATACGCTCGTAGTAAAGGTTGGTTACACAATTGTCATTTTCCGCGCCTGCAGCAAAGTCATCCATAAAGGTACTGCTGTCTACAAGGGCTGCCGCGGTGGGAAACTCTGCCTTATACATGTCAGCAAGTTCTCTTATAGTGGCTGATAGGAGAAAGGGGCTACCTGTGAGGCCAAAGAGCAGCCGAGTGAAAGAGTACGTTATAATCTCTCTGGTAGTGTCATAATTCCCATCCTCATCCTTGATGACGCGATACCAAAAGAACCTGGTCAGGTCCCTTTCTCGTCTATTGAGACTCAACTGCAAGAATGCCTGCCCAATATCACCTATGATTCCCACTGGATACAATCGGAATTGCAGCAGTGTCGTCAAAATTTCCGGAAGTAAATTAGGGCCCGTCTCGAGAGCATCACTCAGAGACGGTGTGTGGTTTTCATGAGAGGATCCGTCAAAAACAATCCTCCATTTGGTTTCCCCTCGTTTTTCCTTCTTTACAGCATGATGGGGTAAGTAGGACTCATCTACTGTTCCCTCTTCCGAAGGAGCGATTTCCACTTGTTCTTTCTTTATGTAGTCCAACATGTGATCGTGATACATACGCCGTAAATTAACATTCCCCTCCAATCTCTGAAACAGTCTCTCAGCATTGTGGTGGTTGCTCGGTAGAGTGATGTTTGCCTTCCGAGGGAGGGAGACAACTCTCCGCTGATTCTCTAGGGAGTACGTGGTGTGAAATTCTCGAAGGAGTGCCGTGTCTCCGGCGTTCATTGACTTATGTTGTTTATCCTTGATACCGAGGGTTTCTAAGTCCCAAAAACGACGAACGACGTCATCAGAAGTGAAGGAGCTCTGTCCTAAGTTGACGTAGTTAACCATAATTGAACTGGCCGTTACGGCAGAATGATTCCCACTGAGGATCCAGCCTACCTTCAATGGTAACAGTACAACAGATTGAGAAAGGCGTACTGGCGGAGTGTCCTTAACTATTTTCCAGTAGTGATCACTTCCAATTAGGATCTCAATAGGGAGGTTCTCTGAGTCGCATGGGGGGTTAGCCAGTTGTAAATTACGAGTATGCGCCAGTGTCTCAATATCGTGCGGGACAGTGGGATGACGAGAGAAGGCATGAGCGCTCTCAAATACCAGGCATTAGTCACAGTCCCCCTCATATTGAAGCGAACGAATCTTCTCCAGCCGGGAGCGGTAGTGGTCTCGAAAGCAGTAACAGATAAATCCCGCTGGTCAGTCACCTCAACTTGCAGGTCGTCTATTAAGGATCTAGCAATAAAGCTGCATTGGCTCCCACCATCCAACATGCAACGCCTAAGTCTGCTCAAACCCGTGGGTACAGTGACCCACACGCAGGCCGTTTCCAGGTAAGTGAAGTCTGGTGAGGAAATATTCACCCTACCTACAGAAGCCGAGGTTATCGGACTTGCCCGACTAGTTGTTTCCTTGTCCATGCAAACAGACTGATGATGTTCCTTCTTGCACTTTGAGCAGAATACCTTGCCCCTTTTACTACAAGCATGCATATGATGACCGTGGTTAAGACAAAGAAAGCATTGAGCGGCGGACTTCAACTTCTCTATATGCTCCTTTACATCGGTCACGGCTTTACAGTCTTGAGCCCAATGACCATTACTTTCACAAAATACACAGAATGGCTCTACTGACCTTCTGCTCTTTCCAGATGTATCCTGGCCGGGAGCGGAAGCGCAGTGTAGCTGCCGTGGGTGTGAAATTAGATGCAGATGATGCCTCACCACGAATCTTCTGCGCCGTAAGGTCTCCATCCACCTCTTCACCTCAAGAATTCCATTAACTTGACGACGTCTCCTTCAGATGATCCTCTCGCTTCACCTGGATGATCCAGCGTTGGCAGATATCGTCCGGAAATGCGCGGAGAATCTTCGGGGCCAATACCCTACCATATGCCTTTACGTCCTCCCCCAATGCCGAAGGGCTTGAATGCAGCGGTCGCAATCAATGTACGTAGTAATCAGTGCCTCTGCAGACGCAAACCGAATCGGTGCCACCTCTTCTAAGTAATCTCAGTGAACCTGTATTATCCTATTCCTATCGCTGTAGCGATCGTGGAGTATTTTCTTTGTGTCTTCATAGGCCGAAGCAGTCACGGCAATACCATCGACAAGCATCTTCAGTTCGCCCTCCAAATAGCCCCGGAGGAACACGTGTTTGTTCACGGTAGACAGGGTAGGGTCCTTGTCTATGGACGACACGAATTGTTCCCAAAATCGGGCCCACGTTTCCACATCTCCCGCAAAGGGCTCAAGTTTTAATGGGGGCAACTTCAACGAGTGAGTGACTGGGGGTCGAGCTGACATTTAGGCGGATGGCAGTTCTGCTACGCGAAGGTTCGCTGCAGATGAGGCGAGCCTTCTTCCAATCTCCTGGTTGACCTTTAGGAGTGCTCGCTTGGCAGAATCAATGTACTCCTCGCACGTCTCCACGTCAACAGTGTATTCGTGATCTTCCAAGAGATCCTGGATAGCGTCATCCAATCGAACCAACTGATCCAGTGTTTACTGGAGTCGGCCTCTATAGTGCTCGTAATTGTCGAGGGGGGTATTCTCCGTGGACTCGTTGATGGCAGTAATTAACCGAGTCGCCTTTGTCCTCTCGGTAGTGCGCTTTCGCTTCAACTTCCTCATTTCCGCGTCTGACATACTGATCTACTATAGTGTACTCGGATGCAAAATATCACACACTGCTCGTCTGTAGGGGGCACCCGGTAGAAGGGAAGTCACAGATGTCACCACAGTCCGTTACTGATCGTCTGTAGGGGGCGGTCGTAGCACATGCAACTTCATTACCGACCGCATCGCCCGTGGAGTGCAACAATGGCGTCCTGTACTGGTCAACATTCCGGGCCGTGACTTACACTTGTTGTATTCTGTGCGTCTACGTCCCGGCGTCCAAAGACCATACACATTCACTGTCGCACCAATTAAACCACTCACAGCACAATTCTAGTTCCCGTGTCACCTCCTTCCCGGGTTCCCGGCACCAAAATATGTAGCGAAATAACTCAAAGCGTATAGATACACCTTACGTTACTTACTTCCACAGAGCTTACAGTAACAAAGAAAATACACTTCAACAACGGAAACAAAATCACGGCTTACTCAAAGGAAATAAAGGACAGATATCTCAATCCTTCACAAATACTGTGGCAACCCTAGTGCTGTAGGCATAGGTCCCTCGCTCATTCACGACCATGCTCACAGAAGCCCACTAGTATTCTACCAGGCGACACATCTGCTTATTTGTCTAGGGCAGTAGCTACCTAGATATTGTGTGTTATGGAATGTACTTCAACTGAGCTTTCAAAAATTTTTAAAACTATTTGTTGGCCCCCCATCTTCTGTTTCCGAAGTAGGATGTGCCTGCTGAAGGACAAGGGAATATGCAATGTTGCAGTCAGATGCCATCACAACATAATGAATTAACCATACATTTTATGTAGAAAATGAAGACAATATAAGGTGAATGCCTAAGCTGAAGCCTCTTAAGATGCAAGAATTTCTTGTGTAATTCATTTTGACTTCTGCCACAAAAAGACACAAAAGGCCTTTGTGTACTGCTGGAAGATGCAGATGAAGATGGTCATAAAACCATACAAGGAAGTGCATGAGGACATGCAGAAAATGATAATGCAATCAAAGATCACCTCTTTCTTCACTGTTGGGACTGACTCCAGCATGCAATCTGCATAGTTACATCACCCTGACAGCTTTCATCCAAGAATGCAGATATCATTCCACAAAGCATTATTAAATAAATAAACATTATTAAACATTATGTAATTTGCATGCAATCAAGTTGTGTCTCTGGTTCTCCTAAACCCACATTTCCCATAAGGTCTTATTTCTGCACACTGAGGTTTCAACACACACGGGAATTTTTAATAACTGTAACCCCACAAACTGTGAGGGTTTGCTGTAGTAATCACAAAAGGTGAATTCCCCATAACACTGAAAGTGAACGCATACATTCAATGAAAACTTCCACCAGTGGCAGCAGTATGAATGAATACAAAAATAACATAAATTAAACATACCTGATGTACAGTCATGTAAAAAATAAGCTGGCATGCCAGGAATCACTGATTTCAACAAGACATCTTTTTTTGATGTACGAGAAACATATCTGTATAATTTCTTGCCTGAAAATATTAGAGTATAAGGTACTTCCAAAGTTACATTTTCTGCCTGGTACACTCAGTCCAACAAAAACCCATCGGCCTAAAATTTTCTAAGTTCCGAACTGGAAGTCACGTGACGTACAGTTGCCATCATAATTTGAGTCGTTTTACTTTCCCCATGTTTGTGCATTCGTGGCTGCTGCTGGTCATGTCTGAAAAGAGGGTAGCGAATCCCCAAAA
>Ga0123355_10013188_pt1 | contig 12847 bp, 8 predicted proteins | sample TergutEmb28metaG_3_FD_89872 | JGI IMG/M metagenome (GOLD analysis project Ga0123355, IMG submission 89872) | Embiratermes neotenicus P1 segment gut microbial communities from Petit-Saut dam, French Guiana - Emb289 P1 | ecosystem: Host-associated > Arthropoda: Insects > Digestive system > Gut ...
ATGAAAGTTATTCCAGATTAAATGCACATTAGGTTTAATATAAGCCAGATTCTGACTAGGTGCATTAAGGCTTGTATAAAGCTTTACGCCGCCAGAATAAGTAGCGGCATAAGTTATTATGAAAGGAAAATCTTTTGCGCTTAACGGCTCTCCGCCAAGTATACCTACTGATGGTAGTTGCTTGCCTTTGTAAAGCAAAGCAATATGATCTAAATTGCGCTTAAAACTTTCAAAAGACATTTCGGACGACGAACCATTCACAGCGCCTTTTTCAAAAACCCTTTTGGTGCGCGGCATAAAACAATAACCGCAACCGTTGGGGCAGTGATAGGTTATTATAAAGTTCATTAATCTCTTACATTAATTTGTTCGTATATTTCTTGTCCTGTCTCGATATCAATACCGGTTAAAATGTAAAAATTTACCCTTGGTATTCCCGTTGCCCTATTGGTAGCGTCTACAAAAACCCTTTGGAGAAAAGCAGGACGGTCATTAATTGTAATTTCTGCCTTAGGAATGCCGTTTACAAGGTAAATTTTCATAGGGCGCTCGCGCACGGCTGTTAATACAAAATCAAAGTGTCCTGCTTGATTTTGGCTTACCCTAAAACCATATGCCCTTCTTTGCAAGGCTGTAACGGGCGCTGTGCCTCCGCCGCGGGCGTGCAACACCCAATAGCTTATAACGGGGTCAGACGCGTCTATTTCGCCGTTTGTAATATTAACATCATACTGAACAATATTTGCGTTTGTGTTGCGTTCTATTCTAAACAGGTTTACAGCAGTAGTTTCTGCAAAAGCTATCGCGCTAAAAAACATACACGCGAGCACAACCAAAAAGCCGATACGCATTGTTTTGTTCATTTTTATTTATCCTTTTTTATAATTTTTAACTGTACTACTAAAAATTTAACAAGCACTAAAGCCGAAGTATTTTGGGTTTAGGCGACGCACGCGGCTGTGCAGTGTACACAAGTGAAGCAGCCGCAGCGCGACGAACAAGGAGCGCAAGTCTTGCGGCGGGCGCGAGATGGTGAGCGCCCTATCTTTTGCTAAGCGCAAGAAAGCATAAATCCAAAAGACACAGGTTTACCCAAGAACCATTTTAACAAGTTCCAGAGGCTTAACCAGCTTGCCTCCTTTATAAACGCGCATATTACCCGCAGATATTTCATCTATCAGTATAATTTTACCTTCACTATGGCCGAATTCAAGCTTGATATCGTAAAGTTCGCAGTCAAATTTAGCAAGTTCCGCTTTTACCATTTCGGCTATTTTTTTGGTTTGGCTTATTATAAAATCGTACTCATCGCCGGTTAAAATATTAAGCATAACCAGGGCGTCTTTAGTGATAAGCGGATCTTCCCGTTTGTCATCTTTTAATGTAATTTCAGCATAAGCATTTAAATCTTGCCCTTCCTGAGCATATAACCCATAACGACGCATAAAGCTTCCTACGGCTTTAAAACGGCACACAGCCTCCAGACCCTTGCCAAAAGGCGTGGCTGGAAGAACTTCCATTGTATTGTGTTCAATATCGCTGTTTACATAGTGAGATTTTACGTCGCTTTTGTTAAGAAGTTCAAAGAAGTATGTGGTAAGGCGAAGCCCCGCATTGCCCATACCCTCAATTGTAAGCCCTACTTGATTGGCGCCCGGGTCAAAAACGCCGCCGACGCCCGTAACATCATCTTTAAACTGTAACTGATAATTGCCGTTTTCAAGCGCATAAACATTTTTTGTTTTGCCTTCGTAAACAAGGTTGGCGCTTTTTTTCTGCCTTTCTATACTTGCCTGCTCAATGCAGACGGCTATTTTATCAGCTGTTTTTTTATCTAAAGCGCGTTCAATAAGCTTATAAAGTTCGGCAAAGTATAAAGGAAAAGTCGCAAGCGCGGCTATAATAAGCCAGTGCTGAAAACTTATATTAACAGTATTAAAAACACCCATAACAGGCGGTATTGTTGCGGTGGCAAACATTATAGCAAACGATAAGAGCACTCCCCAAAACAAAGGCCTATTGGAAGTAAACCCTATTTTAAAAATAGACTGCTTATAACTTCTTACATTAAAAACATGCACGATAGACGCATACCCTAACACCAAAAACGCCATTGTCTGGCCTACCGCCAAACTTGGCATAACACCCATAGCATTAGGTACATGTACAAACTTGCCTATGTAAAAACCCGTAAGCACAATAGCCGAACACACCGTCACCATTACGGCAAGCCGCCTGGAATGCCCGTCTGAAAAAACGCTGTTTCCGCTTGGCGTGGGGGGCCTGTCCATTGCATCTTCTTCGGCGCGCTCACGGCTTAAGGCAAAGCCTGGGATACCGTCTGCCACGGTATTAACAAACAAAAGCTGCAAGGCGGTTAAAGGAAGCCCCCAGCCCACGGAAAACGCAAAAAGCATTACCGTAATTTCGGTAAGGTTGCAGTTTAAAAGAAAGTATACCGCTTTCTTTATATTATCAAAGGCTTTTCTGCCCTCTTTTATTGCGGCTACTATGGTAGAAAAGTTATCGTCTACCAAAACTATTTCAGCGGCGTTTTTGGCAACATCTGTGCCGGTAATCCCCATTGCAACGCCTACGTCTGCGGCTTTAAGGGCAGGCGCGTCATTAACGCCGTCACCCGTCATTGCCACAACTTCGTTATTGGCTTTCCATGCATTAACTATTCTTATTTTGTCTTCAGGGCTTACGCGGGCGTAAACGGCGTACTTTCTTATGTCTTCAATAAGTTCTTCATCTGATATATCGCTAAGCTCTTCACCTGTAATGGTTTTGTCGCAATCTCCGAGTATGCCTATTTCTTTGGCTATTGCGGCAGCCGTAATGGCATGGTCGCCCGTTATCATTACGGTTTTTATTTTTGCGTTTTTAGCAATTTCTACCGCATGAATACTTTCAGGGCGGGGCGGGTCTATCATACCCACAAGACCTACAAACTTCAGGTCTTTTTCAAGCTCTTCTTCGTCTAAGTCTTTGGGAAGCGTTTCGTAGTATTTTTCTGCAACGGCTATTACCCTTAGGGCTTGGCTGGCGAATTCGTCATGAACGCGCATTATTTCTTCCGTGCTTACTACAGTATCTTTAAGCCTGATTCTGTCTATAGCGCCTTTGGTTATAACAAGATATCCGCCCTCTTCAATATGATGTACTGTGGTCATTAACTTTCTTGCCGAATCAAACGGCAGTTCAAAAAACCTTGGCCATTTTTCAAAAAGTTCGTCTTTGGTTTCGCCTTTTTCATTAAGAAGGCGTATTATCGCGGTTTCGGTAGGGTCGCCAATGGCTTTTTCAATATCGTTTTCATCTTTCTCAACGGTGGCATTACTGCAAAGGCTCAACACAGTTAAAAGATGATTTTCTGCTTCGCCAAACTCCTCGTCTGCTTCTTTAGGCTCTTGCCCCGCATGCCAAACAGCTTTAATTGTCATTCTGTTTTGCGTAAGGGTTCCTGTTTTGTCCGAACATATAACAGAGGTATTTCCAAGCGTTTCTACCGCGCTTACGCGGCGCACAAGGGCATTTCTTTGCGCCATTTGCTGAATGCCGTAAACCAGAGTTAACGAAACTATAACCATTAAAATTTCAGGCACGGCTGCTACCGCAAGGGCTACCGCGACCATAAACATTTCCATAAGCCCGTAGCCGCGTTGCATGCCTAAAATAAAAAGCACAGTGGCAGAAAGCAAAGCTACTACCGTCATTACTCTGCCTATAAAATGTAGCCTTTTTTGAAGCGGACTTTGTGATTTTTTTGTTTTGTTTAGAAGTTCGGCAATTTTGCCCACTTCGGTATTCATACCGGTGGCAACAACAACAGCGGTTGCTTTACCGTTTGTTACAAGACATCCCGAAAAAAGCATATTAATTCTGTCGCCTATGGGAGTGTCTTCGGCGATTTTGACATCGGCGTCTTTTTCAGCCGAAACGCTTTCTCCCGTTAAAATTGCTTCGTCAACCTTAAGGCTTATGGCGGTTATTAAGCGGGCGTCTGCGGGAATTTTATCGCCCGCTTCAAGCATTAAAATATCTCCGGGGGCAAGGTATTTTGTTTCTATTTTTTCTTTGGCGCCGTTTCTTATAACTACGGTAGTTTCAGCGGTAAGGTTCATTAAAGCTTCAAGAGCTTCTTCTGCGCTAAGTTCTTGGCGCACGCTTAAAAACGAATTTAGTATAACAATAGCCAAAATTGCTATCGCTTTAACATGACCTTCGCCGGTCATTATAGCCATAACGCCCGAAATTGCCACGGCAACCAAAAGAATTATTATTGTTAAATCAGAAAGAGAGCGCAAAACTTTTATAAGCACGCTTTCTTTTTTGGCGGCTTTAAGTTCGTTTAAGCCTATATCGTCGTGTATTTGCTTAACTTGGTTATTTGTTAGCCCTTTAGCGGGGTCTGTGTGGAGTTCTTTAAAAATATCTTCAAGACTTTCTAGCATCCACTTCATAATGCGTCTCCCATATAATAAAAATATACCGCTTGTTTTACGGGTTAAAGTAAAGACTTATAGAAAACTAACGGTATTATAAGTGTAGATTATTGCCGAAAACTAATCAATATCAATGCAAATAATGAAGCAGAAAGTTAGCGCTTTTTTAAGGACGGTAGCAGTTTAATTTTTTTATAAGCGGGCGCGGGCGCAAGCCACTTTTTAAAGTTAAGCCCGAAAGTTCTAAGTTTTTCCACAACTATAAATAGTGCCGGAGTAATAGCAAATGTCCAAAACATTGAGGCAAGCATCCCGCCGATAATTACCGCACCCATAGAAACTCTCATTCCGCTAGGACTCCACAACTGCGGGAGCATTCCCGCAACAATCGCAAGGGTTGTCATTATAACCGTTCTGCTTTGCGCCTCATAGCTTGACCATAAAGCTTTTGTAACTTCTTCCCCGCGGACTATACGGTCTACGGCAGGCTCTACAACCAAAATATTATTTGTTACGGCAATACCAACTAACATCACAAGCGCAAGGAGTGCCGCAATATTTAATGTAGCGCCCGTTAAAAACAACGCTACAAACACACCCGCAAACGAAAGTATTATAGACGTTGCAACCGTAAACGGATGCATATAAGAGTTCATAATGGCCGCAAGCAACATATAGGTTAAAATAGCGGCAAGTATAAAGGCTGCCATTATGTCTTGGGTCATTTCGTCTTGAGTTTCGGCCATTCCACCAAAAACCGCCGAGTAACCTTCCGTGAAATCTATTTTTCTAAGTTCCGCTTCTATGTCTTGACGCACACGCCCCATAGTTGATTTACCTATATTTATGCCTATTTCGGTAACACGCATTTTATTGCGGCGGAAAATATCCGGCGTAGCGCGCACCGTTTCAAGGCGGCCTAAGCTTGAAAGCGAAACAAGCCCTTTAGGCGTAGAAACAAATAAAACATCAAGCATGGCTTGGGTTTTGTGCTCTTCGTCAAATTCAATTATTATGGGGAATTCATCTCCCCCTTCTCTAAATCTTAAGTCGTCATTTCCAAAGAGCGCCGTACGCAAGGCTACCGCCGCCTGACGGTTAGACACGCCCCAAAACTGCATGGCGGCAGTGTCGGGCACAAAGTTAAATTCGGTGCCTGGCTCTTGGGCTATAAGTATAGCGCTTTGCACTTCAGGAATATGGTTTAAAATATCTAGTATTTGTCTGGCATAAGCTTCGCGCCTTTCATCGCTGGAACCGTTTACTTCAATAACTAAATCATTTGCAGAGCCGGCTTGCGCCTCTCCGGCTGATATTTGAATTTCCACATCCGGAATATCGGCAAGCTTGGGCAACACCATGCGCACAATTTCTTCGTCAGACATTCTGCGGGTTTCATGAGGCACCAGCCCTAGCTTTATATTAATATTTTGTATTCCGCGTTCACCTATTTTTGTTGAAATATACTCTATTTTCGGAATCCCCTGTACGCGGCTTTCAATTTCAGCCGCTATAGCTTCAGATTGTTCAAAAGTTGTGCCCACCGGCGCGCGCGCGGCAATATTAATTTCATTTGTGTCAGTACGCGGGGCAAACTCATCTCCCACCCAGTTCATAAGCATAGCAGAACCAACCAGCAATGCCAAACCCAATACTATCACGGGAAACGGATATTGCACCTGAAACCTGAAAAACTTAAAATACCACTGGCTTGTGCTTGGCCCCTTTTTTTTCTTTTTGGGCTTTGCGTGGGTTTTTTTCAGGATTTTGCCTATCATCATAGGCGTTAAGGTAAAAGAAAACACCAGCGATATCAACGTTAAATATACCACCATTAAGCCGAAGTACCTCATAAATTGTCCGGCAATTCCGCCCATAAAAGCTATGGGCAAAAACACAACAACGTTAGTGCCTATCGCGGCAAAAACCGCAACAGCAGCCTGTTTTGTGCCTACAACAGCGGCTTTTTCAGGCGTATCGCCAAGGCGCATACGGCTAAGGGCAGATTCTATAAGTATAATAGCGCTTGTTATAAGCGTACCCAATGAAGTTGCCATACCAAGCAATGTCATAACGTTTACCGAGAACCCCGCCATATCCATAAAGAAAAAACCCGCAACAAGCGTTGCCGGAATTACCATAGCCGCTATAACGGTTGTGCGCCAGTTGCTTGTAAAAATAAGCAGTATAATAATGGTAAAAAATATACCCACGGCTATACCGCGTAAAGTGTCCATAGTTTCATTGTATATGGTAACGGACGCGTCTGTAATTATTTTCATTTCGGGAATATCGCCCGAATCCCTGAAGTAATTTTCAACAATTCTTTGAAAGCGCGGGAAATTTCTGTTTAAAGCGCGGGAAATTCTTATAGCATTACCGTCGGAAGTTCTTGTTACCGAAACTATAACCACATTCTCGCCGTTATAACGCGCTCCGGTTTCTATGTCGCGCACGCCGTCGGTTATTGTGGCTACTTCATAAAGGGCAAAATTACCGCCTTCAGCTGTTGAAATACGCAAATTGGAAATATCTTCCACACTTGCAAACTCACCTGTAAAACGCACATTATTAGAACCGCGCCCGAATTCTATTCTTCCGCCTGGCATATCAAGGTTAGCGGCTGAAATTGCCGCAACAATATCCGATATGGCAGCGCCGCGTGCAGCGATAAGTTCAGGTTGAATTTCTATTCTTATGGCGCGCTCTTGCCCGCCAAATACCGATACTGAAGCCACACCCGAGATGGCCGTTATGTGCTGGCTTAAAACATTTCTTACAAACAGGTCTTTATCGCGTGGGTTATTGCCTATAAGCACAATATCTACAACAGGTTCTTGCATAGGGTCTAAAATTTCAACCACGGGGCTTCGCATACCGTCGGGAAAGTCAGCGGCAAGAGCGTCTATTTTACTTTTAACCTCGGCGGCTTTATCATTAACATTTAAACCAAAGTTAAACTCAGCCATTACAAAAGCGCCGTTTTCAAAAATACGCGAAGTAATATCTTTAAGTCCGGCAATTTCGCTTATAGCGTCTTCAGCGCGGCGGACAATTAAATTTTCTATGTCAACCTGTGAAGCGCCCGGAAATGTAAAAGTTACCGTAACCAAAGGAAAATCCATGGGCGGGGTACGTTCTATATTAAGGTTGTTAAATGAAGTAATACCCAGCGCTACCCAAACCATCACAAACATTATAGTGGTAACGGGGCGTTTTACAAAAAAGTCTAACATATTACCTCTGTACTACATTATTTATTTTAATTTGCGGCGCCACGCGGGTAATAATAATTATATCTCCGTCTGAAATCCCGCTAACTGCGGCGTACTGCCTGTCTTGCGCTATAATATTAACTTCCCGCTCAACAGAATATCCGTTTACTAAAAGCATTACTAAACCATCCAAAACCGCATACAGCGGAACAAACACGCCGGTGTGCGGTACTTCCATAAAATAGTTTCCGTCGGGACCTGAAGCGCGCACGGAAAAAAGCCCCGTATCTAAATCAACACGCCTTGGCACTGAAAGTATGCTTCCGCCGCTTGTAAGGCTAAGCCCCTGCCTGAATTCGCTTACACGGGTGCTTGCAACGGGAATTATTCCGCCTCTGACAGCAACGGGAACATTAAGAACGCGCGTTTCAACGCGGGCTGTCATAGTTTCAACAGGCAAACCGTAAACTTCTACAAACCGCGCAATATTAAACACCTCGCGCGCGGCCTCTCTACGTATTTGCACAACACGGTTTATAGCAGCCCACGCAAAAAAAACAACACATAAAATAATAATTACTTTTTTCATTTAGTTTCCGATAAACTTTCTTACGGTTTCTTCCGCCATTAAAATGTTGAACTTTGTATTAAGCAAAAGCATATCCATTTGCAAAAGAGAACTTTGCGCATCGCTTAATTCCACCGCGTTTGTTTGCCCTGCAAACAAACGGTCTTGCGACATTTGCACGCTTCTGGCGATAAGGTCGCGCGCTTGTAAACGATTGTTTAAATTACCGCGCAAGCGCTCGTGGTTAAGCAAAGCGTCTCTATACTGGTTGCGCATAAGCCTTTGGGACTTTTGCAATTCTTGACGCAAAGCGTCGGCGGCAAGAGTTTCAGCCCTTGCATTTGCGCGAGAAATACCGCCGTCAAGCAAAGGTATTTGCAAAGCAACGCCCACATTAGCGCTTTGATTATCAAAACCATCCCAAAGTCTGGCATTTGTATGAGCCGCCATATAGTTGTATGAAGCTGTGGCAACAAGTATGGGGTTTCTTTCAGAACGGCGCCCGCGGGCGGCGGACTCATGCATACTTATTTGCGCTTCAAGCAATTCCCAACGGGGGTTTGTTTCAAGCGTTTGGGGTACGTTTAATGGTGTAAAAGTATTGGGGAAGGCATCCGTCAATATCAAGTTTACGTTTTCGTCAATGCCCGCCATAACTTTTAAAAGACGGTGTGCGCTGTCACGGTTAAACTGCGCGTCGAAAAGAGCAACTTCTTTTGCGGCAATATCTGCCTGAATTCTTACAAGGTTAGCCCTGCCTGCGCGCCCTACCCTTTCTAAATGCCTCTGGGCGTTTCGGGAAGACTCTAAATCTCTTTGCGTTATTATTACTATTTCATCTGTCAGCCTTGCCGTCCAATAAATTTGTGCGGCAGCGGCGCGGATTTCACGGCGGGCAAGGTATGTTCCTGATTTTGCCGCTTCTATAGCCTGACGGGCGCTTTCCGCCGCATTAGATATCCTTCCGAATGTATACAAAGGCACTGCAAGCGACGCGCCTGCCATACCTATATTATTTGGCATTTCAAAACCGCCAAAGCCGGGAATATCTATTACCGTAGTGCTTCCGGGGCGTTCTACATCTATAAGGTTCATATAGCTGGCAGATAAGGTTAAACTAGGGCGGCGGCCGCCTTGTATAGCGCTAAGGCCTGCTTGCGCGCGCTCTATATTAAGTTCGGCTATTTGCAAGTCTTCTGACTGCGCTTCTATCATTTCTATAGCACGCGAAAAAGACAACTCCATAGCACCAAGACTTGGCACACATAATGCCAGTAGTAAAAACATATAAATAAATTTCATAATGCGGTTATTGTAGCAGAAAAATAAAAAAAAAACAAAGTTTTTTTTGATTATTGACATAACATTGAAATAGCTTGTATAATGAGCTCTTTATGACACGCATAACCAAAAAAATTTTTCTTACCTATACCGAATGTCCCAAGCTTGCATGGCTTACAAAAAGAAATCTGCTTTCTTTTGAGGTTGACGCCGCAAGCCGATTATTACAAATGGAATCCGCCAACATCCACCGCATGGGGCGCGAAACATTCGGGCAAGGCGCAAACGCTTATGACAAAGACATTAACACAGCTTATCAAAACACGCAAAATTTTATTTTAAAAAAAACGCCTTTAATTTTCAAAGCCGCTTTTGTAAGCGAAGACAACTTTTCAACGCGTATAGACGTTTTACGCTATCAACCTCAAACCGCAGGCTTACCTGAAGGCTGGCATTTAATTGAAGTTAAAACAGCAAACAAAAAAAAAGCTAAATATATTGAAGACCTTGCATATTCTGCCATGGTAATAAAGCGTTGCGGCATTAATTTGCTTAGCGTTTCGCTTATGCACTTAAACAAAGATTACCGCAAAGGAGAAGATTTTAAAAACCTTTTTGAAACCCATGACGTAACCGAAAGCGTGTTTGAAAAAGTTGCAAATTTCGAAAAAATGTCTTCACACATTGTATCTGTTGTGGGTGCCCAAGAAGAGCCGTTTGCTACACTTAAAATGAAATGCAAAAATTGCGACGTTTTTAAAACTTGTGTGGGTGCCGGAATAGAAAACCATATTTTTGACCTGCCCCGCATTGGCATACAAACCTTTTGCGACTTGCGCGACATAGGCGCAGAAAAAATTGAAGACGTACCAGAAAATTTTGAACTAAACGAACTTCAGCAAACCGTAAGAAATTGCGTTATAGAAAATAAAAATTACACCTCTGAAAATTTAAAAGACGAACTTGAAAAAATTGTCTATCCTGTTTACTATTTAGATTTTGAGTCTATAGCAACAGCCCTGCCACTTTATGATAATATCCCTCCCCACGGACAAATAATAACGCAATTTTCCGTGCATAAACAAACAGCGCCTCAGGCCCCGCTTGAACATTTTGAATATATTGCCGACGAAACAAAAAACTGCGCTGAAATTATTGCCCGAAAACTTATTGAAATATTTGAGGAGACAGGCACAATTACGGCTTATTCTAATTCTGAAAAGGTTTTAATACTTCGCCTTGCAAAAGATTTTCCCGAAATGTCTGAACAACTAAAAGCCATCGCAGAGCGCATTATAGACCTTGAAATAATACTTCGCAAAAACTACTACAACCTAAATTTTCACGGGCGTACTTCAATAAAAAAAATACTTCCGGTAATTGCGCCGGAAGTAAATTATGAAAGCCTTGAAATAGGCGAGGGAGCTGCTGCGGGTGCAGAGTTTGCCTTTATAGCAATGGGATTGTACGACGCTGAAAAAACAACTATCACAAAAAAACACCTGCTTGAGTACTGCGCGCAAGACACACTAGCCCTTGCCAAAATACATGGTTTTTTATTAAAAGCCTCGCAAAATTTATAACTTTTCACGCCTGCACCGGCACGGTGCCTAATCTTTGTTAAAAAAATCTTTTGATTGCTTAAAGCGAATTTTTTTCATTGGCGGGATAAGCAGTTTTTCGCCCGTGTTAGGGTTGCGGCCGCGTTTTGTTTTGGTAACAATTACGCTAAAGGTGCCAAGCCCCGTGATTACAACTTTTTGACCGTCTGAAAGCGCGCGCGAAATTTCGTCAAACACTTTATCGGTAGCCTCTTGAGCTTGTTTTTGGGTGGGGAGTATTTTGGCTAAAGATTTTGCTATATCATGTTTGTTCATTTATATTCCTGTGTTTATTACGCTAAACTTTTTCAAAGTTTAGCGAGGAGAAAGCAGCCGCCCTACATTGCTGGGCGGCACGTTTCACTCATGCTTTGCTTCTCTGGTCATAAGGGTAGCCACGGCGCTAACGGGGTTAAGCCCGTTAAAAAGCACATCGTAAACGGCATTTATTATGGGAAGTTCTATATTATATTTTTTGCCCAGATTATATGCGGAAGCCGTTGTTTTTACACCTTCGGCAACCATACCTAAAGAGCTTTGCGCTTCATCCAAGGTTTTTCCGCGCGCAATTATTTCGCCAACGGCGCGGTTACGTGAATGTTTGGAAAAGCACGTTACCATTAAATCTCCGATACCGGCAAGCCCGTAAAAAGTTTCCTCCCGCCCGCCAAGACTTTTTCCCAACTTTACAAGTTCTTTAATTCCGCGGGTGGCCAAAGCCGCTTTTGTATTGTCGCCAAAGTTTAGCCCGTCTACAATACCGCAAGCTATGGCAAAAACATTTTTTAACGCCGCGCCCGTTTCCACCCCTATAATATCGGTTTGGGAGTATACCCTGAAATAATTATTTCTAAACAAATCCCTTACTTTTACCGCGGCAACTTCGTTTGCGCTTGCAGATACTATTGCCGTAGGCATTTTAAAGCAAACTTCTTCGGCGTGGCTTGGGCCTGAAAGCGCTATAATACTTTGAGCCGCGGGAAAAATTTCTTCTATAATTTCAGACATTCTTTTTAATGTACCGTTTTCTATGCCTTTTGTGGCGCTTATTATTAGTTTGTCTGAAATATCAATGCCTAAGCTTTTTATTTTTTCGCAAGTGCCTCTTAAAAAATGAGAAGGCACAACAAAAAGCACAGCGTCGGCACTGCTTATTTGGCTTAAATCAGATGTTACTTTTATTTCTTTAGGAAAGTCCGCGGCGTCGATAAAAGGCATTTTTCGGTTTGCGTCTAGCTCGTTCGCTTTTTGCGAGTCTATTTCCCAAATGGTAACATTATTGCCGTTTTCATTTAAAAGCGCGGCTAATACCCCGCCCCAAGACCCTGCCCCTAATACAAATATGTTCATATTTACTTTTTCCCCAATATTCTAAACTTATTTTCTGTGCCCGCAATTAAACGTTTAATATTAGGCAAGTGGCGCGCTATAATAAAAACTGCCAAAACCAAAGAAAAAATTATAAGCCACTGCGGGTAGCTAAGCAAAAATGCCGCTAAAGGCAAACACAAAACAGCTATAATTGAGCCCAAAGCCACAAACCCGCTTAAAACAAACACCACCGCAAAAACCGCTAAACTTATTAAAACAGGCATGGGCATAAGCGCCAAAAAAACGCCGCAACCCGTAGCTACGCCCTTGCCGCCTTTAAACCTTAAAAAAACCGTGTATATATGCCCTAAAATTACGGCTACCGCCACAGCAATAGTAAAAAGCGGCGAAGCGCTTATGTTA
>Ga0123355_10013189_pt1 | contig 12847 bp, 17 predicted proteins | sample TergutEmb28metaG_3_FD_89872 | JGI IMG/M metagenome (GOLD analysis project Ga0123355, IMG submission 89872) | Embiratermes neotenicus P1 segment gut microbial communities from Petit-Saut dam, French Guiana - Emb289 P1 | ecosystem: Host-associated > Arthropoda: Insects > Digestive system > Gut ...
CCCCTTGGTAGCTCTTTTAACGAGCCATCTGCAAAAAATAATCTAAACGACATCTTTTTCAAAAATCCCCCTGAATCGCCTTTTCGATTTTGTTACGATATTCGATTGTGTGTGGTTCAAAGTCACTCCTTTGGGTTCTTCTCTTGCCATTTTCAAGTGACCATTTGACATCAGTTGCCGACATTCCCGGGATACTTAGCGGTGGAAGAAAGTCAATTTTTTGATGCTCGCCATTATAGGCACTGTAATCAACAACGGATCCCCCTGTCATGCACTGGATACCGATTTGGTCAAGACAAGACTTTGCCACGTCAAGCGTTATACCCGTTGCAATATAACCGTCAAAGGCGACTATGCTGTTTTTTTCGTTTGGAAGGTTTTTGATATCTTCAGGGTGCAGCATATCTTCCCTACCTTGCGATAAACTTAGATCACATAAAGTCCAATCAATTCCGCGTGTGGCCTTTGCCATGAGGGCGTTGTAAATCGCACCTAATCCCGGTGTGATTATATGCTTTATATTCTCAGGCAGTGCCTCGGTCGTGATTTTTGAAAGGACTGGGTTAGCGAACTTGTTCCTCCTGAGTGGAAGAGTTGTGTTTAATGGTAAGTTAAATTTTGTTTTCAATGCGTCTTGGCCGTTCAGGACCCGTACAAGATTTTCAAAATCCTCCTCGGCACAAGCCCTGACCCATTCAAAGTTATGCGATTTTCCATCCATCCGCTTTTGAAATTCAGAATATAGTGCCTTTGATGATATGTTCGCCATCCAGTCAGTGGCAATGTATCCGAGTCTGCCGCCTAGAGGCAACAGTTTGGAGAGTTTTCTGCGGATGTCTGTGTCTTGGCTGTTATCAAATTTTAGGTCCCGTGACAGGGAACCAGCCCTTAGATCAAGTGGAAAGAACTTGGCCTCCTCGGGTAGAATAGAAGTTATAAAACCCTTGTCGGAAAATATGTTAAGATTCATCCTATCCATTCAAATATTCTATCAAAAAATAGCCAAATTGTCAATAGTTGCTGTTTATTTCTTGTTCGATATTTTCGCGATATTTCTTTGTGTGCCGTTGGAATTTAAAGTTTTTATCTGTTTCTATGCCGTATTGGCATGCCTGTTTGATATCGCTTCTGCATAGTCTTATGGGTGGGAAAAAGTCAATTTCGCTCCTTGCATCCATTCCTGCATTATTTGTTACAGAAGCACCTGTTTGGGTTTTAATTCCCTGCTTTGAAAGAGTCCGCTCTATTTCTTTTAATGTTGTCCCATACAATATAAATCCATCAAAAGTAACTAGATGTTTTTTCTTGTTAGGCATAGTTTTTATATCCTCTGGGTGAAAGATTTCGCTCTCTTTATCGCCGTTTACATATAGACTTATATCCCCCAGAATATAATCAATCCCGCGTGTAGCCTTTGCCATGAGGGCGTTGTAAATCCCGCCCAGTCCAGGTGCAATTATATGCGTAATATTCTCAGGCAGTGCCTCGACTGTGATTTTTGAAAGAACCGGCATTGTGAATTTGTTCTTTCTTGGCATTGCCTGTGTATCTTTGGGCAAGTCGTTCTTTGTCCGTTGTGCTTCTTTGCCATCCAGGATTCGTGCGAGGTTGACAAAATCCTCCTCGGCGCAGGCCTGGGCTTGGTCATAATTATGTGGTTTGTTATCAAGTCGTTTGAGGAACTCGGTGTAAAGGGCACTTGACGATATACTTGCCATTTGGGAAACGGTTTCAAACCCGGTCATTCCATCCTGTGGCAAATCCTTTGCAAGAATATCTCGCTTTGCGATGTCTTCTGTATAAAATGGGTCGTGCAGGCCTTCTGAGGCTGCAAAAAGTCGATATGGTAACTTGCTCATACTGGGTCTATTCTATCAAAAATCGCCCCCGATGTCAATATGGGTCGGCAGGTCCTCGTCAACATAGAACCAGTTCTCCGCCGTGATGCCCTCGGGAGAGATTTTACTTGGGTCAAGTTGCATGTATCGCCCACAAGCGGTGGCAAGGACGGTACCATCGCGGTCGACGATATACCCTTCGCCTTCGAACACGCGGGATGTGATTTTTGTCGTCCACGTTATTGCGTATAGGTCTTTGTCCAACGGAACGGGTTTTTTATATTTTATATTCAGATCAAGTGTAACGCCCCAAGCGTGCGGCAAAGGAATTGAAACCGAACGCCCTATGGCCTCGTCAAGCAGGGTCGATGTTATTCCGCCGTGCGTTCGGCCGGGGTAACTTTGATGTTCAAACCGGGTACGGAATTTTGTTACAAGGACGCTTTTACCCTCGTCATCCGTGCATTCGTAAAATCTTGCCCCGAGACTGAGCACGTTTTTTGTCCCGCACACGACACAGTCTGCCGAGTTATGTTGTTTCCGAATTATTTTGAATCTCATATAACCTATTATGACAATTATTGGAAGAGGTGTCAAGGTTGGAAACTTTGTCGAGATAAAGAACTCGGTAATTGGGGATGGGTCAAAGATTGCCCACCATGCGTATATCGGCGACACGGTGATGGGTGAACGCGTTAACATCGGTGCCGGCGTGATTGTCTGTAATTACGATGGCAAGAAAAAACATCAAACCGTAATCGGCGATGACGTGTTTGTGGGAAGCAACACCAATTTAATCGCTCCCGTGACTTTGCACGACAAATCATTTATCGCGGCCGGCAGCACCATCAACAAAGACGTTCCCCAAGGCATGTTGGGTATCGCACGTGCAAGACAAGAGATTAAGTTTATAAAGGCAGGTCCTTTTTGAGGAACTTGATGATACCCACGATATAACAAGCAACACCTATTGCGAAAAGGGCGATAAATTGGGGGATAAAGGTTGCCCCGTTAACTACCCCGATCGCGTCAAACAAAGTGTTTATGGATAAGAATCGCATCCAATTAAGGTCTTCCATAATCGATAACGACGAAAACAAAAAGAAGATAATCGGCAACCCCGCACCCAGCATAATTGAATACCCCGCTTTGTTAAACCAACAACTTGCCGCAAAGCAAATGCCACTGACCGCCAGGGCATAAAGAAAGAACCCAAGCAAGACAAGCCACAAACGTGCCAGGTTTAATTCTATGTCCACGAGGACACTTGAAACCGTCACAAACAGGCCAACAACGATAATCATCAATAATATTGACGATATATAAAACAATGTTTTCGAGAAAATTATTTGCTTTCGGGTTGTTGGAGTATTCAGGATAAAGCTCATCGTCCCTTGATCAATTTGTTTTACCACGAGTTTGTTACCCACCGTTATCGCATATATAAGTATCAGCATCATTCCGAACATTCCGCCTTGGATACTGAAGACCCCTTCAGCAAGCATTTGGAGCAACGAAAAGTCATCTACCCTGTCGGCGATGCCCGGTGCCATAAAAACCATGATCGTCACAAAAAACGCAAACATGCCCGTTATTATCATCCACAGTTTCCAACTTGACTTTGTGCTTTGTTTGAATATGTGTTTACTTAGCATCTTGCACCTCCTCTTTTGTTTGTTCGGCACCATAGTAATCCATAAAGTATTTTTCCAATGTAAATTTAATTTCACTTAGATATTCAACGCCATGTTTTCCGACCTGGACCAAGAATTCGTTAATTTGACTGTCGTGGACCTGGACCTTTAGACGCGTTTTTGCAAGGTTTTTCTCGGTGATTTTGAATTTAAGTTTTACGAACTTTTCCAGATCAGATTTGTTTTTGAACTTTATTTCAAACTCTTTTTCCTTTTTGTGTTCAATTTCTTTCATGTCAACGGCGGCGATGAGCCTGCCTTGCTTTATAATAACAACACGGTCACAGGTTTTTTCGACCTCGTCAAACATGTGTGAACTCATCAGAATTGTTTTTCCTTTTGCCTTTTCCGCGGCAATTAAATCACAAAATTTAGCCTGCATAAGGGGGTCAAGGCCCGACGTTGGTTCGTCAAGAATCAAGATCTCTGGATCATGCATAAAGGCGATGACAAGTGCAATTTTTTGCTTCATCCCCTTTGACATTCGTTTCAATTTGCCACTTGGTTTTAAGGCAAAGTAATCACAGAGTTCTTGTGCCTTCTTTAGATCAACGTTTCGCATTTGGGCGATTTGTTTTATAAACTGCCAACCTGACATACCGTCGGGAAACGCGATTTCCCCGGGGACATAGCCGAGGAACTCTTGGACCTTTTTTGGTTCGGCCCAGCAATCAAAACCTTTGATTTGGCATCCACCCTCCGCGGCACGCGAAAATCCCAACAGGTGTCGAATAGTTGTCGTTTTCCCAGCACCATTAGGACCCAAGAATCCAAAGACCTCGCCTTTTTTAACATCAAACGTGACATTGAATATGCCACGGCCATGTCCATAGTCCTTTGTTAAGTTATCGACACTTATTATATTTTCCAATTAGTCCCTCCCTTCGTATAGGCTGTCGTGTCTCATGTTGTCCCAATCGAACTTGACGGATACGGTTGGGTCTTCCTCGGGTTCGAGCTCCTCTTCGATTTCAATGATTTCCTCGAACACGTCGTCGTGTGCTTCTTCAGCCGAAATCTCGTCCTCTGGTTCAGGCTCTTCTGCAACCTCCACAATCTCTACTGCCTCTTCCTTTGGGACTTCTTTGATGATTGGTTCGGGCTCGGGTTCGGGTGGCGGGGCCGGTTTTTTAGGTTTTGGCGTTGAAACGGGAATCTCGACCTCGAGTTTCTTTAGAGCTGGTTTTGGCACAGGTGGGGCCGGTTCTTCTTTTTTTACCGGTTTATCATCATCCCTGATATGTGCAAACGGCCCTATTATGGCGGCGGGTTCGATTTTGACCTTACCCGTTATCTTGGTAAATGGTAAGATACGAGCAGTTGGGGCAATGTCAACCGTGGCATCGATGAAGGTGCTGTCTATATCTTCGATTTCAACACCGTTTTCCATGTGGCCTATATTTATGCGGTGCTGCATTAACTTTCTTGCCCTGTCAAGTTGGGCGGCGTTAAACACGGACAAAAAGTGATCGTGGTTTGCATGCTCGAAAACAATAGGAACAATTTCGCCACCGTCTTTTATATACTCGGTATCAAAGAGCCATCCACGCGGAAGGCGAACCACTTTGTGTTCACCCGTGGTGGCAAAGGATACGGCCTCTCCAAGACATTCAGGCAGGACAAGCGGCATATCGGCATAGATAACAGCAGTCCACTTGTGATGCATTCCGTGCCGTTTGACAATGGTTAAAATATCGTCGCCCGAGCCGACCTGGACACGCTTTGATGGTAATTCCAACATTGCCTGTTTCACCCATTCGTCAACGGTTCTTCCGAATATGTTTTTTTCCAAGAATTCTTGACCCCTTGGAACAAGAACGAGAACAAATACTTCGCTTTGCATAGTTTACTCCTTTATTACGTGCAGTTTGAACCCTCCTTTCATGCCAAGGGAAAAGTTCACCATTAATCTATATTCACCTATTGCCTTTATAGGTTCAGGTAAAACAATATTTCGCTTTTCAATTTCAAAGCCGTGCTGAGATAAGGCCTTTTGAACCTCGCCCGAGGTTATCGAGCCAAACAATTTACCATCACCAACTTTTGCGTTGATGTAGATTATTGTTTCTTCAAGCTTTTTTATAACCTGGGCAATCTCAGCCATTTTAACATCTTGGTGGTATTTATCGGATTCGTTCTTTGCACGGACCTTTGATAGAATCTCGGGCGTTACGGCCATGCCAATTTTGTTTTTGATTAGATAATTTTTACCATAACCATCATTGACGTTGATTATCTCGCCCGCCTTTCCTTTGCCCGCCAAATCTTTTAAAAGATATATTTGCATGCCCTATTATATACTCCACCAAGGGATTTGTCTATTAACTTCTTTATGCTGTAGAGATAAAATTATAGCATCGGCAATGTTGGAACTTAGGGTTTTTAAATACTCCATCGACGAAAGCGATTCATAGTCGCCTGGGTTAGATATAAAGCCACACTCGATCAGAACCGAGGGATACGCAGTTTCCAGGATAAAAAAATCCCCTTTCATAGCGGTTCGCTTTTTATCGGTAAGGTTTGTCGAGTTCAGGTGGCCTTGAATTTTTTCTGCGAATATTTTGCCACTTTCACCGTGATAGAACGTTTGAATTCCACGAACGGATTTATCGCGAGGAAAGCTGTTTACATGGATTGATATCACCAGGTCGGGTTGGGCCCGTTCGATTATATCGTGACGGCGTTTCATATCTGATCTTTTTTTATTGCGAACATTGTTGTCATAGAGTCCAAGTTCGTCTTCACGTGTCAAGGCAACAACTATGCCGCGTGTCTCGAGTTCGTCTTTTAATGTATTGGCGATCTTTAAGGTCAGGTCCGCCTCGGATAACTCGCCGTAACTTACGCCATTATCTCGGCCGCCGTGTCCTGGGTCAACGACCACAACATGGTTTGCAACCGCATATACAACACCCGCGACCGCACCGACCTCGATCGCCACCGTTACAATGCCAACAAGAACAGACAGGACAATTAAAAATTTCTTCACAGGCCTAGTATGTTCATGTTGACAAAGTTTAAATCATGTTGTATAGTGATGACTAGGATGAATAATATTTTGGTCGTTTCAAAGAAAAAGAAACTCGTGGGGTATCATGGGTGCTTTATTTGATTGAATAAAAAAATCAAACTTGCCTGTGGTATCCCGACGAGGAAATCACAGGCTTTTTTAAAGGAGAAAATTAAATGGAAATTTATCAGCCATATCACTATCCCGAGGAACATAAAAACGCAGGCGTCCTGTCGGGTTTTGGACTTTCGGCTTTTGGCCTTGGGAAGTATCTTGAACGACAACAAATCAAAACCAATCCATTGATAAGTCATGACCCGGATTGCACCCCATCGTTTGACAAACAATTTCTGGATAAGGCCTTTGAGGTAATAAGTCAAAGTGACAAGCTGTCCTTTTTTCCAATTTATCGGCGTAACCATACGGTCGGCCTTGTCAAAGAAGATGATCATTTCTTATTGCTTGATTCCTATAACGCCTTTGGGGCAAAAGACGCCGATCACATTCCATTGCTGCGGTTTCTGCGAGAGAATTTTAAAGATTCGCATATTCACACCCTGCATGATAAAATGCAAAGCGATTATCATAACTGTGCATTCTTTACGGTTCAGAATCTTGTCAAGGTTGAAAGAGAACTAAATAACAAGGAAATTTCCTTGGCAAAGTTTATCCAAGAAATTGACACAGAAAAATATCATCAAGAATCCTTGGATAATTTTGAAGATGTTGTTAAAATGAAACATTACAGAGAACTTGGTATTCAAAGTGTTGCCACCCCGGCGTGCCTTGTCCCGCATTTCCAAAGCGTCAAAACGGCCAAGGCAATAACAAAAAACAGTCCAGAGTTCAACAAAGCACATAAGGACGAGTTTGATCGCTTTGTTGTCGACCGAGAACATAAAGGCGAGATCGTTCGAATGAATACAAACATCCAATCAATTAACGATGATTTTAGGAGGTCATTATGAAAGAAATTCTTGGGACAAACAAAGGTCCGGCCCACCTGCCGCTTGGACAGACAAGTCCGTATCTTGAAAAATTTTTGAATTCAAGTAACGAGGAGATTAACAAATTTATTAACGAGTTCCACAAAGAGCATGATGTTTCGTGGTCGATTTCGGGCGACCGCGAGAACAGGGTTGACCTGTATCAAATAAACGAAAACATTATTAACGAGGGTCGAACCATTCACCTGGGTATCGATATAATTGCCCCGGCAGGGTCGGCCCTTTATTCACCATTTGATTCACAAGTTGAACACGTAGAATATGACAAAGGTGATGGGAACTATGGGTGGTTTATTGTTTTGAGAACCATAATCAAGGACGAGCCTATTTATTTACTGTTTGGACATCTTGCAAGAGACGGCCTTGCCGCCGTTGGGACACAGTTGGTAAAAGGTGAACGTTTTGGTTTTATTGGTGACACTCATGAAAACGGAAATTGGTTTCACCATACCCATCTTCAGGTTTTAACGCAACGCGGATTTGACGAAGGTTGGGTTTATAAAGGACTTTGCACCAAGGAGCAGCTCTTGACCATTGATCAATTTTGTCCAAGTCCAGGCAAGATTTTCTCCCAAGTAAATTCGTCCCGACCAAAGTGACCGTAACATGCGGTCTTTTTATAAATTGGCTTTGTTAAATCAAGTTGTTTAATTATTTGCGATGGGCGGAAATCAAAATTCTTTGCGACCCATAAAATAATTTCATGCTGTGCAACTTTTTCCGTTCCGAAGGTTTCGATATTGACCTTTAATGGTTCGGCGATTCCTATGGCGTAACTTGCACTTACTTCGCATCGGTCGGCAAAACCCGCGGCTATAATGTTCTTTGCAACAAAGCGACAATAGTATGCCCCGCTGCGATCGATTTTGGTTGCGTTTTTACTCGAAAAGGCACCTCCGCCGTGGCGGCCTACCCCACCATAGGTGTCAACAATAATCTTTCTGCCTACACAGCCACTGTCGGAGAACGAGCCCCAGATTGTAAACGCACCCGATGGGTTTATAATAATTTGACAATCGGCAATTTTGACCATTTTCGAATATTCAAAAAGGACAGGTTTAATGATTTCGTTTTGAATTGCATGATTGATTTCTTGACCAGTAACCTGTTCATCGTGCGACACCGATACCAATACCGTATGAATCGCGACGGGCCTGTTATCCTGATACTCTATTGAAACTTGACTCTTTGCATCGGGGAAATAATGGTTGTTTTCTTTCCTGAAGTCCTCGTAACGTTTCATAAGCTTGTGTGCGATTATTATAGGTAAGGGCATGAATTCGGGAGTTTCGTTTGTTGCGTATCCATAGACGATTCCTTGGTCGTTTGCCTTTAATTCGTCGGCAACGACCGCACGATTGATTTCGGGCGATTGCCTGCTTATCTTTTTGATTATTTTAAATTTATTTTTATAACCGATTTCGCAAAGTGCCTGGCGGGCAATTGCGACATAGTTAATTTTGGCAGTTGTCGTTGCCTCGCCATAAATCATCAACAGGTCGTCCTTTATGGCACATTCAACCGCCATCTGTGCATTTGGGTCAAAGCATAAGGCGGCGTCAAGAAAACTGTCCGCGATAAAATCACAGGTCTTGTCGGGGTGTCCGATGTTAACGCTCTCGCTTGTTATGATTTTTGTCATCTTGTTTTATCTCCAGATATCGCGGAACCGTCTTGGAAATGTCCTGATACCGTCACTTCCTACCTCTTGGCGAAAGGCGATCCTGACCCCGCGTTCTGCCTCTTGGAATTCTCCACGCGTTAGGCCCTGAACAATCGTGTCAAAGAAGGTTTGGTTACCGTAACTTGTTTGTGTTGCAAACAAAAAGTGTCGATAGTTTGTTTCAAGTAAAAGTCGTTGCTGGGCCATGTTCAGGTTTTCGTTTGACGAGTATATAAAGTCACTTAGATTCCTTGTATACATTATTATGTGGGCACCAAATTGTGACCATACAAGACCACTTGTTGCACCTTGGTTTCCAGTTGCGTGAAGGGCACGGGCACTGTCTGTGAATTCTTGAACCATTTGAGATGTTACGACTCCATCAACTTCGATTCCTATGACATATTCAAATGTTGGGTTCTCCATCCCTGGGTCCCCGTTAAATCGGTATATTTGCTCTTTGAATGCAAGTTGTCGATCGTTGCTTGTGTTTACCGCGGCATTGACCTCGTTTAAAACCTCGAGGGCGGATAGTGGGTTTCCGACCTCGTGCCCTTGGTTATTTCTTGCACGGATACGCAAGTTGTCGCGTAATTGGCCAATTTCAAGGTCAAAGCGATCCTGGTCCACCCCGTTAAGTTCGTAACGCAAGTCGTGTTCGAGCTGCTCGACACGCTCGCGGTCTTGGTCACTAAATGATACCAAGATGTGACTGACGGTGAAATACTGGTTGACTATTGATTGAGGTATCCAGTGAATGTCCGAGAGCGAGTTTGGTTGAATTAATTGTTCGCGGATGCTTGGAATTGTTTGGGTTCCCATGCGAAAGTTATTTATCGCACGAAGAACGTTTCGTTGGTAATGGTCGGTTGCACGGCGGACTATGTCGTCTATATAATCTTGGCTTTTTATTGCTACTGTGTTTTGCCAAACTTCGAGACTTGTGTCACTTTGGAATCTGTTGTTGAATTCCATGAATGCATCGTGTCCTGCGTTCATCATTCCTTGGGTAAACATGTCTTGGAAGCGGCTTATGTGAATTTGACGCTTTTCTTCGCGGAACATACGTTCAAGTTCACGCGTCATGACGCCTTGCCATGTGTCGTCGGAATACCTAAGACCTTGTTCACGGTTTCTTAGAATTCTTAGGATGCGTTCGCGTGTTTCGGTCGTGGCGGCAACCTCTTGGATGGTATTATCGCGTGGGACAAATGCCCCGGCGATAAAGCCCTCGATTGTCGGCACAGGATCGTTTGAAGGGCGTTCGATGAACCGATCGATGTTCAAACGGAATTCGTCTCCATCAACATTGATATAGTGATCAAACGGAGTAAACACGGGTCTGCCTGCGGGATCCTCGGGCAATGGTGCGGGGTCGTTAAGATTGCGTTCCGTTCGGACCGTTGCGTCGATAGAGTCGATTGAACTTTGGAATGATTCAAAGACGTTTGCCCATGCACGCTCGCGCTCCCATGGTGTTAATGCGCTGTAAATAACTTGTTCCCATGTTGCATTAGCAGGTGCAGTTTCATAAGAACCAAAGTATTGATTGATTGAACGGTAAACCATTATTTCGCGGTCGATGAGACTGTCTAGTGTTCGTGTTGCGGCCTCTTCGGGCGTCAGGCCCTGTTGGACGAATTGAAAACCCCAAGATCCAAACGCGTCGTCAAGTTGTCTTCGGGTTATGTCGATGTTGCGATTTCCGGTTGATATTCGGGCAACAACAAGGTTATTGCTTGCCGCTACGTCGGTTGCAAAAAGTGCACATCCCACCAAAAAAGTAAGCGTGAACAAGGTCACCAAAGTTAATACGGAAATTCGTTTTATTTTGGACACGACCACCTCTCTTTTGCTATTATTACCAAATTACCACTTGTAGTGTGCAAAGGCTTTGTTCGACTCTGCCATCTTGTGGACTTCTTCCTTTTTCTTGAATGCACCACCGGTTTGATTGATTGCATCAATCATTTCACCTGCGAGGCGTTCTTCCATTGTTTTTTCGCTTCGTTTCCCTGCATTGGTGACAAGCCACCTGATGGCAAGTGTTTGACGACGTGCAGGACGCACTTCCATTGGAACTTGATAGTTCGATCCACCAACACGACGTGCTTTTGTTTCAAGCAATGGCATAAGGTTTTCCAAAACCTGTTCAAAAGCGACAAGGCCACCAAGGCCTGTTTTCTTTGCGACACGTTCAAACGCACTGTAAACGATTTCTTGTGCTATTCCCTTTTTTCCGTCCCACATAATTTGGTTAATCAGTTTAGTTACTTTTTCCGATTTATAAATCGGGTCTGGTAAGACTGGCTTTGGTGGGATTCCACTTCTTCTTGGCATTTTTTACCTCCTTATTTCTTCATGGTTGCCTACCATTACTTTGGCTTTTTCGCCCCATATTTTGACCTTGCCTGCATACGCTTTGCAACACCTGCGGTGTCAAGCGCACCACGAACAATGTGATAACGAACACCGGGCAAGTCCTTTACACGTCCACCACGGACCAAAACTACCGAGTGTTCTTGCAAGTTGTGGCCAATACCAGGGATGTAAACAAAACCCTCTTGTTTGTTTGAAAAGCGAACCTTGGCGACCTTACGAAGGGCCGAGTTAGGTTTCTTTGGCGTGGTTGTTTTAACCTGAAGCGCGACCGCACGTTTTTGAGGACAACCCTCGAGAATCGGTGACTTGCTCTTCTTTGTTTGCTTTTTTCTGTTCTTGCGAACAAGCTGGTTAATCGTTGGCATCTATACCTCCAGCCGTTATTTTACCTTATCTAAATTAATTAGTCAAGCGTTTTCTCTTTCTTCTTCAAAGGTTGCTGTCGGTCCTTGAGTCGATGCATTTAAGGCTTTGACAAGCTCTTGAAACTTTTCACCCAAATGGTCCATAATCCCTTTGTCGCGGGCAATACCTTTGTTTTGGCTTGCGATATCTTTCATGGCTTGCAATGCTGCGTCGTTGTGTGTCATGCTATAGTATGGCATTAATTTAAGATTTGTCAATCATAAATTTATATATATCAAGTATTGATAAAAAATCGTTAGACAACTTGTCAAAGTTGATATATTATAAATTATGCCAAAGTTTACGTATCCGGTTGTTTTCATTCACAAAGATGCCGAGGGAGACCTTATGGCAGGTTATAACGGCTATATGCCTGATCTTGGTATGCTTTCGCTTGGTGTGACGTTGGAAGAGGCTTATGAAGATGCAGAAAAATTACTTAAAAGATATTTTGAAATTGCCACAAAAGAAGAGTTCGAAGTTCCGTCACCATCGACACTAGAAGAAATAAACGAGAAATGGAAAGATTATAAAGTCAGTTTACTAACCGCAAACTTGCCAGACGATGATAAGAAAGCCTGAGGAAGTTTTAAAAATGTTCGAAGGTCTTTTTGGCATGGAACCAAGGACCGAGTTAAATTATAAAAACGATTATGAATTATTGGTCGCAGTGATCCTGAGTGCACAATGCACGGATAAACGAGTCAACATTGTTACACCGAGGCTGTTTGAACGGTTCCCTACAATCAATGCTTTGGCCGATGCCGATTTGGCTGCCCTGACCTCTCTTCTTTCTTCTGTTAATTTTTTCAACAACAAGGCAAAAAACATTATTGGGATGGCAAGAA
>Ga0123355_10013190_pt1 | contig 12845 bp, 4 predicted proteins | sample TergutEmb28metaG_3_FD_89872 | JGI IMG/M metagenome (GOLD analysis project Ga0123355, IMG submission 89872) | Embiratermes neotenicus P1 segment gut microbial communities from Petit-Saut dam, French Guiana - Emb289 P1 | ecosystem: Host-associated > Arthropoda: Insects > Digestive system > Gut ...
GGAACGATGGATGCGGGAATAAATAACGTTATTTATATGGAACTTTATTCGGGACCAAAAATGGCGAATGGTAGATGCGGGAAAACGATCGATACAGGAACGATAGATCGAGGTTCTACTGTAGTTGTTCTTTATGTAATAAATTATACATATCTCTACCACCATATAGTTGTGTTAGACAAATATACATACTCCAATCTGGTTTATTATAAACACAACAGGGATGACGAACCTTATGATGAATATATCTGAAACATTAATTTTGCCTGTTATTAAGCATGTCTGAGATCAGGATTCTTAGGATCTGGGGAAAAGAGGGCACAGTAGGAGTCTCATATTTGTATTTTTTATTAAATATCATTTGGGTAATCAAATTGAAGAAGATGAGGTGGGTGGAGTATATAATAGACATACATGTTGTGAGATATGTTTGTAAAACTTTACTCAACACCTGAAAGGAAGAGACCACTTGGAAGACCTACGCATAAATGGGAGGATAATATTGACCTGTTCAGGTCAGTTACCTTATAGTACTTACATTTCATTATAGGTGCTGTTTATGGCCTGGTACCTACTAATTTGATTTCTGTTGCAACTGGTCTGTTGAACTGCTTTTGTATTAACATTTTTACATATTTCTGTATCAGGTGTCACTTTTCCAACATGTAAACCTCTGAACGCCCTGCCAGTATTTGTGATTTTTTAACTTGCAGGCTGGGCTTCATACTGATATGTTATTCCTGTTGTGTATCTTAAAAATAGAATGCCTTACTCGTATATCTGTGTATATGTTTTTATAGTTTATATTTATGTTGTTTTCTTTTTTAAATAATTTTAAGATGAATATAAATGCAAATTATTTAACTTACTAGACACCAAGCTGTCATTTCCTGTCCTTGTGTGGCCAATGTCTAAGCCCATTTCTGTGGCTCTCCTGAAAGGTTTGAAATGGCCGTTAAGTAGCAGGATATGAGAGTTAAGATTGGATTCAGTTGGCTGAGGATAGGGTACAGTGGCAGGCTCTTGTGAACACAGTAATGAACCTCCAGGTTCCACAAAAGTGACAGAATTTCAGGACTGAGTGGGTGTTAGCTTACTCTTCTTGTTGGAGTTAATGTATTTGGGAGCAATGAATTGTGTTGTTTATCTGTAGCTATGTGTACCAGCTTCAGGCAAAGTATCAGCATGAGATATTTCATAAGAGCTACTTGATGGTGAAGAAAATGTGTATGTGGTATGCAGAACATGTAGAAGACATTGATGGTGCATCAGGTCTGGAAGCTGCAGTGACTGATGGGGGTACAGCAGCAGCACTTGTTGAGTTGTTCACACGGAAGCAGGTGGGTTGACTGTTATACAGTGATAGTGCAATAACTCTGACAGCCATTCTGGTATGAATGCTAATGGTTTCTTATATGATCTTTAGAACACTGAATAACAAGAATGTGAAGAAGGTTGAAAGAAAAAATGTAACACATTGTAAAACTTGGCAGAGCCAAGGAGTACCATAGCAGACTGTGTGTGTTGTAGGTGGTCTCCTAAATGCAAATTCAGAGTACTGAGCAGAATGCTGTGGCATTTGCTTTTAAGACAGGCTGAAAAGTTTTGCATACTTTGTCATATTTTTTATTAGAGGAATGAAAACTGGATAAAACTGGTTCCATGCAGTCACATGATATCTCTTCTCCACCATACTTAACCTTGAACCCACATCTATCAATAATTCAGTTCATTGCCAGTTGAAATGAAAAGCTGTGAGGACGTGCGGTTCAAACACCATGCCATTATGGAGTTCTTGATTGTGAAAAAAATTTCTCCCACTGATATTCATCGCTGTATGCAGGCAGTATATGGGGATAAATGTGGTGTTGGGTATGGCAGTTTAAGCAAGCAGAAGTGGGGGAAGCAAGTTTGTGTGACAAAGCAAGGTAGGATTAAAAAAAATCATCAAATCAAACAGAAAGACATGGCTTTTATACTGGGAATCTCAACAACAACAACAAAAAAAAAAAGGTCCACATTAACAACCTTCTTGAATTCCAAAACGTTTGTGTCAGGTGGTTACCACGAAAATTGACTGATGAGATGAAAGCTGAAAGAATCAGGAGTTTCAAAGGAAATTCTGAAGAGGTAGGTGAGGGAGTTCTACAGCAGATAGTGAGAGGTGATAAAACTTGGGGACATCACCATGATCCTAAGAACAAAAGACAGTCTATGGAATATCACTACAAAGGATCAAAAGGACCAAAGAAATTCAGAACCAAATCCTCTGCTGCAGAAGTTGTGTTGATTGTATTCTAGAACTTTGAAGGTGTGCTTGCTTACTTCCTGGAAAAGAGGAGCTACAGTGAACTCTGAATGCTGTATTGAAACACTAAAAGATAAAAAAAATGCATATGAGGAAGGGGGCAGAAGTCCTTGCTTCAACAAAACAATGCCAGGCCTCACACAAGTGCCGCCACAACTGATGCCATTGCAAGTTTGAGGTTTACATTGCTACCTAGAGCCCAGATAACACTTCCAGGGATTTTTACTTTTTCCCCAAACTGAAGGAAGACTTCAGGGCCCAAAACTTCAACTCTGATGAAGAAGTCAAGGCTGCAGTACACCGGTGGTTCTGAGAGAAAGAAAAAGACCTTTTTAAGGATGGAATTCAAAGACTTTGTACACATTGGCAAAAAATGTATTGAAGTTGGAGAAGATTATGTGGAAAAGTGATTACGCACAGTTGTAAGTAAAGGTTAAAGGTATATTTATTTTTTGTTACACTTAAATATCTCCCTTCCTTCATATTTTTATTTAGTTGGAGGCAAAACTTTTCAGCCCCCCTTTGTAGTGTAGTTGGGTGTGTATGAGCCTGTGTGTTTATCACCCACCTACCTTTGTGTGTATCATATTTACCTGAATATAAGTTTAGAATTTTTTTCCTAATTCATTATCTAATAATGTGGGGCTGTCATATAATCACACACAAAGTTAAACTCATTCGTTTTAGGTATGATGTTTCTGTCAGCAGTACTTGGTTAATAGTACCAATTTTTCTTTCTTTCAGATTAGTTTTGAAGTAGAAATCCCAGAGCAAGTAATCATTCTAGACCCTAGAGTGTCAGAAAAGGATGAAACATATGCAAGGATTGTTCAGGTAGGTATTATTTATAGAGGATGTACGTCTTTATATATAAATGAATTTGTATCTGTACTTTTCACTTTTATTGTCCAGGTTGGGTGAAATTCAGTATATACTTTGCTGGGGTAGAAATTCTTATGATTATGGCTATGGTGTCTCCATTGTCCCAAGGTGATTGTTAATGGTGATATGATAGGGATGGTGATAAGTGTCATGTATCATTTTAATACTACTATCATGGAGTTTCTTTGAAGTTATTGAAGAAAATTTTGAAATATCTTTGTTAGGAAAACCATTCATTGATTTCACTGCTGCTGCATACATATCATAGGATTTATGCTTTCTGATGTGCAGGCTGGTTTAAGTGCACGTGGCCTCACTTGCATGTTGTATATAATAAAACGCTGTATGTTAACATACTGGTAGAAGCAGCCAAATTTTTTCTGCCATGTGTTGCTAGGAACTGACAAATATTTGTTTCAATCATTAAGTTAGATATTTTATTGTAATTAGTTTTTGTTACGTGTACGAGTCTTACGTATGATTTTCAGAGGTAACGTGACATTAGCAGCCAGATTTTTTGTGTCATGTGTTGCTAGGAACTGACAAATATTTGTTTAAATCATTAAGTTAGGTATTTTATTGTAACTAGTTGTTTTACATGTATGAGTCTCACATATGATTTTCAGAGGTATCGTGACATTCTGCAATTATATAAAGTTGGGAAAGAACTTGCCACATCATCACTTATCTTCAAGAGACCATACATGGACCTGGTTGGAGCAGAAGAGGTTTGGTCCAAGGAAGGAGACTTGCCATCAGGATCAAATGATGCAGGTCCTGATCAAGAGGATGGTGACCCAGATGATTATGAGCTGGATACAGCAGAAGATGTGGAGGAACATTCAACAAATGTAAACCAGCAGACTGCCATTGCTCGGGCAGCAACAAGAATAGCCCTCTACATGATGCGGGAAGAACTTGGAGATGCTATGTTAGGTGAAAAACAACATGCTCATGATTTCTTTGTTGTCAATTCATGCAAAGTTTATTGCAAGGTGAAGCCTCCTTCCAGTGGTAAACCACGTATGTCAGAAGTAATGAGCAGTGAATCTAACAGTAATGAAAACAAGCAAGAGCCATTTCAAATGGATGTGTATCGTAATGCCGTATTCAGCAAAGTGTTGCCTTACAAGACGGTTGAAGTGAGTCAGGAGTGTGCTATGGAACAGAGTAACAAATCTGCATTCTATGAACAGTCAGTTGATGTCAGACAAGAATTATGTAGCAGTAAACAGCAAGAAGTTTTGGCAAGCAGAATCCAAAATGGGACCAGTTTTTCCAACAGTCAGTCCCACAGAAATGTAGACGTAGAAGCTATGGTCATTGATCCATCTGCTCAGGATAAAAATGAATCTGTGTTGGACACAGCGTGTGAGAATCAGAAGGAAAATGTGGAAGGGGAGGATGCTTTAAAAGAAGATAAAGGAGCTAATCAAGATGGACAGCATGTTGTGTATGTTCATATTTCTGAAAGTGAAATTGAAAATACAAATGCCTATGAAAATTCTCCTGTTACTACATTGTCAGTTGAGGATATTGAACGACATGTACCAAAGAGCTTCTTGCCCATTACCTCCAAAGAGACAAAGAAAGTGCTGGAGAAAATCAACAGGTAAGTGTAGGTCTATTTAGTGTATGTAAAGCTTAAATGCTTTGTATTTGGCTGAAAGAAATTTATGCCCTATTCTGTGAAGCTAATTCCCAAAAATTGACTTCTGATTATATTTGCATACACTTAGTTACTTTATTTACTGCACTAAAAGCTATGAGAGAAAATGCCTTACGATGAAATTAGTTCTTCTATGTTGTAACATAAGGAGAGATATAATTATGATTGGGAAGTTAAAGCAAAATTTTTAGTGTATATATGATATTGAAAGACATTTTTATCAGTACATTTGGATAGATAGTCATTTTCATGATTGTACTATGGGCTGGATTATTGCAGAACTGTGGTTAAATTTCTGTAAGGGGCCCACCCTCCTATTCAATGGATACTGGGGCATGAAGCAGGTGGTGTGTGAGGCTGACTGCTCATCCCAGTCTTTTGCTGAGGGTTAAACATGAGGAGAGCTACTATACCTCCAGTGCCCCATGTACCTTCATGTCAAGCACAGGGACAGCTTTACTCTTCTTTACTTTACATTAGCACAGAGCATGTGTAATGTATAAACATTCAAAATTAATAGTGACAGATTGCTGTTTTAGTCAACACTGTAGAATAACATCCATTATAGAAATCGTCCATGTTTAACACCTTTGTGTATGGAAGTGTTAAATTCTGGAATAACTGGGGTAGAAAAGGAAAGAAAGTACCAAAACTGTGAGACAGAAGTCAGATTTTTAGCAAGGAAGTTTACTGTTTGATCCTTCACCATTATGTGTTCTGGGCTGAGGTCTGGCATTTAGTATCAGTTTCATCATGGGTCTGAGATGATGTGACAGTAGAAATACAAACAATGGAAAAGCTTTTGCTGCCCATAACTTGAAGGCAAATAGGGGACGAGAGGTATCATTCATGCCATTCTTAACTTTACGTTAGGTGGAGTTGGGAAGTCACCTTCAAGCTTCGGCCACTTTACTTACAGGAAGGAACCCAGATACCCATTGAATAACAGGCTGTCTGAGCCCCTAAGTTGGTCTGAACACTTTGGAAAAAGTTGCATATTTATGTTATTTTGGTCTGCCTTCTGGCATGTGTTGCACTGCCAGGGGTTGGTCTGGAGGTTGCTCAACACACAGAATTTCTAAGAAAAAAATTCTGACAAAGAGAAGAAAGCATGTTTCAATGTGACATCACTTCCTAGTGGTGGTGTATGAGCAGCAGAATTCTTGTGATATAAACCATGCTGTGTGATACAAGGTCCATCACATGTAGACTTGTAGCCTGAAGAGGAAATAAGAATTGCTTTGTTGACACATGGGTTTTGCAGTGTTTAGATTGCTATCTACCTTGAAGGCTAGAGGTACAAATGGATGTGTTTTCTTTCCTCTGAAAGAAACGTAGCATTATTCCTTCCATGCACTCAGTGCTATAAAGAGAATCATTTTGAAAGGTACTACCATGAATTGCCTTTATTCTGATAAAAACATCAAGGAAATGCTTTTATATTATTTTTAAATGCTGTTTGTCTTAAATTTCTTAATGAGGAATACATTCTGTATTATCTCTTAATTGTGACAATTGATTTTTGTTCCCTGACCTTTCCATTGTGTTCAAAAACATGTTACAATTTTTTGTGTGTTTGCTGTGGATAGAAGGTGTTGCTGGCATGCCAGTCACCTTCTCCTGTTGCTGGTCAGAACACAAAATTCCCAAACAATATTTGCCAACCAATAAAGAATGTAGTACCATAATCTCAAAATATTGAATATTTTGGAACTTTATCACGTATATTTAAATGAGAAGTGTACATACTAACTTTACAAGAGGTGCTGCAATAATGAAATGTGACTCCATAGCTATATCCCTGTCAGGTGGAATAGTATTCACATTTTTCATGAAGCTTCCATTAAAATTTAAATTCATTACAAGTAATACCTTGTACATTTGGGAGGATTTACTTACAGTTAATAGTTTCTTATGGTATATGTCTTGAAGCTTTCATGGTGACCACAGTGAAGTCATATTGGACAGTTATCCATGTGGAGTTTGTATCCAACATTTTTCAGACCATCTCTTTCACTGTCAGCCATTCAGACAGGTTAGCAGTGGCAGAGCACCACATAACATCAGCAACACCATTGTGTTTGTTAGAGTGACAGGCTGCATGGCCTGCCATATTGAAGGGAGTTTTCCAGTACTGGTTACATCCCAATAATGTCCAACAGATACAGGATTTTCTCTTCATTTGTGCATGGTACCAGCATGCTTTGAGAACTTTGTGAAAACCAGATTTGTTGTCTGCAGTCAGCAAAGTCTGTCATGAACAGTACAAGGTAATGGTAAAAAACTGGTAAAGTTGTTGCTGATTGTGCCATGATGGCAAGTAGGGGAAGCAGAGGTATAGTTCCACATAGCCTTAACCTTAGCTAGATGAAGGCAACTGTACACCCTTGCTGCTTTATTTCCATGGAAGGAACTCTGGTATCCCAGAATAGGAGGCTAGATTGGCCTCATAGTCAGCTGCAACACTTTGGAGAAAAGAGCAATCTCTTGCATCTGCTGGGAATCAAACCCCAGATCATCCAGCTTGTAGCATAGGCAGTATGCTGTGCTAGGCAGTAAAGTGTATTCTTAATTGCTTCAAATCTTTAGAATTGACAAAATTACAAGAGTAAGATCTGACATATTTTAGTCACACTTGTAACATTGCCAGTAAGAACCAGATTAGTAAGGGGGAAGAGCAGAATGGTGTGATGCAACATTTGAGGGTCTCACAGCAGAGCTGATGGTGATGGCATTTCTCTGTAATTTGATGTCATGTTCATCAGGAATCCACAAATTTTTCAAAAATTCTGAAGGCATCTCCAAATTCTAGGCACCATACAGTTGTGAAGTAAGTGCCATGCTGAGGATCCACAATTCTGGAGTGACCTGTGAACCTCACCTTTAATGTGGCACCTTCTGCTTGGCACATGTGAACTGATACACATCTTCGTGTGCAAAGAAAAAATTGCAATAATTGTGCTTAGAATTTGTGCAGCCTGATACAGATGAGGTATTGGTACCAATGTTTCGAAGTAGCTTCATACATTGTACACCTACAACCCTGCGCACTGTATGTGCCACTACTGCAATTGGCCTACTGCTGTTACTGCCTAGCCTACCCTTCTCCACATCTTATCAATGAAGCTTACTCTTCAGACTTCCCTGAAGATGGAGGCAGCAAGTTGAAAACATTGATGACTATATACAGTAAAAGCTGTGATATCTGGGACTGATGATCAGGACATCTTTTAAGTACTAACATGTTCTTTTGCTGTGTGGCCCTCTGGGAGCCTTGGCCTCCCTAATTATAGACACCTGTTCTTCTCTGTCTACTGCCTTCTGTCACTGTCTTTTAAACTTCATCTCCCATAGATCCTTTTCAACATCTTCCAGCCTGTCAGTCTAGGTCTTCCAATTCTTCTTCCCTCCATTTTACTCTCAAATATTTTCTTAACTACCCTTTCATAATCCATGTAGGACATCCTTATTAAGCGGAAATCGTGTAAGAGGCTGTGGACTAAATTGATCAAGAAAAACTTTTTACAGCATAAATTTACATAACCAAGCAGTTAAAATAGTGTCACTAAAATGCATATATGGTTCAGTATTGTGAATGCAATGACTTAAAAGACTGATATGTTGGTGTTATGTTGATTTTTTCAGAGTATGTGTTCACTGTATTCATAAGTGGTGCTGAAAGGGAATGGAAATGCCGTGGGGAAAACAGGACAAGTTATCGGGAGACAAATTAAGTGGTTAGGTTTGTTCATGAGGTTTTGATGTCCACTAAGGTACATGTTAGGTGTAATGTTCTAATGTGTGGAAAATTATGATGTTTGGCAACTCATTGGTCTCGTGTCTATTATTCCAGCTTTTACTGCCTACACAGTATTACGGGAGACTGGAATATTCATATTTCATGGTGTTTGAGAACACATATATGCAGAGGATATTTGATGTATGCGTATGAACTAACAGGCATTTGTTTAAATTCTAGTCTTTTGCAGAGTGCACCAGGCATTTAATTCCAGTGACAGTGGGCTCTAATGGGCTTGGAAACAATTACATAATGAATTCCATAATATGTAATCTTAGCTAATGTAGCTTATGAGATGGTCTGTACATGTGGTTGGCACAGTAAAACTAAATGCGTGCAAAATTTTGGCTGGGAAGCCTCATGGAAAGAGAAAATGTGGGAGGCAGAGGTGTAGGATGAGAAATTTATATTAAATTGGACTGAATGTAAGACATAGCTCTGAAAATGTGGACTGGATTTGACTGACTTAAAGTGAGTTTTTGTGTATTGGTAGTGGACATTTTGTTTCCATAAATATAGATATTCTTGATAAGCCAAATAATTACCAGCTATTTCTCAGAGACTATTCATTGTGATTGATATAAAGCAATTCTTTGCAGCAACCTTGTGGTGTCTGATGAAAATATAACAGAGGAAGAAGTTGAGAGTGCATTCATTTCCTCTGGGGCAACAGATTTGGATTGGAAAAAGGCTAAAGATATCATAACCTATGTTATGGAGAAGAAAGAGGTTGGAACTACAATGAAGGAGATAAGGGTGAGGTGACATAATTTTTTAATGTAATATTTGCTGCTACTGTCAATGCCATTGTGTCCATACATTATTTATGTATGCTAAAAATTGTGTTTATAAAATATGCTTGGAGGGTTCTTAGCAGTCGTGGAGAAACATGGTGTATACTTACAACATTTTTAAATTTGTAATTGGTAACATATATGAGAATGTTTCATATGGAAATAACACATTTTGTGTGGCTAACCTACTCATCTTTTCTTTGCTTTCATTTTGTTGCAGAGTACCTTAATGAAAGGTGAATATTTTTCCAAGGTCTGTTAGCACACAAAATTTAATGACCATACTTTTAGTACAGTAGTATCATTCCCACCTCAGAAGTGTATGTGGCTGCCTTACTGGCATTATTAATAATGATAAAAAGTACTTAAGTGGAGATACTGAAAGTTGTAAAATATTGATACCAAGTTACATTGGTTTAAGAATTATTAGCAGAAGATTGGCAAGTGGACTACCGTGATTCCTCGTACATCCAGCCCATAACCTATTCACCATACGTACTGAGCTATCCTGGCTAAAATAAGGAAATTAAAATTAAACTGTCTATTTGAACATTAGTATGTTTTCATGTAGAATGATTCCCAAAGGCCCAAATCCTAACTCTCATGTCCTGAAGTCCTTGTGTTTATGCAAGGACTTTAGGCCATGACAGATCCTAGATGTACCTTTCTGGTGTGATAGTTGTGGGTTACAAGTTTATGGTTGTCTCAAGTGTTTTGTTGTATTTGTGTTGTATAGGTTTGGAAATAGTTGTATTAAGTTAAAGCATGGTCCTCTGACACACAGATGTTATGAACTCCTACAGTAATTTTACAAAAATTTGTGTTTTTTTTTTTTTACATACATTAATTTCTCTTCTTACAGAAGAAGTTTCGAAAACCTGAGTCTGTAATGTCATTGGCTGAGGTCCTTGCATTACTGACTAAGTCCCAGATATTGTATCGTTCAGGTGTGACAACTGTTCATTACATATATCATATGTACATGAAACCATGGCTTGTCCATTCATACAAGCTGCTGCGACTGGAACGTGAGAAACAGGTGCCTGCACCACAGGAAGCTGTAATGAATGTGACACCTCATGTCAGCATTGATGCTTTTGAGAAACAGTCTGGAAAGTCACATGAACGGATACGTGCTTGGAGACGTCAGAGATTGCTTGCTACTGCTCGGGATTTGGAACGAGCTGTGCATACCCTACATTTAAGGTAAGGAATAAATTAGACAGTCTCCTTGCTTTAGTGGTTGTATTATATTTGGTTTTCTTTTCTCTGTACAATGTCCATGAAATGAATGCATAACGATGAGGATGTATGTGTCTATCCATATGCTTAATCACTAAAATTACTCCTTGGATCTTGTTGAAATTTGTTATTGAATGTGTACATCACACGGTGAGACAGTTTAACACATTCGCCTCCATATCTGACCATGGTTGAATAGAGTTATTTTGACCATGCAGTTTCTGCATCATTCACTAGATGGTGTATGATATATATGTTTAGTTCACCATATGTATACTCTGTTCCAACTTGTGCCAGACCTTCCAGAACATAACTGTTGCCTAAGTCAGGGAGTGTCTGTTTCTACATAAGAAACCTGTCATTAGGATAAGCAGGTGTAATTTACTAAGGTGACAGGTCTGTTCGCAATTGACAGGTTTCTGACATCTTACAAGCAAATATAAATTGTTAAAAAGCTATAAATTAAGGAAAGTATTTTGTAATTCATCAGTCACAACACACTTGTTGATGAATTGACAGATGATATAATACCTTCCTTAATAATGTCACAGTAGAATGTTTAAAATCGTGTGAGATTTAAAAAAAAAAGCTATAAATTATTTGCCCTGACTAAATGTTCCATGTAGATATTGGCCTCCCAATGTACAAAGTAACTGTAGTATTAGTAACTAATCTGTAAGTAATCCAGGCAATGTATTCAAAACTCTGTTTTGTGGTCTCAGTGTGTTAAGGCATCAAGTGTCGTTATACCTGTATTTTAACCTTATAGTCAGTGGTGTTAAATATATATGAAAAGGAGTGAATGCAAAGAAGTTTTGGCAGTGCTTAATTATGGTGACAGTCTTCAGTACACATTCTAGATGAAAACTACTTTTAACTTTGCGGCAGTTTGAATATTAATTGTTTGTATGTTAAAAAATTTTAATCTTGTTAGTTCTTTCATTCATGTATTCATTAATTCATTCAGTATTCCAGAGATTCAACACAGTGGATATAGCACATGTCATTAAAACATCAATAGGCTGAGTAAAAAATGAGTCATGACAATAAAATACAAATAATAATTTTATAAATACAATACATAAATAAGACATCAAGCTTATACAAGGAAATGAGTTCAGGTCATAGTGTACAGTCAGTGAATACTTGTACATTTACCTTAAGACAAAACCTCCAAACCAATGCCAATATAATAAGCAGTTTTTGTAATAAATATATAATTTGTGATTGAATAAAATATGCTGTCAATGTACAAAATGAATTAGTGTACAAAAATTGTTTTAAAGCAATTTTCAACTTTTTTAGGTTCTCAGAGAGATTCTTAATCTCCAGGGGTAAATTATTAAATATTTTTATCCCCGAGTAATAAACTTACTTTGTTTGTGTTGTTAAGTTTGCTTGGGATAGGTATAAATTATTTCTTTGTCTAGTGTCTATATTATAATTCTCAATGCTTGTTGAGAGTATATTTTAATTTTGAACTGTGAACATTAGTAAAGGTAATAGATAGTGTGATGTCCAAGGCAAAAATTTTAATTTCTAAAGCAAGTTTCTACATAAAACTACATTTCCACATCCTTCAATAATTCTAATGGCTCCTTTTTTTTTAATGCTAAAAATTGTGGAACTATGAGACAAGTTTCCCCAGAATATAATTCCGTAACTCATAACCGTGTGAAAAAAAAGCATGATTGATAATTTTTAATGTCGAAGCAGACATGTATGTTTTAACTTTTCTAATTATATAGCAAGCCATACTTAATTTTTTCATGAGTAAATCAGTATGGTTAATCCAAGACAACATACAATCCATTGTTAAGCCCAGGAGCTATTGGTGATTAAAGTATTGTTAAAGTTGGAATGGTTTTAGATTCATCCTTCATTAATGTTTCCTGATTTTAGTTAAATGATTTTGTGTCAGATTGCACTTAACCTTTAAAAGGCGAATGTCAGTTATATGTGACGGCCAGCCTGCTCCTCTACCGCCGAATGACAGTTATATGCGACACGCTGCAGCTGTAACTTCACTTGGGCCTGATAGATTTATGAGGAGCAATAAAACTATAGCAACAGACCAGGACCCTTGTCCATGAATGAAGCTTTCATTTCCTGTAAAAACAAAATTTAAGCTCCCCACGGTTTGGCAAATAC
>Ga0123355_10013192_pt1 | contig 12845 bp, 5 predicted proteins | sample TergutEmb28metaG_3_FD_89872 | JGI IMG/M metagenome (GOLD analysis project Ga0123355, IMG submission 89872) | Embiratermes neotenicus P1 segment gut microbial communities from Petit-Saut dam, French Guiana - Emb289 P1 | ecosystem: Host-associated > Arthropoda: Insects > Digestive system > Gut ...
GCAGGTCTGCTTTTTCGCCATCTGCAAAATTCTGCCGGGCGAGCAAGCCATCGAAGCGATTCGAAAATCGATTCGCGATACCTACGGACGCAAAGGCGAAGAGATCGTCGAGAAGAACCTGAGCGCCGTGGACGCGACCCTGGCGCACCTGTTCGAAGTGAAAGTTCCTGGAGAAATCGCAAGCACCATTGAAATTCCCCCACCGTTCTCTCCCGAGGCGCCGGAATTTGAGCGAAACGTTCTGGGATTGATGTACGCCGGGCGCGGAGACGAATTGCCAGTCAGTGCTTTCCCTGCGGATGGAACCTTCCCCACCGGCACCGCCAAATGGGAAAAGCGTAACCTGGCTCTGGAAATTCCAGTGTGGGACGAAAAGCTCTGTATTCAATGCGGCAAGTGCGCCATGGTCTGCCCACACGCCGTCATCCGCATGAAAGTCTACGATTGCCAGGAACTGACCCATGCGCCCGCGACTTTCAAATCTACGGAAGCGAGGGATCGAGAATGGCAGAGTCTCAAGTACACCATTCAGGTGGCACCGGAAGATTGCACCGGCTGCGGAATCTGCGTCGAGATTTGCCCGGCGAAGAGCAAGGCGGAGCCCGCGCATAAAGCGCTCGATATGGCACCGCAACCGCCGCTGCGGCTGCCGGAGCGGGCGAACTGGGAATTCTTCCTGGGAATTCCGGAGGTCAATCGCCGCGACATCAAAGTCACGAGCATTCGGCAACAGCAGATGCAGCAGCCGTTGTTCGAGTTCTCGGGCGCCTGTTCTGGGTGCGGCGAGACCCCTTATCTCAAGCTCGTGTCGCAATTGTTCGGCGACCGGGCGGTGATCGCCAATGCCACCGGCTGCTCTTCGATCTTCGGGGGAAATCTTCCTACGACACCCTGGAGCAAGAATGCCGAAGGACGCGGTCCGGCATGGGCGAATTCATTGTTTGAAGACAACGCCGAGTTCGGACTTGGCTTCCGGTTTTCGATTGATAAGCAGACCGAGTTCGCATGCGAATTGCTGAACCGCCTGGCGGAAACCGTTGGGGAAAAACTTGCCGACGGGCTCCTTCACTCTCCACAGAAGGATGAGGCCGACATTTACGAACAGCGTCAGCGCGTAGCGTTGCTCAAAGCAAAGCTCGAGCAGCTGACTGCTCCCGAGGCAAGGCAACTGTTGTCGCTGGCTGACCTTCTCGTGAAGCGGAGCGTATGGATTGTTGGCGGCGATGGCTGGGCGTATGACATCGGCTACGGCGGCTTGGATCACGTGCTGGCCAGCGGACGCAATGTAAATATTCTGGTGCTCGATACCGAGGTCTATTCCAACACCGGAGGACAAGCCTCGAAATCAACGCCTCGTGCCGCGGTGGCGAAATTTGCCTCCGGCGGAAAAGCTGGCGCCAAGAAGGACCTGGGCCTCATGGCCATGACCTATGGCAATGTTTATGTAGCCAGTGTCGCGATGGGAGCCAAAGACGAGCACACCCTCAAAGCTTTCCTCGAGGCGGAATCCTACGAGGGGCCGAGCCTGATCATCGCCTATGCCCACTGCATTGCGCATGGCATCAACATGACGACCGGGATGTCTGATCAGAAGGCAGCGGTGGAGTCGGGCCAGTGGCTGCTCTACCGCTACCACCCGGAGCGCGCCACTGCCGGCCTGAATCCGTTGCTTCTCGATTCGCGAACTCCGACGCACCAAGTGCAGGATTTCATGCAGATGGAGACGCGCTTTACGATGCTCACGAAAAGCAACCCGGAAGAAGCTGGGGCATTGTGGCAGCAAGCGCAGCAGGATTCGGACGCACGCTATCGTTTGTACGAATATCTGGCGCAACGCAAAGCGAGTGAAGAGAAGACGCCGGTCGCCATAAAATAGTCAAGCGCGATCGAGAGTTCATTCTCCAGACAGCGGAAACGAGCCTCGAAACCACACGGGAGTTTGGGGGGCACCTATTTTGCTGGTAGAGGTTCCCTCATTCCCATTTTTGGCAAAGCGGAGTTTGAGACTACCTAACTGCACGCGATCACTTTCGAGGTTCGCGAACCCAGGTTTCGGGCTGCAAATCAGCCTCGGAACCGAGTTGCTTCTTCCTCAACTACTCTTGGACCTCATCTGCCTCTATTGACTTCCTAGGTTCCTGTTGCTATTGACAGCCGCCAAACCAGGGTTATGCTGCGATCTGCTCGGGCGAAACTTGCTGTTGGCTATTTGCCGAAGTGAGTTTGGTGCCCGGACTGGTGGCTCAGGCTCGTGTCCACACTCCCACCGGCTGCATGCTGGCCGTGCCGAGTTCGACTCCGAGCTCAACCACCTCCTTGTTCGTCAGCGGTTGCATGCTGTCAGCATCATCCCCGCCAAACGCGGAAAGAAGACTTAACGCATTCACGGCTCAGAACTCAGGCCTGAGACATAGAGAGGGTAGGTCGATCCAAGCAGCAGGGCTTGACGGCGCTGCCTAATCTAGCGTCCCGGAGTTCAGGATGTCAACCGAGCCAGATGGCCTCCTAGACCATTGTGGCCCACTCCAAATGTGGCGATGACCGAGGCGAAGAAAACGGCAGGCTGTGTACTTCTAATACCTTGTCAAGCTTACCGAGCCGAGGTGACAATCCAACCCGCCGTCCGGGAAACGATTCCTGAAATATCTCACAGAGGGTCAAGAGGAGGCCGCATGCTTTCCAAGGTGACAGTCGGCGCATTCCTGGCTGTTCTTTTAGGTTCTTCGCGAGCTCAAGCTCTCCAGCCCTCAAGTGTCCTGATCGTATATAACTCAAACTACACATTGGACGCAGACGGAGACGGGGTACAGGATTCTCTCGAAGTGGCAAATTACTACTCCGCTCAAAGAGGCGTCCCTTCTTCAAATATTTTGGGTGTAGCGTGTTCTCGTTCGGATCAGGTTCCAACTTACACCGAGCTCCAGACAAATATCATTCAACCTATTCAAGCAAAATTAAAGACCTTAGGTCCTAAAGCGATTGATGTGCTCCTTATGGTCTATGGCATGCCCTGGACCTACAAGGGTAACAGCTTGGATAACATCCTAATCGGACTCAATTTGTGGAGCCCCACGATTGATGATATTACTCTAGCTCTAAATCCTTACGTGAGCTATGCTCCGAGTTTTATTACAGGTCCCGGCCACTTCACCCACTCTATAACATTCGAGGGTACGGACATGTATCTTGTGACCCGGCTGGATGGCCCAAATGGCCCGCTGGGCACAATGAACCTGGTTGACACTTCCATGTATGCAGAAACGTATCTTGCAAACGTGCCCGGCTATTTTACGGGCAATATCTATGTGAATTCTGAAAACCGTGTGAGAAAAGCGCCCTATACCGACAGCTTTTTGTCGTCAAATAGCTCCGTGCAAACTGGGTTTTACCTCGATTATGACAGTTCAGATTTAAATATTGCCTACACCGAACACTATGTTCTCGGGTCAGGGTTTCCCTTAAAGTGGCTCGAAGTTGGTGGCGTCATTGGCACTGCGGGAACGAAGTACTCTGACGGTACGAGTGCGGCTACGGCCCCCAACGCTCTTTTCTACGGTGGGTGGTACAACTTCAATCGATATCCGCTCAATGTCTGGGATTGGATCCCTGGCTCTATTGGAGATGATTTTGACAGCGACGAATTAGGTTATAACATTCGCGATCCACACTCCATAGCTTGGGGCACGTCGGCTTTAGCAGACGGTGTGGATGGGACTTGCGGAGCTGTGGAAGAACCTTATACGGCTTTTGCCGAGATGCCCAACGTTTTGATCTATTATCTTCTCAACGGCTACGCTTTTGCAGAAGCGGGAGTACTCGGCAATCCGGCGATCGGGTGGCACACGATGTGTATTGGGGATCCGCTCTACACCCCGTTGGCTTCTAAGAACACTATTTACGAGACTCAGGCGCCACAGATTGCCTCAGGGTATCCGGCGTTTCAACAAGGAAATGTTGCGGGAAATGTCGTAACCGTTCTTGTTGACATGCCTTCCTTGCCGGAGGTCGTTCAAGCCAGGATGAAGTACGGAAAGACCTCAAGTTACGGCCTGGTTCTCAATTCGAATAATTGGGGACGCCATCATCAATTCGCTCCGATCAATCTCAAGGGAGGCACAACCTATCACTACCAGATTACGTTGACTGATCCAGCGGGGCTGTCGGTATCGAGCTCGGACCGGACCTTCACCACCCCGCCCGAGACCCCGTATAATTCAGCTCCCTTGAGCATTCCCGGAGATATTCTTACCTGGCAATTTGATAACGGCGGTGAAGGCGTCGCATACCATAACCGGCTTGAAAATATTTCAAGCTGGCAGAAACGCAATAACACCGGAGTTCAGATTCAAACCGTCGCCCCATATGCCGTGGTGTCAACACACCCCTCGGAATATCTCAACTACACTGTGAATGTGACAGCTTCAGGCACCTATTCGATGGATGCCAATGTGTGTTGCGGAAATCCCGGAGGAACGTTTAGGGTCCTGATAGACGGCACCGATGTTACCGGAACTCTCACGATCACAAACGACAAGACGTACTCGGCCCTGACTGTGGCGGGAATAAAGCTCACCCAAGGCCGGCATCTCATGACATTGTCCTTCGATTACATGGGCAAACAAAAAGATATGAACACGGATGGGAATATTACGGACATAAAGTTTTATTAATGAACCTGGCTCGGAATCCTGATCGCTTCCGGGCTATCGACAGCTGGAACCTGTCTGTGCAGCCCAAGGATGCCTCGGGTCCCCGAGGCCCAATTCTGGCGGCGTCGCGCTTTGCGGTTCATTTTTCGCGATATCGGCAACGTCAACCGATGTCCAGATTCCGCTCGCAATTGAGCCTCGCTGGAAGACATGGAACGGAGACGGGTTCATCGAAACATTACAAACTGTCACTTGCAGGAACTTTGCGCGCTCGATGGAGAACTCGATGAGCGCGGCAAACAGAATGGTAAGAGACACGATCCGATAAGTATCCCCTTCGACTCCAGAACCACGATCCGTTTGTCGGCATCGCATCCGCATCGAGAGCTACACGGAGACATGCATGATGCGAAGTGAGTGTTCGGCCGAACTATGAGCTCAAAGCTCACAGTTACACTTGGTTGGCACTCTATCCCTGGCGCGGTCTTCTCGAGGGTCTTCTTTTTCTCTTGTCGCCGCAGGGTCCCACCATGCAATGTCAGGTAGCACGCACGTCTGGACACACAGAGACGCCGAGCACGCGAATCGTTTCCAACGCTGTTCGGGAAACGTGGTGGCATAAAATGCCATATCTAAGGAACGGTTTCGAGCTTTAACAGTCTTGGCACTTCCTTACAAAACACTACTGCTCCGGCTCCACTCGTTATCCACTGGAAGGCCTTGTGCTTCGGGGAGGGACAGGCTCTTATTGCTCCATGGCCTGCGCTGCTTTTTTGCCTTGTTGCGGGCCAGCGGCGCCCATATAAGCGGGCACAGAACCAAGTCAGTACCTCGATCATATCCTGGACGAGGTCATCCTTTACCTCGGAGCTTTCCATGACCATGAGTTTACGCCCCCGGGCAGCAAGGGCGGCCTCGATATACTCGGCGCCGAAACGCTTGAACCGGTCACGATGCTCGACCACGATCCTCTGAATCTGGGGATTGGCCAGGAGTTTGAGGAGCTTGGGACGACGTCCGTTCAAGCTGGAACCGACCTCGGATACGGCTTCCATAATGGTCAGGCGGTGGTTGTGAGCGTAAACGACGAGGCGGCCTAATTGTGCTTCCAAAACTTTTCTTTGCTCCGACGGGTGGGCGAACTCCAATCCTCTCGCTCGTCTTTTACGTTCGATTACAGAAGCTTTACGTAAGTTCAGGCAGGAGACCGATAAACTCTAGGGACACATCTGTGAGCAGATGATTCGCGAAAACGGCAAAACCATCCCAGCGAGGCCGGCGCGGGCAGATGTTTTTCGCAGTCGGAGACAAGCAGTTGTTGTCGAGACCGGGATAACGAGGAGCGAGAGCGATGTCCGACCTGGCAGCCAAGGCCGATACCGAGAAGGGACAAGGATCAGCAGCAAACCAACACTCCCGCCGGCGAATCCCCACGTGGGTATGGAGTGTGTGTGCTCTGGCCGTCCTGGCTGTGTGGTTCATTTTCCGGCAGCATCAACCCACGAAATCGACGGTGAAAGCCTCCTCGGCTCAACGAAGCGTTCCGGTTTCTGTCGCAACGGCCCACACTGGGGACATCGGAGCTTATATCGATGCCATTGGCACGGTAACACCGGTCTACACCGTCAGCGTAACCAGCCGTGTCCAGGGAGAGATCATGAGCGTGAATTACCGCGAAGGGCAGATAGTTCACAAGGGCGAGTCCTTGGTGGAAATCGACCCGCGGCCTTATCAGGCCGCGATGACGCAAGCACAGGGACAACTCGCGCATGATGAAGCCCTGCTCAATGAAGCTCGCATCGACCTGGACCGTTACAAAGCGGCCTTAGATCGCAACGCGATCGCCAAGCAACAATATGACGATCAGGTGCAGATCGTCGCACAGGATGAAGGCACGGTCAAAAACGACGAAGGCGCCCTGGCTAATGCCAAAGTCAACCTCGTGTACTGCCACATTACCTCGCCAATCGACGGACGGGTGGGGCTTCGTCTGGTGGATCCGGGCAATATCGTTCAGGCGAACAGCACCGCCACACTGGTGGTCATCACGCAGCTGCAGCCGATTACTGTGATTTTCAGCGTTCCGGAAGATGATCTGCCGCAGATTCAGCAGCAATTGCGTGCCGGACATCGCATGACCGTGGATGCGTTGGACCGGGGGAAAAATAAAAAGATCGCCCGGGGTTTCCTGTTGACGGTGGACAACCAGATCGACCCGACCACCGGCACGGTCCGGTTGAAAGCAGAATTCCCGAATGCCGACGACGCACTCTTCCCCAGTCAGTTCGTGAACTCCCACCTGCTGGTGGAGACGCAGCATGGAGCGATTCTGGTTCCAACTCCGGCCATCCAGCGCAATGCCCAGGGTGCATACGTGTACGTGTTGACCAAGGACCAGACTGCGTCGATCCGCACGGTGACAGTGGGGACGGCGGACGGTGACACGACTGCGGTCGAAGGTGTCAATGCCGGCGAAAGTGTTGCGGTGAACGGATTCGACAAGCTGCAGGACGGAATTAAAGTCTCGGTGCGCAGCGGACAAGGCGGTGCCACCCGGCCCTCCCAGGGTGGTCAGTGAGCCCGTCTCGGCCCTTCATTCTTCGGCCAGTCGCCACGTCACTGCTGATGGCGGCGATTCTGCTAGTGGGCATCGTGGCCTACATCCAGCTGCCGATTTCCGCACTGCCCGAGGTCGACTATCCCACGATTCAGGTTGTCACGTTTTATCCCGGCGCTAGCCCGGACGTGATGGCATCGGCGGTAACCGCACCGCTGGAGCGGCAATTCGGAGAGATGCCTGGGCTGAACCAGATGACATCGACGAGCTCAGACAGCAGTTCGATCATTGTGATGCAGTTCACGCTCAACCTCAACATCGATGTCGCCGAACAGGAGGTACAGGCTGCAATCAACGCGGCGCAGACCTACCTGCCAGCCGATCTTCCGGTTCCCCCGGTATACAGCAAGACGAACCCGGCAGACGCGCCCATCTTGACGCTGGCTCTCACCTCTGACTCCATTCCTTTATCGCAGGTCGAAGATCTGGCCGACACCCGTTTCGCCCAGAAGATCGCGCAATTGCCTGGGGTCGGTTTGGTCAGCATCAGTGGCGGTCAGAAACCGGCGGTGCGTGTTCAGGTGAATCCGACGGCTCTGTCTTCCTACGGTATCAATCTCGAGGATGTACGCAGCGCGTTGCAGTCGACGAGTCTCGACCAGGCGAAAGGGAACTTTGACGGTGCGCAGCAGGATTACCAGATCGACGCCAACGACCAGCTTCTGACCAGCAGCGAATTTAAGAACGTCGTCGTCGCCTATCACAACGGCGCCCCGGTATTGCTCTCCGATGTCGCCTCCGTAATCGACGGTGTCGAAAACATCAAGCAGGCGGCATGGATGAATACGACCCCTGCGGTTATCGTGAACATCCAGCGGCAACCAGGGGCCAACATCATTCAGGTTGTCGACCGCATTCAAAAGCTGTTGCCGGCCCTGCAAAGCAATCTGCCGGCTGGTCTTCAAGTCACGGTCCTGACGGACCGCACCGCGACGATTCGGGCCTCGGTGGCAGATGTTGAGTTTGAGTTGATGCTGACCGTGGGCCTGGTGGTGATGGTTATTTTTCTTTTCTTGCGCAACCTGTCAGCAACCGTGATTCCCAGCGTTGCGGTTCCGCTCTCCCTGATCGGAACTTTCGGCGTGATGTATCTGGCCGGCTACAGCCTCAACAACCTCACCTTGATGGCGTTGACGATCTCAACCGGGTTCGTCGTCGATGATGCCATCGTGATGATCGAAAACATCGTTCGTTTCATTGAGGAGGGAGACAGTCCGCTCCAAGCCGCCCTGAAAGGATCGGAGCAGATTGGTTTCACCATCGTCTCGTTGACCATCTCGCTGATCGCCGTTCTGATTCCACTTCTGTTCATGGGCGACGTTGTCGGGCGCTTGTTCCGCGAGTTCGCCATCACGCTGAGCGTGACCATTCTGGTCTCGGCAGTGGTTTCCCTTACTCTCACGCCGATGATGTGTTCGCGTTTGCTGCGTCACAAACCTGAGGCGCAGCAGGGCCGCTTCTACCGGGCTTCGGAAAATGTATTCAACAAGATCATCGAGTTCTACGGACGGACGCTGCGGTGGGTTCTGAAGCATCAGGCGGCGACTCTTCTGGTCGCGGTCGCAACTCTGGTGCTTACGGTTTGGCTCTACGTCATTGTGCCGAAGGGGTTCTTTCCGGTGCAGGATACCGGCATCATTCAGGGAATCTCCGAGGCACCGCAAACCATCTCGTTCCCGGAGATGGCCCGGCGGCAGCAGCTGCTGGCGCAGGAGATTCTCAAGGACCCGGCCGTCGAAAGTCTCTCTTCCTTCATCGGGGTGGATGGCACCAACACGACGCTGAACAGCGGGCGCATTCAGATCAACCTGAAACCGCTCGAGGAGCGCAAGATCAACGCTTCCGAGGTGATTCGCCGGCTGCAACCAAGGCTGGCTGAGATTGACGGCATCACGCTTTACATGCAGCCCATTCAGGACTTGACGGTGGAAGATCGCGTCAGCCGCACCCAGTATCAATACACCCTGGAAGATCCCGATCATAACGAACTCAACCGCTGGACGCAGCGCTTCGTGGACAAGCTCAAAGAGCTGCCCGAACTGCGCGACGTCGCCACGGACCAGCAGACCAGCGGGCTGGCGGCAGCACTGGTCGTTGATCGCGTGACTGCCTCCCGCATGGGTATCTCGCCGCAGATGATCGATGAAACTCTGTACGACGCTTTCGGCCAACGCCAGGTATTGACGCAGTACACCCAGTTGAACCAGTACCACGTCGTTCTGGAAACGTTGCCCAGCTTCCAGAAGAAGCCCTCGGATTTGCAAAACATTTACGTCCGTTCCGCATTGGCCAGTTCTGCGCTCACCACCGGTTCCAACCCGAACGGCGTGGTGACCGCCGGGGGCACCGGTTCTTCCATCGGCACATCCAGCTCTTCTGCTTCTTCAACTGCAGGAAGCGTTCTTCCCACGATTACTGCCGTCAATGGAGGAGCGGTGCCGCTAAGCACCTTCACTCACTTTGAGTCGAGGAGCGCCCCGCTTTCGGTCAATCATCAGGGCCAGTTTCCTGTGGTCACCATTTCCTTCAACCTGGCGCGGGGCGCGTCTCTGGGGGAAGCCACCGACGCGATCAACCGGGTGAAGGACGAGCTTAACCTGCCACTCAGCATTCAGGGAGCATTCCAGGGTACGGCAGCCTCGTTCCAGAGTTCGCTTGCCAATGAACCGTTGCTGATTTTGGCGGCGCTGGTCACCGTATACATCGTGCTGGGCGTTTTGTATGAGAGCTACATCCATCCCATCACGATTTTGTCGACGCTGCCTTCAGCGGGCGTGGGAGCGTGTCTGGCGCTGATGATCACCCGGACAGAACTCAGTGTTGTGGCCTTGATCGGAATTATCCTGCTGATCGGCATCGTGAAGAAGAACGGAATCATGATGGTTGATTTCGCCCTGGAGGCCGAGCGCAAGGAAGGCAAGCATCCTGAAGAAGCCATTTATCAAGCGTCCCTGCTGCGCTTCCGTCCGATCATGATGACGACCATGGCGGCGCTGCTCGGCGGCCTGCCACTGGCACTCGGTTCGGGAATCGGTTCGGAGTTGCGCCGGCCGCTCGGCATCGCCATGGTGGGCGGACTGCTTTTGAGTCAAATTCTGACCTTGTACACCACCCCGGTGATCTACATCTTCTTTGACCGCCTGGCCCTGAAATTCCTTGGATCGCACGCCAGCCGGGGAGGCATGGAGGCGGCTCCCGCCGGCGACTAGCGATGAGCCTGTCCTCCCCATTCATTCATCGGCCGGTAGCCACGACCTTGCTGACCGTGGCGATCGCGCTCGCCGGTGCGGTGGCATTCAATTTTCTGCCGGTATCGCCGCTTCCACAAATTGATTTCCCGACCATTTCGGTGTCGGCGCAACTACCGGGTGCGAGTCCCGAGATTATGGCCTCTTCGGTGGCCACTCCTCTGGAACGGCAATTCGGCCGCATTGCCGGAGTTACCGAGATGACGTCGTCGAGTTATCTCGGCACCACCAGCATCACGCTGCAGTTCGATCTGAATCGCGACATTAACGGCGCCGCACGAGACGTTCAGGCGGCCATCAACGCCGCCCGCAGCTATCTTCCCACTAACCTGCCGGCCAATCCTACATATAAAAAGGTGAATCCCGCCGATGCCCCGATCATGATTCTTGGTCTGACCTCAACGGTCTACGATCGCGGAACGCTCTATGACGCCGCGTCGACCATTATGCAGCAACGGTTGTCGCAGATTCAGGGTGTAGGCCAGGTCAATGTGGGCGGCAGTTCCTTGCCGGCGGTGCGTGTCGAGTTGAATCCCACGCAGTTGAACAGCTACGGGCTCGGTGTGCAAACCGTTGCCAAAATGTTGAACGCCCAGAATGCCAACGAGGCCAAGGGCACGATTGCCAACGACCAGACCACGGCCGACATCACCAGCAACGATCAACTGCTCAAGGCTGAATACTACAGGCCATTGATTGTGGGCTACCACAACGGCGCCGCGATCAAGCTGTCTGACGTCGCCGACGTTAAGGACTCCACGCAAAACATACGAGCGACCGGATACGTCAACGGAAACCCCGCCGTCCTGGTCATCGTCTATCGAACGCCGGGCGCCAACATCATCGATACCGTCGACCGCATTCAAGACGCCTTACCATCGTTGAAAGCCTCAATCCCCAGCGCCATTGATCTCACCGTGGTGCTGGATCGTACGACGACGATCCGGGCCTCGGTACGGGATGTCGAGCGCACGCTGATCATATCGATCGCTCTGGTCATTCTGGTTGTGTTCTTTTTCCTGCGCAATGTCCGTGCGACTTTCATTCCCAGCGTTGCCGTTCCGGTTTCCCTCATCGGAACGTTCGGGGTTATGTACCTGCTGGGCTACAGCCTGGATAACCTTTCGCTCATGGCTCTGACCATCTCGACCGGTTTCGTGGTCGACGATGCGATCGTTGTCATCGAAAACATTTCGCGCTATCTCGAGCTGGGTATGCGGCCGATGGAGGCCGCGCTGCGTGGTGCCAAGGAAATCGGTTTCACCGTGCTCTCCATCAGCGTGTCGCTCATTGCCGTGTTCATCCCGATCCTTATGATGGGCGGCATTGTGGGGCGTCTGTTCCGCGAGTTTGCCGTCACACTATCGGTCGCGATTGCCATGTCGCTGGCCGTTTCCTTGACCACAACACCCATGTTGTGCTCAAGGCTTCTGAAGCCCGAGAAGGCCGAAGAACATGGCCGATTGTACCGTGTCAGCGAAAACTTTTTTGACATTGTGCTCAGGACTTATGAAGCCAGTCTGGCCTGGGTGCTGCGCCACCCGGCCTCTACCCTGGGTGTCCTTCTTCTCACCATTGGCGTCAACATCTACCTTCTGGTGATTGTGCCCAAAGGGTTCTTCCCCCAGCAGGACAACGGCACCATCTTTGGGGGAATACAGGGAGAGCAGGATATCTCCTATCAGGCGATGGATTCGTTGACTCGCAGATTTGTGAATCTGATTAAGACCGATCCCGCCGTGCAAAACGCAATGGCCTTCACCGGTGGCAATGGCTCGGTGAATAGCGGTTTCGTTTACATTGGGTTGAAGCCCCTTGAGCAGCGCCACATCAGCGCCAGCGCGGTCATCGACCGCTTGCGGCCCAAACTGGCCTCGCAGCCCGGTGCAAATGTTTTCATCCAGGCCGGGCAGGACTTGCGTATTGGCGGAAGGCAGAGCAACGCGCAATTCCAATACACCATCCAGAGCGATAACGTGGATGAACTAGTCAAGTGGGGACCGGTTCTCTTGCAGCAAATGCGCAAGCTGCCCATGCTCACCGACGTCAACACGGATCAGCAGAACAGCGGCCTCGAGGCTTCTCTGGTCTACGACCGTGCGACTGCTGCGCGCCTGCATATTACTCCACAATTAATCGATAACACTCTTTATGAGGCGTTCGGGCAAGCGCTCGTCTCCACCATGTATACGCCCCTGAACCAGTATTACGTCGTGATGGAAGTAGCGCCTGGCCTGTGACCTCCTTCGGCCTGTGACCTCCTTCTTTAGGTGACTTAAGCGTTTACTGGAACCAATTGATAGCCGAGTTCTTTGGCCGTAGCTGTCAAGC
>Ga0123355_10013193_pt1 | contig 12845 bp, 6 predicted proteins | sample TergutEmb28metaG_3_FD_89872 | JGI IMG/M metagenome (GOLD analysis project Ga0123355, IMG submission 89872) | Embiratermes neotenicus P1 segment gut microbial communities from Petit-Saut dam, French Guiana - Emb289 P1 | ecosystem: Host-associated > Arthropoda: Insects > Digestive system > Gut ...
ATGTCGGTCAGAGGGCCCGCACAATTCTGTCACCAGTCCTTTGAGCCGTCGAACCCCGAATAATTGGGTCTTGTGGGGAATGATAGTGCAACAAGAACACAATACAATTCAACACAGTAATAATTGTATTGATTAACATAACAAGGCATGAATGAAATTAAAACAAGTGTAGCAATAATGAGAATACAAAACAAAGTGAAACATGCTCTTACAAACTCGCATTCAGCCAGTCGTAATTCACGTAATACAATAACCAAGCCAGTCGGCTCACGTAAGTTTACCTCGTAGGTCTGCTAGTACACAAACGGCCGATACACAGCAATTACAGCACAATAATCCAAATATCGGCCCTTTGTAAACCTACTATATCGTGACATGAAAGCGTAGCGAACACAAGCTACGTTCTGGCCTAAGCCAAGCAATCGGCCAAACACATCTACGACCACACGTGAACAGAATGCAAACAAAGAGCAATACAACAACTGAACATGGATGGTTTTGACTCTTGTACAAATAAATGAAAGTTACTCACGGGAAAACACACCCGTGTTAGTCCCTATCCGAGGCGACGCCACACAGACGTCGGGAGACATGTGCAAAGAAAAACGAAAACATCAATTCAAAATACTAAGACCAAAACGAAACCTTTTTACCTTCTGTACATGTCCCGACGTCTACGCAGGCCCCTCTTGGAACAAACAGCTAATAAAGGAGCTCCAAGCTCCTGCCCCAGGCAGAAGTAGATTCGGAGAGTCGAACCCAAGATGATAAGATCCAAACAGGAGTAGAAACAAGAGTGATCGGAACATAAAACGTTTCCACAGAGGAAACCTCGGAAAACCACTCATGCCTTTCACTTTTCCATGATGGCCAATCAACAGCCTTGCAAGGGAAGGGAAAGGGATGGAAATGAAGCCTCGAACCAGGCCCCCTCCTACGCGGACGGCTCATCACACAGCCATTGTTGCTGTGGAAAAGCAATGAGTATTACACAACCTGAGTGTGTGTATTTGTAGCCTTAGGTATCCAGCATGCATTGTGCATGTGCCATATTGTCTCTGTGGCCTGCCCTGCTCTACAATATTTTTTCCACATTTTCTCATAAATGGCATGATTTTCAAAACGACTTTACTAAACACTAAATGTGTTATGATTTTCTCTCGTACTTGTGTCTGAAACATTTCTCATTCTGTGATGAAATGAGTGAGATATGATTAAAAAAATGTACATTGGTCTTCGTGTGAAGTACCCTTTATTCTTTTCCAATTTTAATGAAACTTCAATTTTCTTGACCGATTTTCAAAAAATCCTCATATCAAATTTTATGAAAATTCATCCAGTGGGAACCAAGTTGTGCCATTGGGGACGGACATTATGAAGCTAATAGTCACTTCGCAATTTTGCGAATGCACTTAAAAACATAAAAATGGCCAGTCCTCAGATTGTGTAGTAAGTACTCCCATTTTGGGTTCTGTAACAGAGATTGCTGTTCTGAGCTCTGATTCTGCTTCCAGAGGTGAATGAATTTTGCTTTCACTGTAATAAAGTTGGAGAAAGTAAATTCACAAAGTTGAAGCAAAAGGTAATGGCACTGTGATATTCTTTTCAGAAAGAGCAGAATATTTTTATTGTCATGGTGTAGGTACAACAAGCTTTTTCTTTTGCTGTGCATTATTTTCTTAAATATTGGGAACTTTTTCACATAGAGTCTGTATTTCAGATAAATGATGTAAATAACTAATGTATGAGCATTTTCACCATGATTTATTTTTTATGTATTCCTTGGTGTAGTATTTATTTGTATAATACCTGATCTGTATAAATTGACTGTGTTCGTATTGCATAATGAAATCAAAGGAATGTTCACGTTTACCTGTTTTGGAAAATTAGGTACCCTATGCATAGAAAACTTGATTAATAGTTATGAGATCAATAATTAGAAGTACAATATGATTATCATCATCTTGGAAATGTGCCATACAAAAGAGGTGGATGTGAAATGAAATGTTGTTATAATAAGCTAAGATGGTTGTCCCATAACTTGTGAACAATACATACTTTATTTTAATCTGCCTCCATACAGTGCAACTGCGAAAGTGTGAAAATGTAACATTCAGAAAAATACTCATTTGAACAAGTACTCATATTATTCAGAAACTGAAGTAATGCACTTTTATTGTAGGTTTTCCAACCTTAATTTGTGTATATCATTATATGACAGTAAGATTTAAAATAGTGTTGATGCACAAAATTATGTGAGTATATGGCTCTGAATTGATTTTCGAGATGGTTCCAAATCTTCAAATTCTTTGTTCTGAACACATTTCTTTGTCACTGGTTTTCCAATACCTAAAAATGCTGATTGTGTTCTCGCTGTATTCTTCAGCATAAACAACATTGCTGAGAATGTTAGTCCACATTTTCCTGTTTCATTCTTTGGCAAACCATTGACTTCACGTGTTATTTCAAGTTTTGTATGTATGTCCAGGTATCACATTTCATAGTGAAATATAACAAAACAGCAAGTTTAGAACTAGTGAGCATGGATGGAGGAGAGGGGTTACTTTGTGTAGGTCAGACTCAGGGAAGCAGCAAAATGAGGGATGAAATAACAGGACTGCACCAGCAATAAACTGCCAGTACATGAGGAGCAGAAAGTTTAGAAAGGAAGATGGGTTGCCCAAGGAAGTGACACAGTATGATGAAGGTGCTGATAGAACTGCCTACTTTACACGTAAAGTACCAGAATGGCCAAATCTGTTCAGTCATACAAAGGTTAGAAGACTTGAAATATTACAGGTGCTGTGCTAGCTTTGAAATAGCGTGTTCCAGGTTAGTAGTGACACGCAGTACTTGTGCATATATTAATATAGTGCCAGTTCCAATAGTAAATGTGAAAACACAAGTAATTTTGAGCCAAATTCTGTGCAGCCTCTTATTCATACCACAGATAGTGTGACGATATTTCCCACGAAAGTGAGCATGTTATCTTGGCACTAATGATAACACACCGAGTCACAGTCAGTGTTTTTTAACAGACACCATCCCTTTGTCTCATCTGTTTCACTGACAAGTACAGGATTGAAGGAATTAAGATGTGGATCCGTCTTTGACAAGAGTCAAAGCAACATAGTCAGTATAGTGCCTAGGATACAGGCTGGACACCTGAGGAAAGATCATGGTTTGATTCCTGGCAGGTGTAAGAAACTTCTATCTTCTCCCAAACATTCAGACCATTTGTCGAGCCTTTAAGCATACTGTTCAGTGGGTACCAGGGCTCTTTCCCCAGAGTGTGAAGCTTACCACTGAACGTCCATTTAGTGCCAAGGTTCAGAATGAGTAGAGCCTTACCTCCACTCCCTCCGTTACCTTCTTGGTGTGGACGAGGACACCTTTACCTTTACTGTATTCAGTGTTTGTCATAAATTCCACGTAACCACTTTTTTATCTTCCCCTAATTTAAAACATTTGTTTTATCTTTGTGCCATAGCTGTGTGGTGAAATGCCACAGTTTGATAGTTTGATTACTGGTTTTTTATTTTACTTTTACTTTTACTTAGTGTATGTATTTGTGAGTGTGAGTGTAATGAATATTTTTTAATATTCAAGATATATTTAGTGTCAGAATGGTTTTCTTGGTTGCAATTCTAGTCAACTTACTGGTTATTTTGTTTATATAATGACCTAAAAAGACTGCCAGCTCTTCTATTGAGCACACTGTTTCCTGTGACATGTTTATAATGCTGAATGTAAGCTTATAATCTTCAGTAGAGATGCTTGTTCTCAGGCTTCTATGACACTTTTATTGTGGGATAAGTTAAAATAAAACTTAGTGTGTACAAGTGTAACACTTGACACTGACAGTATTAACAACCACTGTTAAATAAAACTACAATTCACTGTGTTGAGTTCAGTTCAGTTCTGTTTAACCTTACTGTACCTATAGATAAATACGTGAAATTTACAATGCTACTGTACCAGCTTTTGTTAAAGTACCTCATCTGCCTGAATCTAAAAATTTTGTGATTTATAGTTACATGTATGAAATAAAACACTGGTCACATTTTAGGCATATATTTCATTTTGTTTCAGACAGCAACATCCTACATGACATTAGAGGGTTTACATATATAAGAAGTACAGAGGGCTTGACTTACTGTGTCCCCAGGTGCACGATAATACAAACTGTGCATGTGTAGGCTTGTCTGCCAGAATGGGTACTTGTTAGTAATCCCTTATTACAACTGGACTTGAGATGGCCCCATTGTACTTGTGAAATATATTCAGTTATTGAACAAAGGGTGTTACTTTGCAGCAATTTTGTAAAGTATGTGTCACGGAAAAAATGCAGCTCAAAGTGTTAGAAAGGAATTCATCAGCAGTGCCATGTAATAAAATAGCACGCAGAATAGTGTAAAAATTTTGAATCACAGGTACAGATGCTGGATGAACATTAAATATGAAAACTTGTATTTGTCTTTAATGACAAATTACATTATGTAGAAATGGACAGTCATAATGACAGAGTAAGTGTTTTGAAAATCCCCGTGCAGTTCATAAATTTTCTGGTACATGGCCTTCATTAATTGATTGATTGATTGATGAGCATTTGGGTTCGAGTCCCTATGGTCCCGATGCGGCTAGGCCTTAATTAACGTGCCCTTTGTGCTACATAATCCGATATCAGTTCAAGGGAGCCCTGTTCCTTTGCTAAAGTTCCAGATGGCCCCCAGATTAGACTCATAATATCCTCTGGCTTCAAGAAAAAGGAACACAGATGTACATGTCTAAGTGAAGCCAAAGCCTCACGCTCACAGAGAATGTGGGCCGGGGTTTCATCCTGTACTCCACACCTCCTACATAAGGGACTGTTAGAGCCCCATCAAGTGAAGATGTCTTCTCAGGCTACTGTGTCCAGTAAGAAGGCCAATCCTGACCCTGGATTATGTCCTATTAAAGGACAAATTCTGGTCTTTGCACTCAGAGTAGGGCCAAAAATTAATTCTCGAGCCTATCTCTGAGTACTACCAAGAACTACCTATCCCTCAAAGTCCCTGATAAAGGAGCCGCCCTCCATGTTCCCCAACATGTTCCCAATGGAGAGAGACTCTGTCTCCAGAGCCAGTGGTTTATTCATTCATTTATATGCATTGGAGTCTCCAGTTCAGGAGCCCTCCCATGTAAGTGGGGAAAACATATGGACACCATATGTCTACCCACGCGGACAGAAGGCCTACATACAATGGGGTGTGGTTTGGTTCCCCAATGGGATTGTTTACGACACTGCTATTACTACCCTAGTTCCATGCAACCTTCAACACCATACCTTCCACCTTGTCTTGGGTAGACCAGAGCCCTGTTAGCCATCATGTGTTGTCATAACCCTCAACAGGGTATCCCCTCCACAGCTGTTACCGCCTCCCATCGCGGGTTAAAGTACAGTAAAATTCCATGTAACCGTGAGGTATGGTTGGATATATGGGAGGCTACATGACCTTCAAGTGGAATTTTGGTGTGCAGTAAGTAAGTGAGTGTAGAACTATAGGGCCCATATTTTTTTAGGAAACAAATTATGACAGTAATGTTAAACTAATCCTAACATGATTATTCAGAGAATTAACTGAAGAAGAGTAAATGTAAGACTGTGTGCTGTCTTTGCAAGTATCAAAGGATGGTTTTTGAAGAGAAAGTATTAATATTTCAAAGAGCTGCATTCATTGTTAATAAATAATTTCAGAAGGTGTGAGGCCTGCTTAGAAGCTGGAACTTGGCAGCACCAAGATTCAAGAAACAAGCTGAACTGCAGGGGATAAATCAAATTCATGGTGGGAGCAGGCTTTGTATGTGATGATGATTCTGTGCCAGTTGCCATGTTGATGGACATGATAAAAATTAATTCTGGTACATGAAAAATGCTGAGTGGCATGTAGTTTTAAGAATCAGATTATGACAGACAATGAACATTGTTGAGATACTGCTTCATATAGGCATCTGACCGTGCAACAGGTACTACCATTTTAGGTTATGTTCCTGAATTAACTACACTACATTACACTGCATTGTATAAGTACTCAGAATTAGATACATGTAGGTAACTTATAAGCATTGTCACAGTAAAACAAGAGTATCTGCTACAAAATGCAGTGTATGCAGTTAGAAAGCTTCATAGAAAAGAGTAAGCTGATTATACTCTCAAATTATGCCACTGGTTACTGATCTTTCCCAGACATTAGGTGGTAAGTAAATTGAAAGGTTACCCATTTCAATTGACACAGCATTATCAACCATTTAGGTTGTTTGTCCCTCTGGTTAGGTGATCCATCTAAGTGGATCTGGTGGTCCTCTCTCTCTCACACACACACACATGAAAGCATATAAAATGTAGTTTAAAATAGCCAAATGAAATATACAGCCAGGTAAGTATGCACATGAAATGCAGTGGGATTTTCACCTGCTACACATTACTGGTTGTCACAGATGTACCGATGCATTGTACATTTCAGTCTCGAGGCATGTTTCATTATCATTCTGGGACACCCATTTTTATATAGAAATAGGTACTATTTACACTTGCCTACTTTATGTGGGTAAGGGTAGTAAATAAGATGGCCCAGAGAGCGACGTAAGGGTTCGGCAGATGGTCCATGAATTCCATACGGTTGAGAAATGCTGGCTGTGATAACACAGTAATTCCCTTTTGCCATGTTACTGCAATATTGTACATAACAAACCCCATGCACCACACTCCTACTGGAGAAATTGATAGCTAACAAACAAATGTCTTAAGTTTGGTGGTATCCATATGTGTATTGTCTCTCTTGAGCCAGATAAATTCAGTCACGCTATTAGATCCTGTTTTTTAATTGCATTCAGAGATTATCATCCTCTCTATCAAGATGTCCCAATTGATCCCTCACATTTTTGTGAGTTAGTGGACATTTCAGCTCTCTCTGTGTGCTACCTAGCAAGTTACGGTGTGTATTCAGAAGGTGCTCATTTTGAATCTAGGCTGGAAGAGGAGTCACCTTAGAATTTTTTGTTTTCCTCTGCCCATGCAGGCAAATGCCAAGACAGTAACTCAGATTCTTTCAATTGACACTATTGAAAAGCCTACCATTTTATGCTGCATAATGCAAGCTATTAAGGATGTTATTCAGTACACTAAAATAATCCGTGTTCTTTCCGTGCACACCTTGATTTGATTGCCATAAATTATATTTGGAGAGAACTACAAATTCTGGAGATTATTATTATGCTGTTATCTTTACCATCCTGTTTCTTCCTCCCTTACACCCAAACACTCATTTCAGCATTTTGTTCTCAAACCCCAATTTCGGTTCTTGCATTTCTTCCTTTGTCACATTGTCCAGAACAAATGGTAGTTTGCAAGTGAAATCGTTTTGAACACAAAATAACAAGTTCCAGGAAGAACTTTTCTTGAAGTACTTGAGTGTAGCTAGCTGCAAATGTAAAATAATAATAATGCAATTACATGTCCTACATAACATGTAAGATTTTATATGAACTATTGTGCACAGTCAAACTGTTCATTAGCAGTTACCGTAAAACAATGCTGTACTTGAGTTTGGTATGGCAGGCAGGAAGTGTTACTTTATACAAATTCGTAACCCCAAAAGTGGTATAGGCTGCTACTTAAGCTCTATTATACCACACGTTAGTATGGCAGTATCAAAGAGGTATAAAGCACGCTTGGGAGCAATGAGAAAGCCATTAATGTTGGCTGGAAATCATGAAGCAAGGAGCCCACTTTGAAGAACCAAACATAGATGAGAGGATATTAAAATAGTGAAGGTGTATGGCGGTTGGGTGTCAGCTGGTTTTGTCTGTTCGGAACAGGGACTAATACAGAATTTTATGAAAATCAGCCATTTAACTTAACAAGGTTAATTATGGAGCAATAAACATCATTTCCCAATGTATTGGGAAATGATGTATGATGTTCGGAGAGGAGTCAAATTCGCAACATTTCGTTGAAAATTATGCAGGCCTTCACTAATTTGAATGCGAGGTGTGACAGGTTGGCTCCGTTGTGATACACTGGTGTATGCAGTTTATTGCGCCCAGTGTTCATAAAAAGGCCAGGAATTTTTGGATCTTTGTAATTTGTTTCCTCCATAGGATAAAGTGTCTGCAGGTCTCCACGTTTCATTTTTTGTAAGCCTTATTGTAGGGCCCGGCGCGACTGGATACGTACACCATACATGTCAAAAGGACGAATTTTATTTATGCCTGTATGTAAGACACCAGAAGGGCGATCCGTATCACGGCTTTTTCTGATGACATGTACCCTTTCCAAATGCGTGACAATCCATGACTACATCATAATCAGGCAAGTTTTCTTTCCTACGAATTAAATTTAACGTTTAAAGGCCTATATACATAGATACATAAACAAATTACTGTTTCAAACAAATGCGGGTACGCTGACGCTTTATTTGCAACCACCGCATTCTTGATACCTGATTATTATGGATAGTAAGCGCCACGAAAGCGCCATTAGAAACTAATCGACAGTGGCGCTAAGGCAAAACAGAAATCTAATATGGTGGATAAGTGGAAACCTTTTGTGGTGGTATAAAAAGTGACAGAATAAGTAAGAACGTCATTGGTGTTAGGAAGTAAATGTTCAGTGTAAACATAAACAGTATTCAGAGAACAAGGAAGTCGGAAGTACCGTGTTTGCCAAGATGGGCTGAAAGCAAGGAAAGTTTCACAAATGTAAGGCTTTAAAGATAGTAGTAGCCTGTTAGCTTGGCGGTATTGTCATGGAAATGGTTTTGAATGACACTTCACGTATATTTGGTATCCCCAGTTTTGATTATTTGGGTGCCGAAAACGGAGTACATTATTAAATTAACGATGGGCGTTTTAAGTATATGGTGGGCAATATATTTGTATTCAGCTGTGTTTTTGTCTGTTCCATTGGTTCTGGTTCGTTAATACAGTTTCCAAGTTTTTAAAATTACATACATCTTGACGAATTCCAGTGCTGTATTTTGTAGAGTATGTTATTATGTGAGGGGTTTACCGTCATCCTGTGAAAAACATTTTACAAGAAAGCGCTGGAAAAACAAATACAGCAAAATTCAAATAACCAGTTTGTCAAACCTGAAAATAATGTAGCAGCATTTCGAGAGGTATAGTGTGCTCTTTATTCAGTATGTTTTATATAAATTCAGTTCGAGCCCTTGGATACTGATTACAAAAATTCAGATACTTTTTTTTTTTTAAGGTAGTTAAATTCAAGATCACGGTATTGACTTGTTAAATTCATTGGTTGTGAAGGTGAGGTGATTTGTTTAGTATGAATTTGTGCTTATTATTTTATGAGGTCTGAATTTAAAAGTTTGTTTAGATATGGTATTGGTTTTTTGGTCGTTGTTCAAAACATCAGTTATGTTTGATTGGTCATGTTGATTTAAACAAATTGGTTTCTTTATAATTCTCATATTAAAGTACATTTTTAGATTCCTTGCATCCTTTTCATGAGCTTTGTTTATTTGTGTTAGGATGTTTATGAATAGAACAAAATATTTGGCAAAATTGTTAATGTGTCATTATTTTCATCATTCATCTTCACCACTCCTCAGATTACCATAATCATGTAACAGAAGAGTTGGATCTTGGCTCATTAGAAAGAGTGGTATGTTCTGATTGAATCGGCATGCATATGCACTCACCTTCTCCATCCCTTATTATAAGAAAATTCATAGCTTTGCTACATTGGCAGGTTATCGAGTAATTTCAAATTGTTTGGCTGTTGCAGTGTTACAGTCTTTGGTACCTAGTAGCACAAGTGTTTTAAACTTTGAAAACACAATATAAGATAATCTTTTCCACTTTTCATTCAACTTGTCACACACACAGCATAGAATCCAAGCTGATGTACTGTAAAAATTACAGTTTTCTTTGTTCTGTAGCTTCCTGCTTATGTAATTTGAAACTTGATGTTCCAAAATCCTGTTGTGTGGAAGTAAAGTATATTACAATAAAGTGTGGGTAGTTTCAGTCAGGTTTGGAATAAGGAAGATTAATACAAGTAGAAGGAATGATGGAACCTCGTTGGTGAAGAGCAAGAAATGCATATTTATTCAGTAAACAGCAAAATTAAGGTATTCATGAACTGCTGTGTAGAGTAATGTAAAGGCTGTCTTGTAACATGCCTAGCAGGCACTGATTGTAGGCTGCATTCATCAGTTGTAGGTGGTCATTGCCATGTTCCAGTTACTTTTCTCCCAGGAAAGAGACCTGGTGCCCACTTTTGCTGTGTAGAGTACTCACAAAATGTAAACTGGATTCGAAACATAGGTGAAATAACAGGGTGAAAGTATTTTGGTGTCATTTTTGCTTTTGTTTCTGCACTCAACCTCAGGATAGTGAGAGCTCATAATATTGATAACAGCAGCAGTGGCTGTTGTTGTTGATTGTGGTGGTGGTGGTAGTAGTAGTACCATTTCTTTATATACCTAAAGACCATTTCTTATAATAAAACCAACTAGATGCACTAATTTCTCAAATTTATTTTTGGAATAAAACTGTACATGTTTCAGACAGTTCCTCTGTCCATCATCAGGAGTTTTTCACTTTACACACAGCAGTGGTACATGTCATGCAGGTTTGCTTACAGCTTTTGAGCAGGATCAGGATGGAACCACTGTCCTGATCCTGCTCGCAAGCTGTCAGCAAACCTGTATGACATGTACCATTGCTGTGTGTAGAGTGAAAAACCCTGATGATGGACAGAGGAACTGTCTGAAACATGTAGAATTTTACTCCAAAAATAAATTTGAGGAATTAGTGCATCTAGTTGGTTTTGTATAAGAATTTATCATGATACACTGTCACCTGAATGTCTGAAGACCATTTCGTTTATTATTAGAGCTTGCCAGGAGCCAGAGGTTATATATGGGGTAATTCTTAATTATGTATGCTAAATTAAATCTGAAGGTTTTGTTTTATTTGTAAGTTGATGTCACACATGTCCTATAAACATGTGGTCTTAACTGATTTGTAAGCAATAAAACTGTGATGTATGTATATCTGTGTTGGAACTCCTGCTCATTGGGCTTGTGACATAAAGCAGTGTGGGGGTATTGAGTACTGTGACAGGTGTATGGGACAAAATAGATCTGTTTATGGCCTCTGCGATCACCTGATCATCTTTTCTCACTCCTGCCAGATGCTACCTGTGGAGCCATTTGAAGGACATGGTTTATTCAGAAAGAGTCATCACAGAATTGAAGCATGTGCAGTGAACAGCCAGCATTGTTAAAGTGGGGAGCTGTTGCAGCTGTTTTAGGCCCTGTGAAGGAGCCTGTGTGGCTTGTCTGTGACTCTGCCATCCTCTCTTCTCTTTACATGTGTGGATGATGCTCTCTTTCATGCCAGTTTATCTGGTAGCTCCCTTCCGTAGTGATGTTACGGTATAAGTCAGGGGTGCACAGATCCTGGTGCCAATTTGCCCAGGAGAATACATTTTGTATGGTGGCGCCAAATATTAGTGGATTGTGGACGTGAAATGTCATGTCACCCTTCTTGTGCATAGAATTTTGAGGTGGCTCCTACGTGGGTAGATTTTTGGAAATTTGTGCACAGCTGGTGTAAATCGATCTCGATGGCTTCACGTATTGCTCAGCCCACTTCTCTGTTGAATTTATAGTGCAACTTAAAACTCATTGACTTCACACACGTGATTTTACTGTGGTGGGCAGTTCTTACTAATACCATATTATTCTCAAATTGTGTCTTCTGGTGTTCCTTATTGTTTTGAAGTTCAGTATTCCTCCACCAGGCATTCTGGATGATAGAGCAAGATGTCTTTTTGTTGTTCCTTTGTGGTATTGTGTTTGTTGTACCTTGTAATATTATGTTGGTGTGGCTTGATACATTTTTGTGAATTGTGTGCTGTTGCTTGGTTGCTGGTGGTCTAGGTCTTCTTGATACACAAATTAAAGATGAAGTTGTACCTGTACATGCTTAAAGGTCTACAGGGAAAGTACAGGTATAACTGTACTCATTCTTAAGCTCAGTGCTTGGTGTAGGTGAGTGGCCAACAACATGCTGTGGTCGGTTTATGCCCTGGGATAGGACCTCAGTACCCAGTGAATAGTTAGGTTGCAGAGCTGGTGTGGGCATTTTGTAGAAGAGTAAAATCTTTTAGTTCTACTGGGATACAAACCCTACATCTAGCTAAATCTCTATACTGATTATGTTATTTTCCATGAATTTTTCTGTGAGAGTGCCAAAGTCTCCATGAGAGTTCTGAGGTGAGCCAGTTCAGATTGTAGGTCTTCTTCCTTGAAGATGTTTGCCATATGTATTGTGTTGGAGATGTGGAATTTATGAGCCAGATGGTGGTGTGCAGTGGCATTCTGGCACCGCTCAATATGTGTTGGCTTCCTGTGAAAGTTCTGGTCCAAGTATTCATTTTTACTCCTGTAGCTGTCAGAGTCCAGGGATGGCAGGTGACAGCTTCCTTCTACACTGTAAACTAGATGTATGGATAGATGCTGTTGAAGTGGCAGAGAAGACTGTTCAGCCATACATCTCACTTGTATGTAATTTGTTCATTTAATGTTTCATTTTTCTGTGTTGTCACTATAACATTTATTTCATGTGCCATTTATAATGGATGCAGATGTACATGATGAGTGTGTGGTTCAACTGATGAAAAGATGCTGAGACATGATGAGAGATACATTTCAGTATACAGGGTGTCCCAGGAGGAATGTGCCAGACTTCGGGAGAGTGTTCCTTATGTTAAAGTATACCGATATAACCCAAAACACCTATATCCAAAGTTGAACGGTTACGGAGATAATGGC
>Ga0123355_10013194_pt1 | contig 12844 bp, 8 predicted proteins | sample TergutEmb28metaG_3_FD_89872 | JGI IMG/M metagenome (GOLD analysis project Ga0123355, IMG submission 89872) | Embiratermes neotenicus P1 segment gut microbial communities from Petit-Saut dam, French Guiana - Emb289 P1 | ecosystem: Host-associated > Arthropoda: Insects > Digestive system > Gut ...
CATTAAAATGAAAATGTCACAAAAATTGATTGCTTTAGTTGTTGTAGTTGCTATGGCTATCGGAGTTATGGGAATCGGCGTTGTTGCTTTCTCTGACGTTCCGGCCGGCACAGTTACACACGAGGCAGTAGTTACACTAAACGCTCTTCAAATTATGGGCGGATACCCGGATGGAACATTCCAACCGGAAGGAAACATTACAAGAGCGGAATTTGCTGCTGTTGTAACAAGAATGAGAGCGTTCGGAACTATCCGTCCGTCTGGCACGTACACAGGATTCTCTGACGTACCTGCTTCTCACTGGGCGTCTGGTTACATCGCTATGGCGGTTGACATGGACGTAGTTAGAGGAATGGGCGACGGAACATTTGCTCCGGAAGCTCCTGTAACATTCGTGCAAGCGGTTGCAATGGTTATGCGTGCTATCGGATACCAACCAATGGCTAATGCTAGCGGCGGTTTCCCGACTGGATACATGGTTGCGGCTGTAACTGCAGGTGTTACTGCTAACGTTGGTCAAGTAGTTCAAGACCAACCTGCAAATCGTGGTGTTGTTGCAAGATTGGCTTATGCTGCTCTTGACGCTCCGATGATGCAAAGATGGGTTTGGGGAACAACTGTTGAGTATCGTATTATGGACGGTACCGGTTTGACTTCAAGAATCACTCTTTTGAACTCTGTATTTGATGTTGTTAAACTTCGTGGTAGAGTTATCGCTAACCCTGTAACTTCTGTTTCTCGAGTTACAGCAGGCGGAACTGTAGTTACAGGCGACACTATTATGATTCCTGACGGAAACTCTGTAGTTGCTCCGACTGTTACAGTTCAAATCATGGAAGGTTTTGACGCTGTTTCTCAAAACGTTACTCTTGCAGGAGCGTTGGTAACTGACGTTCAAGCTGGAACTAACGCAAGATTCAGAATCGGAACTTCTCAAGCTGACTTGCTTATCGGACAACAAGTTATCGTTTATGCAAGATACATGAGAGATGGTCAAGACAGAATCGTTCTTTCTGCGGCTCCTGAAGCTGGAAGAAACCAATATGTAGAGTTTGCTATCGACTTGTTTGACGAGTTTGACACTACTTCTGATACTGTTATAGGCAACGCAGACATCGGTGCTATCATCAGATACCGTGCAACTGCTGATTCGAGAAACTTCTCAACTATCAACGTTGCTCCGCTTGGTCAATTGACAGTTATCTACAACGGTAGATTTTTGTCTTGGAACGAAGCGTTCACAGGTGCAAATCGTGAACTTATCAGAAATCAAGAATTTGCTAACGGAACTATCCGTGTTCTTAACTCTGACGGAATCGGTGCGGCTAACGTAATCTACATCAACTCTCCTCGAGTTGCTGTTGTTGACGAAGTTGACGTAGCTACAAGAATCATTACTGACAGAACAGGAAACTTCTCTACTATTAATCTTCACAGAGATAACAGAGTTGCTTACACTATCACAAGAGACGGCGAAGCTATCACTCTTGCTGACCTTCGTCCGATGGATGTATTGATGGTTGAGTACAACCCTGAGCACAGCGATGACGGTATGTACACTATCCGTGTTATCACTGATGTTAGAAGAAATGCTACAATCCGCGAAAGAGGAAGAACTGAGCGTTCATCTGACGGTTGGTTGTACACAATCGGTAACGAATCATTCCTTGCTGCTGAAGGCGCGTACAATCTTCCGGCTGGAACTGCTACTACTTACGGCGGTTTCCGACTTGGAGCATACGGTAGCTTCTTCATCGATGAATTTGGTAACATTGCTGCATTCGTGGCAGGAACACAAGGACCGGCTAACTACGGATTCGTATTCGCTGCAGACCAAGAAGTTGGTTTCGGTTCTACAGGCGAGCGTGGTGTTCTTAGAATCCTTCATATGGACGGTAGAGTTTCTATCCGTAGATTTGCGAACGTTGTTTCAATCATCGACCAAGAAGGAACTAACTCTACATTCCGTGGCAACGGTTCTTACCCTGATAACGACTGGGGACCGTTCAACGTTGGCGGAACTCCGGGCAGCGAGCTTTACGAGTTCTTTGAGAACGGCGCGTTGATTAGATTTGAAACTAATGCCGGCGGCGAAATCAATGCTGTTCAAGTTCACGAGTACACAGGTGACCTTGAAGTTGACTTCGTAATGACAGGTGACGGCGCTTACACATTTGAAGCAAGAAATGACAGATTGGTAAGAGAGTCTGGCACAGTTGGAAGAAACAGCCTTAACATCGGTGCTAACACTATCGTATTCTGGGTTGCAGGGGAAAGAAACGGAATGGACAGCACTTTTGATGTTAACGAGTCTGACGTTAGAAACAGAAACGCGTTGAGAGACGGCGTTACTTACGACCATGTATGGGCGTTCGGCGAAACGGCTGCAGGAGATGTTCAAATTCTTGTTATCCGTTACCAAGATGCAGTAGTTACTCAAGGTTCATTGGCGGTATTTGCTTCTCAAACTGAAGCGAGAAACGCTCAAAACGAGCCGATTGTAAACGTTACATTCTTCCAAGACGGCAGATTGCAAACGCTTAGCACTACAGTTCTTGGCGCAGAATCTTTCCCGCGCGGCGTATACAACAGAGGTGACGCGTTTAGATTCAGCACGAACTCTCGTGACGAGATTGACGGAGTTGAGTGGTTGTTCACATTTGACGAAGATAATCTTAGAGATTTCTCAAGAGAGAACGGACTTGGTGTAGTACCTGACATTACTCCTGTTACAGTTGCAGGCGCAATCGCAGGCAGCTTGACAGAAGTTACTTCTTGGGATGTTGACCTTCCGGGAAGCGCGGATACTGCTATCCACTTCGGACCGGTACTTTCAAGAAGCGCTAACAGAATCTTCGTTGGACCGGAAACTTCAACTGACGCTGTAATCTGGAGAGAATCTACAGAAGCGTTCAACATTCCGGCAACAGCTAACGTTTACGTGTTAGATATGGCACTTTCAGGTGCGGCTCAATTGAGAGTTGGAGCGGTTGGAAACATTGCTAATCCTTCAAACTTGTGGTTGACTCACCAAATGATTGTTTCTCGAAACGCTTCACCGGCAGTTGGTGACACATTCGAGGCACCGGTACTTGAAGCTCGTGATTGGGTTGTTATCCAAGAGCATGATAACAGAATCACTGACGTTATCGTTATCCGTGCAGCAAACTATGTTCTTTCTCGAAACGATTAATAATTAGAGATAAGATAATAATAAAAAAGAGCCGAAAGGCTCTTTTTTATTTTGTAGAAAATTAAAAAATTTCATACAAAATAAAAACCTCGCAGGGCGATGCACACACGGCGTGTACGGAGAAAACCATCACGCCGTGGCGCGAGATTTCGTCGCAAGCGCGAAATCTTATTTTATTTGTCTTTAGTATTTACGCCGAACTTAAATTGTGGTATAATAGCAAAAAGTGCTATTGAAATTATGCGGGAAGGAATGATTTCCTACATTCGGAAATCATTTTCTGTGTTCATAATATTACTATATCCGAGGTGTTTCGTATGCAAAAAACTGAACGTGTTGAATTGCTTCTCCCGGCGGGGGATTTTGCTAAACTTAAAACAGCGTTCCAATATGGCGCGGACGCGGTTTACTTTGGCGGTGCGGAGTTCTCGCTCCGAACGGCGGCGGGTAATTTTGATATTCCAGAGATGGAGCAAGCCGCTGAATTCACGAGGAATTTGGGTAAGAAACTCTATCTCGCCGCGAATGTAATCGCGCATAACGCCGATGTTGCCGAGTTCCGCAAGTTTATCGCTGAAATCAAGCATATTCCGATTAACGGGATTATAATTTCGGACTTAGGAATGTTCGACGTCGCGCGGAGTGAGTTGCCCGATGTTGAAATTCACATTAGCACGCAGGCGAATACGTCGAATTTCGAGTCGGCGAAAATGTGGCACAAGGTTGGAGCGTCGCGCGTTGTTCTCGCGCGGGAACTTTCGTTCGAGGAAATTCGTGAAATTCGGGCGAACACGCCCGAATTGTTAGAACTTGAAGCGTTTGTTCACGGCGCGATGTGCATTTCCTATTCAGGGCGATGTTTGTTGAGCAATTATATGGCGAATCGTGACGGAAATTCCGGCGCGTGCGCGCAACCGTGTCGGTGGAATTATCACTTGATGGAAGAACTTCGGCCCAGCGAATATTTGCCGGTCTACGAGAACGAGCGCGGAACATATATTTTCAACTCCAAGGATTTGTGTATGATTGAACACGTTGACCAACTGATTGAGAGCGGATTGTCATCGCTGAAAATTGAAGGGCGAGTGAAGAATGAGTATTACGTTGCGGCATGCGCGGCGGTTTATCGTGACGCGATTGACACGTATTACCGCGACCCGCTGAATTTCAAAACGAATCCCGACTGGCTTGCCGAACTTAAAAAAATTTCGCACCGAGATTACACGAGCGGATTTTTCTTCAACAAACCTGGAAGTTCTGAGCAGCATTATCACAGCAGTTCATACATTCGAGAGTATGATTTGGTGGGAATTGCGCAAAATTATGATAATGAAACGAAACTTTTGAACGTTTTGCAAAAAAACCGATTTTTCGTTGGCGACGAAGTAGAATTCCTCCGCCCGTTCGGGAAATTTCACGTTCAACGGATTGAAGAAATGTTTGACGATAAAGGAAATTCTATTGAAGTCGCAAACAAGCCGCAAAGTGTCGTGAAAATTAAAGTTGATTGTGAAATCGAAGCCGGTTGCGTTATACGAAAAGCGAAAAATTAGGAAATTTATGGTGTAAATAATTTTGACAACAATGCAAATAATTAGAAGTGACGTAATTTTGTGTGAATTGTTAAATTTTTATTACAAATTGCAATATATATTGACAATTTAGGAAGTAAGTGCTAAAATTTAGGGTGAATTGTTATCTTGTTATATATATTAAGGAGGAAATGAAAATGAAAAATGTAAGAAAAATGCTTGCTCTCGTGCTTGCGGTTGCTATGATTGCAACGCTTGTACCTATGCTTGTAATTGCAGACAACGACGGCAACCAGTTGACAACAACAGCAACTCAAACCACAGAGTCGTCAACTCCGGGCTCGTTCCCTGACGTTCCCGCGAATCATCCTCATTTTGAGGCGATAATGGTTCTTGCTGCGCCTGCGCTTGATGTTGTTCGCGGATTCCCGGACGGAACGTTCCAGCCGAATGGCAACGTTACTCGTGCGGAATTTACCGCAATGCTTATGCGAACTATGGGACTTGACGGAATCGGCTCGGTTAACGGCGCGCTTCCGTTTGACGATATTGACACGCCCGGAACAAGCTGGGCGATTGCGAACATTGTTACCGCAAGTGATATGGGAATCGTTCAAGGCGTAGGCTATCGCCAATTCGCGCCGAACGACCCGGTTCTCTTTGAGCAAGCGGTTGCTATGATTGTTCGAGCGGTTGGACACGCCGCTCGCGCGCGCGACCGCGGTTATACCTGGTATGCAGGATATATAATGGTTGCACACGAAGAGGGAATTAGCATAAATTCAGGCGGAGTACTTGGGCAACCTGCGACTCGCGGAACAAATGCGAGAATGCTTTTCCAATCGTTGGAAGTTCGGCATTTGGAATTGCGCGGCGAGGATAACTGGGTTCTTAGTGAGAGAACATTCTTGAACACTAACCTTGGGCTTCGCAGAAATACAGGAATTGTTTATGCAAACAACTTTACGGGATTAGACCGTCCTGACGTTTCGTTACGTGAAAATGAAATTCGAATTCGCGCGTTGAACCCGCTTACAAACGTAAGAGAAGTTCACACTTACAGAACCAATGACCCCGAACTACTCAATTTGCTCGGATATTCGATTAATTTCTATTACAGATATCAAATAGGCGGATTGCGAGATTTGGTTCTTGTAACGAGGAATCGTAGCAACACCATCACCATTGACGCAAGCCAAATTGACAGAAACGCGTCAATCACTTCAGGCGGAATTAGATTCTTCTCAAATCGAGATGACAGGAATCCGTCAAATCTTCCGATTGAATCGGACAACGTTGTTATCTACAACGGTAGATTAGCGTTCGTGGGCGGAGTTCCGACACGATTCGCGCCTGATATGCTTCCGCACATTGGAAGGGTAAGAGCGATTGACAGCGACGGCAGCGGAGCGTTCAATATTTTGTTTATCGAAAGTTTTGAAGTTTATGTTGTTGGAAACACAATCGCGTCAAGCCATACTATTACAGATAACACAAATACTCCGTCATTCTACAACGGAAACCTCGTTGTGCGTAACAGGAGCATTATCGGACTTGATGTAAACCGAAACGACCAAGACGTTAGAATCATCAACGCGGCAGGCACTCCTATCCCGTTTGGCAGCATTCAACCGTGGAATGTTGTTCACCTAATGGAAAGCACAAGAACGCCCGGATTTAGACCGCTTCGGACGGCGGTTGTTGTTAACGAGGTTGTAACAGGAACGGTTAACACAATTTCAAGATACGGAGTTCGAGTGGGAACTCGCGATATTGACTTCTCGCCGATTCTTGCGGACGCTTGGAGATTGAATGTTAGCGGAACGCTGCCGGAATTGGATGTTGGTGAAAGCGCGCGATTCTTCCTTGATATTGAAGGAAACATCATAAGCTATGACCCTCAAGGTCCAAGCGAAAACTGGTTGTTCGGTTATATTATGCAAGCGGGAACGTACGGCGCAATGCTTGCAGGTGACAGCGCGCGAATTCACGTGTTAGACCAAAATAACCAAAGACGTCATTTGAACCTTGCGAACTCAGTTCGAATTGACGGAGCGCCGGTGAACGGCGCCGACGACCAACTTGCTCGATTGGCAACTGCGGCGGCGGCGCAAGGAACTCCTGAATCGCTGCCATATCAGCAGGTTATAAGATTCCAAATAGGAGTGCGGAGCGGAGAAGCGGTTGTTACCGACATTATTACTATGCTTGACCCGAGAAATGACACAACTAACGGATTAGTTCGCCTTGCGAACACTCAAGGTCGGTTGTTCAACTTCACGGCGGGCAACACAACGCTTACGGCGCAAGGAACGCCTAATATGACTATAAATGTCAGAGGAGCGATAGTGTTTGTTATTCCGACAAACAGAAACAACACTGCAGGATTCCGCGTTGCGCAAAATACAGTTCAATCGCCTGCGTTTAGAAATAATCAAGTTAACATTGTTGCAGAAGCGTTTAACGTTGCCGCGGGAACGGCACGGGTTGTCGTAAATCACGGCGGCTCGGACAACTTGGTTGGACCGACAACGGGCGTTACAATGTTCCACGAGGCGATTCAAAGAATTGAAGGCGGAGAAAACGTTACGATATTTAGAGGTCGATATTTCCCAAGCGGACGAAATGCCGCAGCGATTAATATCGAAGAAATCGTATCTCCGACTCAAGTAAGCGCTGTTACCGCGCTTCAAAGAGGCGACCTTATAAGGTTCGGAGTGGATTCGGAAGACAGAATGATTGACATTCAAAGAGTGTCGATTGCGCGTAATCCGAATGCGTCCAGCGTTCCGCTTTATCAAATGCAAGGCTCGGCGAATATTAACGACGCTCCGTTTAGAGTGATTCGCGGAAGCGTGTTTGACAGAAATCCGGTTGTTGGCGGAACGACAAGCGTTTTCCGAATAGTTGATGAGGTTATGACCGACAGCGAAGATGAAGACCTTGAAATTTACGACTTTGACAATATTGTGCAAATCACTCGTGATATGTTTAACTCTCAAACGTCGTTCTTCCGATTCCAGCGTACCGCAGGAACGGGCGAGTTAACGGTTCACAACGCAAGTTTGGCGGAAGTAATTGATGAGATGAACTCTTACTACGCGCTTCGAGGAACAAGCACCGCGCCGACTCAGTTGATTCTTTATATCTCTGAAAATGTGGTTCGGCTTGCGATTTTGGTTCAGGAATAAGAGGTTAAAATTAAAAAAAGAGCCGCATTTTGCGGCTCTTTTTGTAGGAGGAATAATTATGCAAAAAGTTACACTCGGCAACACGGGAATTGAAGTTACTCGCCTATGTTTCGGCGCGCTGACCGTTGGGCCGATTCAGATGAACATGTCGCCCGAAGAGGGCGGCGATGTAATTGCTTACGCGCTTGAGAATGGTATAAACTTCATTGACACGGCGCAACTTTACGGAACGTATCAGCACGTTCGCCGCGGACTGGAGTTATCAAAGAAGTTCGACACAATCGTGGCAACTAAAACCTTCGCATATGAGCGGAAAGAAGCAATTGCGGCGGTTGAAGAAGCGCGGCGAGAACTTAACCGCGATTGTATCGACATTTTCCTGCTTCATCAGCAGGAAAGCGAGCATACAATCCGCGGTCATCGTCCCGCGCTTGACTATCTTCTCGAGTGTCGCCAAAAGGGAATTATTCGCGCGGTTGGATTGTCGACGCACCATATCGCGGGCGTTCGCGCGGCGATTGCGACTGACGGAGTTGAGATTGTTCACCCGATTATAAATTCGCGCGGAGTTGGAATTATCGACGGAACTGCCGCCGAAATGCTTGCCGCGATAAACGCCGCGGCGGCGCGCGGGATTGGAATTTACGCGATGAAATCGCTTGGCGGCGGGAATTTGATTAACGAAACCAACGCCGCGCTTGATTTCGCGCTGGCGCAACCGAATTTGCACTCAATTGCAATCGGAATGAAGTCGATTGAGGAAGTCGATTGGAACATCGCGAAGTTCGAGGGTCAAACCCAGCCGCAACTTTCAAACGAGAATCGGCAGTTACATATTGAAGAATGGTGCAGTCGTTGCGGAAAGTGCGTTCCTGCTTGCCAACACGGCGCGTTGGAGCTGACCGCTGACGGTATGAAAGTTGATACGAGCAAGTGCGTTCTCTGCGGATATTGCGGCCCGCATTGCGAGGGATTTCACATTCGGGTGTTGTAGATAGTTGGGGATAGAAAAACTCGCCGACTTTGGAAGTCGGCGAGTTTTGTGTGACACAATAAAACGTGAATTGCAATTTGAATTAAAAAATCAATTAAACATTAACGGTTGTGGTATGTAATGCTTCCTCTTATCTGTACATAAACTTGAATACTTTGCCCTTGATGATTCACCCAAACTCGAGCGCGTCTCGTTCCGTTTGGAAGTGTCACAATTCCGGTACCATTCATAACAATCGGATTCGGACGTGACGAAAAGAATGTAAATCTTGATGTGTCGTGTGCGTTTCGGTAAAGATTTACCACGCCAAAGTTTGCAGGTATTGTAACGGTTATATTCCGATTTTGTATAGGCGATTGCGACGGCGGTGTTACGTTATTATGATTATTTACGTTATTGTTGTGATTATTATTGATTGGGCTGAATCTGGCTTGAATCGATCTGTTCGAGTTGACTTGAAAATGCCAATTGTTGGTTGAGCTAACCAAATGACCATTTTCAAACCAGCCATCGAACCTAAAGCCGTGGTGTGGAGTTGCCCATACCACGCCCCATTGACCTCTATCAAGAGAGAAACTGTTTCTTGCCGTTCCGCCGTTTGTGTGGGTTACGGTAACTGTTACTCGGTCAGGGCGTACGGGGTTTGTTCGCGAAAGATTTCCGCTATATATCCAAAAATATTCTCCGTTGGTATGCCTTATGTTTGTTCTATACCAATAATTTCCTCTCCAATTGTTTGCGCTCGTTTCTCTTGTGTTTCTAAACCTGCGAGTAACCTGTACCCTCGTTCCTGTCGGACCTAATCTGCGAAATATGTGATGTGGCTCGTATGGTCTAAGGCGAAGCGGCACATCATTTCTTACAGTATAACGCGCAGGCTCGGTCAAAGGTAAAAATTGCATTCTGCTAGTAAGATTATGAGCGTGAATAGATTCCCGATTGCAACCACTTCTCGTGCAACGTCCCCAATCACTCCAACTGTGTCCCCAAATTGATGTACACGATGTAAAGTTGTTTGCTTCCACCCTAGTTGTCTCTGTTCCCGTCATAAAATCTCCGATTGGAGTTGCGGTTAGCGTGAGTAATACTGCCATTGTCAATAAAATTGCTACAAATTTTTTCATTTTGCAAAACCTCCTAATTAATATGAATTTTTGAGACGAATTTCCAAATCGCCGCATATCCATTATATATATATATATATATATAAAGTCAAGCTTTTTCGGCAAATTTTTTGAAAAATTACAATTATACCACAAAAAAAAGAGCCTTTCGGCTCTTTTGGGGTTTTAAAATTTCACATCTTCTCCGCTGCGACAATGGTGTTCTCCATCAAAATCGCGCGTGTCATAAGTCCAACGCCGCCGGGAACCGGCGTTATCGCCGCCGCAATCGGCTCGCATTGCGCGAAATTCACATCACCGACAAGCTTGCCGTCAGCGTTTTTGTTCATTCCAACGTCGATAACCACCGCGCCGGGCTTAATCATATCGCCCGTGAGGAATTCCGCAACGCCGATTGCGACAACCACAATGTCGGCGCGTTTCGTAACTTCCGCTAAATCTTTAGTTCGCGAGTGGCAAATTGTCACCGTTCCGTTTTTATGCAGAAGCAACATCGCTTGCGGTTTGCCGACGATATTACTTCGCCCGATAACCACGCACTCTTTGCCCTCAACCGAGATGTCGTACGCGTCGAGCATTGCCATAACGCCCGCCGGCGTGCAGGGCAGAAAGTCGTGGTTCCCAATCATAATTTTGCCGACATTCACCGGGTGGAACGCGTCAACATCCTTGTCGGGATTGATTGAGTTGATGATTTTTTCCTCGTTGATATGCTTCGGAAGCGGGAGTTGCACCAAAATTCCCGACATATCCGAGCGAGTGTTGAGCGTTTCAACCAACTCAAGAACTTCCGTCTCGCTTGCCTCGGCTGGAAGCGCGTACTCCTCAGTTAGGATTCCGATTTCCTCGCAGTCGCGCTTTTTACCGTTAACGTACACGCGGCTTGCGGGGTTGTCACCGACCACTACAACCGCCAACGCCGCAGGCTTGCCGCTTGCCGTAAGTGCTGCCGCTCGGGATTTCAAACCGTCCTTTACCTTTTGCGATACCACTTTTCCGTCTAAGATTATTGCCATTTTTATTTCCTCCTTATAGGTATTTGTAAAATTATTTTTTGAAATTACATATTTACGTTGACAAATGTTAATCATATGCAGTATAATGTAATCAAGGAGATGATTGTAATGTTAAAAACCACTTCAATAACAACGAGAATATCCCCCGAAATTAAATCGCAAGCCGAGGAAATAACCGCAAAATTAGGAATAAATCTTAGCGATGCTATTTCTATGTTTATTTCTCAACTCGTGATTTATAAAGGCTTGCCATTCCAAGTCACAACTGACCCGTTTTATAACCCTAATAATATCGCGTATTTGGAACGTCAATTGCACGAGGCTAATTCGGGAAATAAAATTTACCGCGATATAACCGAGGTGGTTGAGTGAGAAAATTAGCTTGGACACTTGATGCGTGGAGCGATTATTCCGATTTGCAGGCAAGCGACAAACAGTTGGCGGCTAAAATCAACAAACTAATCAAAGATATAATGCGGTCGCCGTTTGAAGGCTTGGGGAAACCCGCGCCTCTTAAGCACAACTTGTCGGGTTGTTGGAGTCGGCGAATAACCTTAGAACACCGTCTAACATACCAAGTTTTGGATGACGAGATAGTTGTTTTAGCGTGCAAAGGTCATTATTGATTCCTAAAACCTCCTTTAATCGTTACACGCCGCCGTCTTCTAAGCTAAGCAGATTTCCCTCAGTATCTCGGAAGAACGCGAGATTAAAATCAAATCCTTCGTCAGCGAAGTTTCTCCTGCCGATAAATTCCACGCCTGCTTCCTGCATTCTGTTGTAGTCGTTTTCAAAATCAGTCGTGTGAAATACCGCTGTCAAAGTGTCGGGCGATTCGGTGTTGTTGGGAAGTTCGTATTCCTTCACTCGCTCGCTTGCATCTTGCGCGGCGTAAAGCGCGAAAAATGGTTCGCCGTCTTTAGTGTCTGCAAAGCTTGTATACGGTCCGTTACGGTCTCCGTAAATCGGTATTAATCCTAACTTTTCGGTGTAGAACTCGAAACATTTTTGGAAATCTTTCCGCACTTGAACTCCGGCGGTTATTCGGTTAATTTTCATTTGCCTTTCCTCCTTTTGGGTTTTGCAGGGGCGGCGTTTTGCCGCCCGGCGCTTTTATTATGCGGGCGAACACTGTTCGCCCCTACAGAATTGTGCGTTCTACCGCGCGGCGGACGAATCAAACAATGCCGCTCATTTCCGATTAGGTCGAATCGCTTCGCCTTAGTTAATGCCTCGTAAACCAACTGATAATTCTTCGGATTCCGATATTGCAGTAACGCGCGCTGCATTTGCCGCTCCTTATACGATTTCGGAACGTACACTTTCTCGCCCGTCAGCGGATTGATTCCCGTGTGATACATACACGTTGACAGCGTTCCCGGCGTTGGGTAAAAATCCTGCACTTGCTGAGGTTGATACTTGATGTCGCGCAAGTATTCGGCAAGTTCAATCGCGTCGGCAAGCGTGCTTCCCGGGTGACTTGATACCAAATACGGCACCAAGAACTGCTTCTTGCCGAGTTCGGCATTAATTCGCTCATACTTCGTGCGGAATTTCTCGTAAACCGAATGTCTCGGCTTGCCCATATGGCGCAAAACGTTGTCGGAAGCGTGTTCGGGCGCAACTTTCAACTGCCCGCTGATATGATGTTTCGCAAGCTCGGTTAAGAACTTGTCGTCCGCATCTGCCATAATATAGTCGAATCGCAACCCTGAGCGGACGAAAACTTTCTTAACTCCGTCAATTTCGCGAAGTTGAGTTAGCAACTTGAGGTAATCGCTGTGCGAGACCTCC
>Ga0123355_10013195_pt1 | contig 12844 bp, 7 predicted proteins | sample TergutEmb28metaG_3_FD_89872 | JGI IMG/M metagenome (GOLD analysis project Ga0123355, IMG submission 89872) | Embiratermes neotenicus P1 segment gut microbial communities from Petit-Saut dam, French Guiana - Emb289 P1 | ecosystem: Host-associated > Arthropoda: Insects > Digestive system > Gut ...
AGTTTTTTCACGGGACATTTAAATTTACGTACTAAACCAGAAACGCTTTAGAGCGTTTAGAGGGGGAGGGGACTTTTAAATCCCGAGCGCTTTGGAGCGTTAGGGAGGGGAAAGGGTTAATTTGCTACAGCATGAAGAAGGCTGTGTATGTGTAATTTCACATTTTTCATTCTTTTGGATATGAAAAGTTCTGCTTGGTATCCATTTCACCATTCCTAGTGGCCCATACCATGCTCTATCCCCCATCTGTTCATGTGGTTCCAATTGGCCACATTATTGCAACCGGCCTGTATAACTGAGTGATACACTCCCACAAATCTATATCAAACTTTGCATTGCTCATTTGCTTACTGAATCTGTCTGTAGCTTTTGCAACCACTGGATAGTTACCAGTATCAGAGCAGCATCTCTGAGGATTTTTCATCAAATATATGTTAATGCCACCTCCTGTGCATTTATGAAGATGTGACTACAGTAATGAAGATTCAAATTCCAAGGACAATGAAATAGCACACTAGTGACTGTAAAAATAAAGATTACTATCTGCTGGGAAGTGACACTCTGTAGTCTGGTAGCCAGATAACAATGTGTCAGAGAAACCTACTATCTCTGTCTTTATAGAGTGAAAGAGCTTGTCAAATCTCCATAATTACTGTCAATAACTGAGGTTTTCATAATGAATGTACTGCCTGATAGTGACAATATATGTGGGCAATTCCAAAATCAACCTCTGATTGGCTGGTTAAAAAAAATACAAAATAGAGAACAAAACTTTATTACATGGAACAGTTACATTCATAACTGCATTACTTCTCCACATAGTTGCCATCCACATTTAGGCACTTGTACCGTGACACTAGTTTTTGTAGTCCCTCGTCAAAGAACGGTACCGCCAAGTTATGCAGCCAGTTGTTGACTCCATCCATGAGCTCTTCGTTGGTGTGGAAGTGCTGGGTAGCCGACCAGACCTTAATCATGGTGAAGAGATTGTAATCGCTTGGCGCCAGGTCCAGACTGTAAGGAGGGTGGTCGAAAATCTCCCAGTTGAAGAGCTTGATTAAAGCATTTGTGGGAGCTGAGGTGTGGGGCTGCGCGTTGTTGTGCAGGAGAACGACGCCTTTAGTGAGCATCCTGCGCCATTTGTTTCGGATTGACCTCCGAAGCTTATTCAGCGCTTCACAATAAACCACTGATGTTCTTGTGGTCCCTGGTGCCATGAATTCTGTCACCAAAATTCCCTTACATTCCCAGAATAGTGTAGTCATCATTTTTTTGTTCGACAGTGTTCATTTGAATTTCTTGGGCTTGTTGGGAGAATGCGTGTGCACCCACTGCTTAGACTGCTCTTTGGTCTCTGCATTCATGAACTGTACCCAAGTCTCGTCACCAGTCACAATTCTGTCAAGAAATTTGCCCCCCTCTTCCCAGTGGCGCTGAAGAAATGTCAAGGCTGACCCCATTCCTTGAGTTTTGTGAAAGTGAGTTGTTTTGGTACCCACTGTGCACAGTACTTATGGTAACCCAATCTGTCCATGACAATTCAATACAAAGTAGTCCTCAAAGTTTGTGGAAATTCTTCAGAAAGTTCTGATATCATGAAACGATGTTTTCCACACAAGCATTGGTCGACTTTTTGAAGGAGTTCATCAGTCACAATTGAGTGTCATCCTTGACCACCTTCGTCATGCACATCAGTGCACCCATTCCACAATTTTGTGCACCAGTCTCTCACACAATTGTCACTCATAACATTATCACTGTATACATGACACAATCGACGATGAATCTTGGCCGTGCTTTGTCCTTCTGCATGAAGAAAACGAATCGCAGCAAGTACCTCACAGCTGGTGGAAGCAGCGATGATAGTTTCCATGTTTCATCAGTAATTACTTCTACACTACGCAGTGAAAATGTATGAGACTAAGCATTCAGCGATAACAAATGCCACTTGGTACTACCAAGTGTGCGCTTTGGCACTATGACAACGCATTTCTTTTTACCAACCAATCAGAGGTTGATTTTGGAATTGCCCACATAGACACTACTTACAGAAACTGATAGTGCAGTCAGTGTAGTGACTGAGCTGCTGGATGGGGCAAGCGAGTTTTCTCTACTCCAAAATGTTCAGCCTGGCTCTAGGGCCCACCCCCGTCCTGTTACTGAATGAGTACTGGGAGCTCATTCCCTGGAGTTTAAATCAGTCAAGGTATGCCATATAGGGACTTCACTTTTTTTTATTATTAATGACAAGTTTGTTAAACAGAATACACAGTGACAGCTGATTTAATTTAATGTGTGTGGGAAGCACAAAGTACTGCCTTCCTCCTCTTCTCTCTTCCTCTCCCCAAATTCTCAAGCACTATAACCACAGCCACATTTAACTGTGACACACACCGAACATTACATATAAGAATGAAGTTCACATCAAAATGCACTATTAATGAGATAATGTTTTCATACTCTAGTCTAATGTAATTCCAAATTTTCAAAATAATTTAGTGCCATATGGTCCTCTTGAGCACTGAGAATTGGATTTGTAATCTCATATACCAAAATTACCTTCCATCCACTTATATCACTCAAAATACTTGATAATGATCTTTGGTACTTCAGTGACAGTTTTATGCATGTTGCAGATTAGTTCACATAGCAAACATGGTTGAAAATAACATATTTGTTGTATATGCATGACCAAGTTCATTTGAAATAAACACCCTTGCTCTAATATGAGCCTTGCTTGACCCACAGAAGACCTTCATCTGAAATTGTGTATTGATGGATATACTTACTGCCTGGTGTGCTTACTTCTGCAGAAAACAAATCTGTTTCCTTGCTTTCCAGTCTGTTCAGTTGGATCTTGTATGTAATGTTGCCTAGTCCAGGTGTGGCTGTACAGTCATCTGTAAAACTAACCTTAGACTGAAAATTAGTTTGTTTTGTATACACTGTTGTAACTTTGTACTCTTCTATACAAGACTGAAGAGCTTTTAAAGTCTTCTTTAGATATAAGTCCATCTTACGCACACCACCAACAGCTGCATCTTGCCAGTAATATGCAGACAAACTGTCAATGATGATTAAACTTGTGTTTGCATTACAAGACAATATGTTTGAAAGAGAGTGGAAGGTGACAAATAACTGCAGACTGTCATAACAATTTAAGATTATTAAATTTGATAAAGATTCCTTAATAATCTTCTCTATTCTTCTGGAGTCGATATGCCTTGGAAATTTCGTTTCATTCTTAGCAGACTCTTGACACTTCGCTAATACAGATTCCATCATACTAACTAGCTTTAGTATCTGGAAGTGATGATCTGTATTCACAATAATTGCTCCAGCACCAAGGCCACCGATTTCAAACTCATTCCAAGTCTTGGGCAATAAGCACTTGACCAGAAACTGGGTTACAAGAGTAGTTTTACCACTTCCAGAATCACCGCTTATCTCAATGACATTTCCCAAATTTATACCACCAGGGAAAAGCGTGTCGTTTAAACTATACAAATTCGGTCTAGTACTTAGCCTTGCTAATAACTGTACTCCAGTTTCTGCTTTGCACTGATAGTCCATTCTAACTCCGCCCTGCCTGTATACAGAGGCCTCTATGAAATTATTCGACTGTCTTGGGTATTACAGTAGTATAATAAAACGTATGTCTGGAATAACTGCACGAAAGTCACTTGACGACACAATTGCCGCCTTGGCAATTCATACAAAACTGGAGAATAAAATATGACGCATAACAGTTCTAGCTAGGGAGAAAACTCTCACGTCTTTTAATTTCCCTCTTTAGGGAACATATAGCAGGAATTTTCTTTCTCACCTAGGCACCGAAAGGAAACATCATCAAGAACTCGTTATGGAGGAAAAGGATATACAGTATAATTTGATAATAGATGTCCATAACAAACCTGTCCATCAGCTTTAGATACAGTAGCAAATCAGTAATTATGATGTGGTACACTGAATGGGCGAGGGTGGGAATTTTCGCTTCGAGCTGGGAAGCGCTTACGTTGGCAGGCTTCTGATTAGGGACTGGGATAAAAGGGATAAATGGAAGAAGGCTGGAATGATATAAGCAACTGGAGGAGGAAGATAATTTAATTGTCAGATGGCCGCAGGGAGGTGTGGAAACATTGTACAACCTGCTAAATAATAATAAAATTTATTTGTTCAGCTACTCAGCTGAGGCAAACAAATAAGGGATGGTCTGCGGTCTGTAGATAGTCTTAGGTCTTTAGTGTGAACCACGGAAATCGTGTTGTGCATGTTCGTGGAGACGGAGATGATATCCACATGTTTTGTAGAATGCGTTTGTTGACAGGAAAATCAACATAATTTGTTAGAATCGTTGTGCATGTGCTTTGAGCAAGTGTACTGTACTGATTGTCGTCTTGGGCTGCGAAGAGGGTATTGGATGTATAGTTTAACAACGCTGACAAGGGCAGAAGACTATTTGAGGCTGTGTGTATCGGAGGCACCAAGTTGAAATGTTAGCACATACTTGCCGTTGTGACGAAGTTTTTGCATCTATTTCACCATTACTCCGAGCCACGTGTCATGACAATACCTTAAGAGGAGTCCGGAAATAGACGTTCTGTACAATTCTCGATTCACTATAATTATACCCCATCGTGTAATGTGAGCGACGAACAGCGTCATTAAAGAAAGTATAGGAAAGCAGATCAGTGCAACGTATATATAGCTGGATAGAAATAATTTTAAAAACTTGTACATATACATTTCTTTCACTAGAAGGTTCTAAAGAGCAGAAATGGAAGAGCTCACTCTTGTTCCTACAAGGTATTCTAAACTGCAGAATATAGACGCTAGTAACATACAAGTAGTTTTCCATCAAAATAAAAAGATGGGCATTAACGTAAGACGTGCTCCTGTAGACGAGTTGAAAAATAAGAAAATAGAGACTAAAGAAATGGATATGAAGAAAGTTCGTTTTGAAGTTTTTAAATTTGGAATGTCAGGTTTTAAACTGGAGAAGAAGGAGGAAGTTAAAGTAGCTCTGGCTGTCAAACTTGGAGCTAAACCACCAAAAAACAAGGGTTACAATTATAAGGAATACAAGCTTATCAAAGAGAAGCAATTTAAGGAACAGTTAGAACAGCAGGAATTACTTGCAGTTGGGAAGACTAAAACTGGGAGGCCAGTTACCAAAGGCAAGAAGAAATTTGTGAACCGAAAAGGAAAACAAAGTGGAATTTTAGACCCATATGGGAAAGCAAGGAAGGTAAACTATACCATTCCTTTTTATGTGATTTTGTTATTAGTGGCATTTAGGAGACATTATAGCATCTACTTGGGGCTGTCATTTGTAGCCTAGGTACAGATTGTGTCTGTGGATTAGTAAGGTAAGTATGTGGTGACATCAACAAATGTGACAGAGAGAGCAGGTTAGAGTAGATTCAGCTGGGGTAATTGCAAAGTTTTGGATTTAAATTGTAATTGGTGTTTTGACATTTATTGTCAGTGCTGTGGACTTCAAACACTTTGCTATGTCCAGAAATTAACTGCCATTATGAACCAGTTTGATATTAAAATTTAAAATTAATTATTAATTTTAGTTTGCTGTATTTCTGTATAGGGTGTCTTGGAATAAAAGGTCCACAAAAATCAGAAATTTGAAAGTGAATATGAGAGAAAGTGTGAGGGATCCAACTGAATGAACATTCAACTATAATCTTGTGTTTGAAGTTTTCCATCCTGAATTGTTATCACACAATTAAAATACTACATGTCAGTCATTAACACAACATTTTATTCATATACAAAGGTATATATGTCAGGGCGACATGTTTCGACCTAGTAGGTCATCCTCAGGCCCTCCAAGAACAAGATCTAAGTATTGTTTAGGTTTTCTGCATTATGGGATCCCAAATGCTTACAAGTTTCAATATTGAACAGTGTATAAGCTTGTATAAATTGAGCGTGTTGTGTGATGGTTTCCACTGAAATTAGAGACTGTTAGATCTGGTAGTATATTAAAAACACCGCATATAAAAATTACATAAAAATTATTTTACTTTTAAAAGTCCAGGAAGTTGGTATATTAAAAGTTAGTGTATTAAACAACAGTATAAAAACCGCTTTGTAATTTCTGGTTTTTTCTGAATGTGGACCTTTGTATATGAATAAAATATTGTGTTAATGACTGGTGTGTAGTATTTTAATAAACTTGTGTGGGAAGGATTGATATGATGTTGTGGCACAGTTCCTGAAACCGAAACCATTTACTATCAGTATCTGAAATTCATGCGTACTTCTGCCAGATGCATGTATGTTTGAAGCTGCAGTCTTTCTGTGTGAAATTAATTTCAGAGAGTTTTCTCACAGATTAATGATAAGATACATATTGGTATGTGATGCAAACATAGAAAATGGGAGAGTTGTGAAATAGCACCAACTTACGACATGATAAGTGGTCTTCTAAGTTCTGAATGCAGATGGTGCTGAAGAGCAGGGGAACATGTGTGTACACAGTTGACGTCACATGCATATTTATATGCTGCTTTAGGGAAGAAAGCTATCTTCTGCCTTTCATACTGAGACACTAAGTGAAAGTCCAAATATATCTGAGAATTTCAGAATTCTTTAAACTTGGCTTACAGTGACCTGATACTTCAAGTGTAGAAGTTCCATCCGTACAGTTTTTGTGATGGCATGTCCGAAACATAATTCATGTGCCTTCCTTAGCAACCAAATGTGTTGCAGTAAAATTATGTTATATTAAAAGCTTCTGCAATATCTCTGAGTTTAAGCATTTGGAAAATTGATATAATTTGGTAAGAACATTATGGGCCTTAATGTGAACTTTTGGTAGTGACAAGTGTTTATAAAACACCTTCATTGCTGTTACTTCAGCAACCATATATTTCATTGTGAAGTTAGAGGCATATGATTTTGGTAAAATACAGACTGAAAGAGAATGCTCGGAATAAAACTTGTAATTTGTGATTTTAAATTAACATTTTCTCCGTAATTAACTGCACGAATGATTGATACATGGCATGATAATTGCAATGTACTGCCTATGGTATTGTTTGTTACAGTCAGGAAATGAGAATATATGCATCTTATTTGTTGCAGGTTCAGACCTCTACACAATTAAGGAAGCAGAAATGAAGAATATTAAGTTTGTGTAAAATATTGTTAATTTGCAAAAATAATTGTAACTTAAAATATAAATTTGTTGTATGTAGTGAAAGGGATTTCTGTTAATAAGTGTACGAAAAAGGGACAGTCCTGTGATGTATTGGGTGAGTGTGAGGAACCTGAACTGACCCAAGCTAAGTGAAGTCAGATAAACAGAGTTTCTGAATTCTGATTGCAGCCTGTATTTGCTAATGTAAATTTTATAACCACTGAGAGTCCTGCATAGTAAAAATGTTTTGACGTGGCTTGGACATTCCTCTTTTGTCCTTGTTCTACCATTGCTGCTTATCCTTTTGTCACCATATGGAGTATGAGTGGCCAGAATTGCAAGCAAAGAATCATAATGTTGTTCGTCATTTGGAGCCACACCTCTGATCTGATCTGCCAGTTGATTCCATGTGCAGCATCAGCGATTTCCACCAACCAACTAGAAAGCGAAATAAAGTCAGAGGCCTCTGCTTTGTGCAAGCCGACATTCATTGGTCCATTAGCCTTTTCTCAACAAGAGAGGCACTGGTGAGCAATAGCACAGGAACATTACAGCTGCAATGGCGTTTTTGCCTGTGTTAATGGCCTTCCCAGCTTGGCTGAGGGTGGCGTGAGTGGAGTGGCTGTCCCAGGCAGCAGGGTCCAAGGGGCAGTGAAATGACAAAAACATTGATCTGTACAGAACATATTTTAAACTTGAAACAAATAAAAGTAAATTAAGTAAATAATTGTGATATTTAAAGCGCATAATTTCTGTCATGGACGGCCATTGTTATTGCTCCTCCCAGGCGTCTAAATACCTAGCAATGCAACTGGCATCATCCTTTGGTGGGGGGGATATTCATTAGATGGATAGATGGCATGGGACTGAGTAAAGAGTGGCTCGGTCGCGTAAGCTGAAGGCCACCGTGGATAGGGTGGGAGTGCGGACCGTGCCCCATTTGTTAATTATACCCTGGTATTTGCCCCACAACCAATGACGACGGAAAGTCCTACAAGTAACCAAAGTTCGTTGCGCCCATTAGGCCACCTTTAATTTATAGGTTGCCCTAATTACCAGACGTTTATGGCTTAGGCCCCACGAGAATATGGTCAGCCTCTGATGGGCAAAACTGTCTCCCCTTGCGGAGCGGTTTATTTTTTACGAAACTTCGTAGCACCCGCTTTTTGCGTACATTATGTGATTGGATACAGATGTCCCTACGCTCGCTCTTATTCGTGATTCCAATATCTCTACAGCAGATGTCGGGCTATGTCGTGTGGTGGTTTACGCGAAATATACTGTGTCAAACACAATGACGTATTTTGTCATTATCATGTTGCCCACCATGTATGATCCAGGGCTACGAATCGTCACAAGTTTGTCAAGGTGTTCAGCGGTGTTGGGTTTGTATATGACAGTTTGTTGGTAGAAGATAAATATTTCGTAGCAGACCTAGTATTGAGCAGACGAATCGGGCGAAACACACATGTACGTTTATCATTACAACTCACTTTAGATATTACATCAAAATATTGATTTTTATACTTGCGCAATCAGAGATGTAACATTGCACAAAATAAATGCGGATAAAACTCAATTATTTGCTGTTCAATATGTTTCAGCTGTGTGTGTGTCTATCCTCAGGGAGCTCATGTAGTAGATCGCTGGAGGTTTACATTTAATTGCAGTACCGACTAGGCAGGCACAGTTAGATTTACTGTATCGCTGAAGATGGAACAACTTCTGGGAGAAAAAAATTGGTTTTATGTATATCTATTTTGTGACCTGTGATGGTTTTTGATTGCTCGAGTATGTAGTATGTGTACGGTGAATGGTGGTTTTCATATTTCAGCTAGCGATGTGTGACACCCACCCATTTCAGTAACGATCCCACCTCCCACTGAATTTTGAACGAGAATAAGTGAAGCCGAATGAAGCTGTGGAATCCATATGTGCCTGGTTGAGTTGTTCGGTAATTTGTAAAGCTACTGGGAACTGGATAACATTGTGCCTTCCCAATACAAATGTGGATTTATCGTTTTGTTGTCGAAAGTCTCATCCACATCTTGTGCATAAGCCGTTTTCCCTGGCATTCGAAATAAACTGTCAAAGTCGGTTAGTTATCTCAGCCTAAGAAAACTGTGAACATGGTTAGAATGACAGGTGCGTGAACTTTGGTGTTTGAGCACAGTGTGAAATTTAACGTCTTGTATACATCTTGCATAGGAATTTCCTTCTAAAACACGTTATTGAAGGAAGGATAGAAGTGACAGAAGACAAAGCAAGAAGATATAAGCAGCTACTGGATGACCCTATGGTAATGGGAAGTTACTACATATTTAAAGAGGAAATACTATATAACACCCTGTGGAGAACTTGCTTTGGAAGAGGCAATGGACCTATCATCAGACTGTGAAATGAATGAGTACCTGAAGCTTCTTACTGTGCATATTTAGGCATGGAAGTGTTTTGACTTGTGCAGGGGTGTCCACATTTTACTTGTTGTGCTAATTTTATTATTTTCTCTACTGAAATGTAGTATTGAATTTTCATCATTCAGGATCTTGCTGCATTACAGTTTTGTATGAAAGGATTGTGTATTTAAGTGCCTTGATATTTTCATAAGCCCTAATGCTGGTCACTAGCACATGTCTTCTCAAACTTCCATGTGTGTGTTGTTGTTCTGCAGGAATACATGCAAAAGAAGGAAGGAACTGTGAATATACAATTTGACTTAAGTAATGTGAACATGGATTTCATGTTCTGGTACACAGTGAGTTACACCCTGTGATCTGAGTGAATGAAAAAAATTGAGTGCATGATTTACAAACAGCATAACACGTGAGTTTCACGTTATCATTGTAGTCCTGAATAGTGCATCACTTCTAACACATGTCAGGCCCAGCATTTTACAAAACCTCTTGTATTATGACTGTAACATACTTTTGTTTCTTAACCATAGCATTATACCAATATTTCTGTGAAAATAGTGGATGTAATGTATATGTCACCTTACATCTCAAGTATTTCTCACATATTATACATTTCATTCTATCTTAAACGAGGGTTATCAACAGAAGACGGTCACACACTCATGTCATAGTACTGAAGATACATGACAATCACCAAAACCACAAGCATTTGATCCACAAATGGTAGACTTTAAAGTGTGAGGGCAAAAGATAAAACTTGAAATCATTTAGGTTATGCTTTAAGTTTTCATTTTAGTGACAGAAATGTACAGACTCTCATGATTTGTTTTTTCACAAATTAAATATAAATATAGCTCCAAGGTTGGGGTGTGAGTTTTCATATTAGTGAATTATGTAGTAGTGTTAGCTATTCAGGCTTGATTTTGGTGAGAGAACATTTAGACTGCCAGGATTCATTTTAGCAACATGTACTGAAGTGCACAGAAAATTTTTATTGCACCTGCCATGTTTTATTTAATATTAAAAAAAAGAGTTGCATACAGCAATGATATATTAGCATTGTCAAATACGTTACCCTGTATCGTTTTCACCTTTCCTACCATTATATTGGAGTTTATATATCTTATGATTATTTTGTACTTAACAGAATGGGTTAGAATTTTTTGTCTTGCATTTGTTTTATTGATATGTAGACCACTAAGTATAGCATGGTCTCTTCTTTCCTAGCTGTAAAACGGGTTTTCAAATTTTCGGAAATCTAGGATCTGCCTTCAAATTCAAGGGGCCAGATGGATGGCATGAATTTTGGTCCATACTGAGGACCCACAATTCTGGAGATACCTGGGAACCTCACCATTATCTGGTGCTTCCTGCTCATTGCATGTGGATTGATGAACATTTTGGTGTGCAAGGATAAACTATAATAAATGTGCTTAAAATATTAAGTGCCACTGTACAAAATCTGGTCAACCAGGCATCTGGAATTTTTGCAGCCCGTCTTTAACGTGTTTTCATGTTGTTTCAGTTGGAGGAACAAGAAGTTGAGTGACACATGCAAAGCTTAAATTGACACCTGTCTCGCTTCTCTTCATAACAGTTGCATACCTAACAGCTGCTGTCACTATTGACAGCTCTGATTATGTATGGCTGCCATTCCTTGTGACCCCAGTTATCGTGCCAGACAGTAAGTATGTATAGTATAATTATATTGACCTGTGAACTGCTAGATTTTGTTTCTGACAAAATTACAAGGGTTTCAAGGTGTTAAGCATGTACATTCTTACACATTTGATGTGTGGTTGACCGTGCATCATAGTTCAATGTTGAATAAGAAACCAACTAGATGTCACTTAGTATTATATTTAGTATTATAGTTATTTCTCCTTTATAAGTTGCTCAACATGTTTCGGCCCACCTTGTGCCCATCCTCAGGAGCTGACGACTTAGTGGTATTTTTGCCGCTTGTGGTGTAGTGCCGTGGCTGTGTAGGCTAGTTGTGCTACGTACTCCCCAATGGACACACAACCAGCCAACCGGATCTGACAGCCTACACAGCCATGGCACTACACCACAAGCGGCTAAAATACCACTAAGTCGTCAGCTCCTGAGGATGGGCACAAGGTGGCCCGAAACATGTTGAGCAACTTATGAAGGAGAAATAAATATGATACTAAGTGACATCTAGTTGGTTTCTTATTCAACATTCTTACACAGTTTCATTTAGCAAGGGAAAGAATGTGCTGTTGTGGGCTGGGTCTGGTGTTACTTTATGTTTTAAGTACATACTTGATATAATACTTGTAATTGTGAAGATAATGTAACATCAGATGATAGATTGATAGTGAATAATGAATTGGAAAGGACATTGAAGGAATCAGTTGCAGCTTAATTTAAAGTGTTAGCATCACAGTACTGGAAGAACTGAAGAACGTCATGAAAACAGACTTTTATTTTTCAAAAAGGTTCATAAAGTAATGTAATGTAACAAAGTAAAGGATGTAAATATTTTATACACCACTCTGTCTGTGTAACCTATTTAATGGGATTTTATCTTATTTGTAGTAATATTGTCGTGTTGTTTTCTGGCACCTTTATACAAGTTTAAAGGACTGATTACATGATATTGTCATTTTTGTACTCTGTGCTCCTTGCTTTGAAGTGAACAACACAAATATATTTAACAGTCTTTTTCATTTTCAGATAACTGCTGATAATCAGTATGGATGTCTTGAACAAACTCCGTTCTACAGTCACTAATACGGTATCACAATTGTCGGGCGTTCTTCCTGGAAATCCAGTGACCCGTGAGTTTGAAGCTACTTGCCACATAGCTAGTGCTGGTCCAGGTAATGTCTTCATTCATATTCTCTGTGGCTTGGTAGTACAAGATGTATTATGCTGGCATGTGGCATGTTGAATTTTCCAACAAGAGCTGTTAAATGTTTGACTTAGTGACTGCAAATAATTGTTGAAATTTGTAGCACTTAATTCATGTATGGTTTGAACATAAGACTCATGTGCAGAGGCATCAGAAACTGGCTAGGGCCTGTCTGTTTATATCTCTGGCTGCCTGCCTGTTAAGTAACATGTGGTGGGCGGTTGGTTGTAATGTTATTGAAACTAAAATTTTACTCTTGTGTATAATCAGTTAACTGATTCTTGTAGTGTTTTTTTTTTTTTTTTTTTTGCAGGTTTTAAATGGAAAATTTTTCGAGGCTTAAAAAAATTCCCCAAACAAAAGGGAATTTTTTTTTTTTTTGAGGAGCGCCAG
>Ga0123355_10013196_pt1 | contig 12843 bp, 6 predicted proteins | sample TergutEmb28metaG_3_FD_89872 | JGI IMG/M metagenome (GOLD analysis project Ga0123355, IMG submission 89872) | Embiratermes neotenicus P1 segment gut microbial communities from Petit-Saut dam, French Guiana - Emb289 P1 | ecosystem: Host-associated > Arthropoda: Insects > Digestive system > Gut ...
CGGACGCTTGTGAGTGCGGTAATGAGCCTTCGGGTTCCGTGAAATGCGGGGAATTTCTTGACTAGCTGCAAACCAGTTAGCTTCTCAAGAAGGACTCTGCACCATGGAGTAAGTAAGTAAGTATATGACTTACAAGTCACTAACCCTTCATATCCTATTTTCTATTTACACCAATATTATTACCTGATATTAATTTATACGGTAGCGTACACTGTATGTTGCCTATGAACCACAAATGCTCCCTACGATTTCTGGAGTGATCAATAAAGAAGTGTTAAGTGAAGGGGGCACGTAACACACATTGAGTACAAGACCAATGAACATAAGGCTTCTGTCGTAAAACTAGAAGGGAAGAAACAACCTGTGAAGCGAGGGGTAGGCGGAAGAATACGATTAAAATAAATATTGGAAGAAATTAAATGTTCCGAGGACCGCATTGAACCTTCTCAAAGAATGTTCCTTTGTCGGGATCTCGAGAGAGGGCATTACGGGGTCCGTGAAAGGTGGGGAACTTACTGAGCAGCTGAGCAACGGTAAGCTTGCCAATAAGGAACATTCTATGACGTTAGTTACTGCAAGATGGCAGCAAACATGTCTTTCACTGATCTTACATAGCAAACAACTTCATACCAAACGGGTCAGTGATAATACACACAACATCTGCTTCGTAACCTGAAACAGTTAACATACATATCTATTTATTTATTCAAATTGGTGTACCTGGAAGGAGTTAAATACATTTTACTTGGATCTGCAAAGAGGAAACCAATGTCCACTGATCGATACAACCCAAATCTAGCCTGCACGCGTAAGAATTTAATAAGCTTCTGTTAGAGCATCTTACGTAACATTTCATTCACCTCTATGACAAAGGAATTAAGAGGTGAAAGACACAACAGCCATACAAACAGCGTGTCGCGATATGTTTTATGCTAAGCGCACATGACCAGGTTAGCTGAAGCGGCAACTACTACATTCGGACTAAACTAAAACCCCGTGGCTTTAGTCCGCGAGCGAACCATAACTACATTCGGACACACGGCTCAAATATCGGTTGGAACACCTCACTGTTTAGCGCAGTTTCTCATACAATATAGGCCTAAGTTCTTCTAAACAAACTCGGTTAAGACGTTTTAAAATTGGCTACTGCCACGTTCCTCCCATTCGTTTTAAATCCTACGTCATCGAACTCGACGCACAGCAGTCCAATATTCTACGCACAAGTACACACGGCACATTGCTGGCTAGGGCGTGTGGTCGGTCAGAATGTCGCAGTTTGTTTAACCCTGTGAATGTGCTCTGTTTTTCTGTTGCTACCTACACAGCCAGTAGGTAAGGTAAACTACGTACTTCAGACTTACTTTCCCCTTTCTACCCACAGACAGACTGAAATTATGAACCTTTACTGCATTCTTCAACGATCATAAATAGTGCCTGAACAGCCACATTAGATCATTCAATTTTTATGAAAAGGAAATCTTATGGACAATTTACATTTTCGTAAATAATTTTAAAGGAAAAAAAAAAACCCCCCGGGCGATTAGGCAAAAACTACGTGTACTCCTGGTGCTCTTGTTGTGACAAAACAAGACACGTGTACCCTCCATTGCCTTATTGTGACACAAGACACGTGTACCCACTGTTCGCATTAAAAAAAACTGCCTTTATATTTTTTGACAATCCTTCGGTTTTAGTGTGGCAAAATTTTTAAAATCTTACCGGTTATATTCCAGTTCGGAAGGAAGGAAATTTGCAGTTTCAGAGACCGAATGATGAAACACATTGCACTCCATCTTTGCGCTTTGGTCGCTAGCCATTGCCTGTATTCGCTGCGCAGAAAATTATTTAAATTCGTAAATATAAAGAATCGTTCAAATCGGGATGCTCAGCTTCTGTGGCAGAATGTGAGTGACATTCGTTCTGCACCAGAGAGGGTCGTGCGCATGGCCACAGGCTTGAAGCATTATGTGCAGGAGAAGTTGCAAGAAGACACTCAACCCACCTTGCCTCTGAGGATTCTCGCATCAAAGAAAAATCAATATGAAAGCATGAGGGAAGGGCACTGTCCAAAAAGCCATCTTGCAGCCCAGCATCCACTGCATGTTCCAGTCGTCCAATTCAATACCTCACAGCTCTAGCTGCTCTGGCTACAGACGTTGATAATAGGGGGGGGGGGGACTATGATTACTTCTGTGACAACTATTCCGCGAGAGTATGACAAAGTTCAAGTACTTTTGAACAACCGTAACAAATCGCCCGTTTTTGTAACAATGGTCTAACTCCCTGTTGATGTACGGTGCTTTGTCCCCTTTTTTACAAAACAGGGACAAAATTCGACGTACCTTCGTGGTAAAATTAAGAATAGATTAAATATGAAATTTACGTGTTGCCACTGTATTCAGAATTGCTCATTTTCCACTTTTCTCCTTCCAAACCTAGGTATTAATTTATAACAAATGAAGTATGATGTTACCTGTTCTTACACGAACGTAAAACTTGGCCTCTCGCCCTAAGGGAAGAACACAGACTGACAGCGCTCGACAAATGATGGCGAGGAGAATATTTGGAACTAAGGGGCAGGAAGTACAAGTAAGTTTGTTGCAGCAGTGGTTGTGAAGTTCACTGCAGTCCCTTAGTACTGCGGCCTCAAATGGGCCACTTCTACCAGACAGAAACTTTAAACATAACACGGGGCATTGGTAGAATGACAACTTATAAGGGACACACAAAGTGCTTAGAGAATACACTGCCCCAGTGCCACTCCGTCCACCACCAACTCCACACGCACCGTGTACCTGAACCCCAAGCTTCTTCTGCGGGTAACCGGCGATTAACTACCTGAGAAGGGACGGGAAGCAACAGAATGGGGAGAATTACAAGACGACGGGCTTCATACTCTGTACTCGTCACAATAAAATGTTGAATTCAAATAAGTGTGAGACAAGTATCACGCATGAACTGAGAAATAAATACACACAACATTCATAGGAAAATCACAAGGAAAGAGAAATCTTTAGAGACCTAAAAATAATTTGGGGATAACATTAAAATGCATCTTAAGGACTGGGTTGTGAGAATGTAAATTGTATTTAGCTGGCGCACAGCAGGGCTCAGTACCACGTGTTTGTGAGCACAGTGATGAATCGTCGGCTTACGTACAGCGCGAGAGATTATGCAAGAGGCTTACACACGGTAACCTTCTGTCTTTACTGTGATTCAAAAAATAGACATGCACAGCACATAACATTGAAAAATGACATTCCATGGGTGCAACCCAGGGAATGTCGTTTTTCATTTTTAAGAGGCAAATATTTACTTAATACTCAGTCATAAAGGGCACTATTTTTATTCGCCAAACAAAAAACCTAAAACTTAACCAAACTTTTTTTAATTAACCGAACTCTACTTAAAAATACGAACTTAAATAAAGCACAAACAACACATTTTGATACATTCGGTTGTGCCTGGACACGCACAACACGCATGCTTGGCACTCCAAAGGAGCAAAGAAACACCAACAGCGGACTGCTCTTCCATGCTTCATCCTGGTTGGGCATTTCATGAACGTCTACAACGCAACACTTAGCATCCTCAACTATCATTAGTGATGACCATCACGCGGCGGCACTGCGAACTGCACGTGTCATTAAATACGGGATCCTGAGACTGCATTTCGCTGTAGTGTTGTTCTCTAAAAATCTACCCAAGATGTCCTTGACAAAATGTGACACGTTCTGAGCGGTTCTCGAACCCAAGACCATCAGTGCCAATTCGCTCTACGGACTTCCGGCTACCAGAAGTCTTGAAGTAAGGAAATCACGCGAGGAGTACGATTTAGTCGTGGCTAAAAACCAGTAGATCGTTTAGTGGAGTAACATCCTATGTCGTCGATCAGGTTAGCTCCGTTGGCAATATTCTTACCTGTATTCGGAATGGATACTTTTGGTTTTCGGCCAACAAACCGGCTACCCTGGCTCTCCAGTTTCCACGGGCTTCTTCAGCCCAAGTCCACGATCGCGTAGCTAAAAAAAATCATTTACGCTTCATTAGAGGCGTTCTTATATCAGTCGGCTAACAAACTGTTCATTCTACGGACCACAGTACCTGATAAGCTCAGCCCATCACTTGCACAGTAATTTCTCCATATTTTGTGTAATCTGAAGATGAACCTGTACTCTTCACCTTTTCACACCCCGCTTCTCAAGGACCCCTTCTAATGGTACCCACATATCCATACTCAGGTTCCCCACGCTGCCTCTTTCAGAGCGGTTTACCGCCCAAAACACAGCACTCACTTTTTCTTTCTTGAGAGCAACATGGCACCCCAGCAATGTTAATTACACAGTAATTCGCAAATGCATTATCACGCGGATCTCTCCGATGTTATGGCGTAACTGACATGTCTCTTAGTTTACGGACAAGCGTAAAGACTTCGCATGTTGGCTACTGCCACAGAGTATCATCCTTCGTCTGCGATTAGCCAGTCTGAATGCTGCACACAGGGCGTGGCTTCGAGGATAGACACAACAGAACGCGGCACGCAGCATTAGCACGACTTAAAAACAAACATCAAAACTGAATTTGTCATCGCAATGCAAGGCTGAGTGCCGTACAACGAAACCAGACGGCAAGAGTTAGGCTGAAGTCAGGAAAATTGTCCGTTAAGTTGACAAGGGGAAAGGAATGTACCGAAACATTAAGTATAGAACCAGTAAGCGCAAAAAGGGGCACAAAAACTATTATAACAGTAAGCCTACCTACAGACTGAAGCGAGGACATGGATGGACAAAGGGATGAGTTGGGTTCCGGCAGGAAGTCGCAGAGATGCAGATCATAAACAATGGGGTTACTGCAAGCAGCGACGGCAGAATGCTAGTTGAAGGAACGGATACACGTGTAAAGAATGGGCATGCTAAGAAATGGGAAGCGTTCTAAGGCGAAAATGGGCAAAGGGGACAGCAAATGCATCTAATGCACTATAGTGCGGTATAATTAAGGGAAATGGCACGGAAGGCACAGATATATAAGTACTGGTTTGCGAGAACGCCAAACGAATGTTTCACATAGAAGTGAAGCCTGATCGCCCTAGCGCTGTACTCAATTTTGATACTGGACGTTACGCCAACCATTATGGAGAAAAACGTAGCTTCATTCCTACCGGTCTAAAACGAAAACGGAATTTATACAAGCTGGGGGTGGGGGAATGTCAATAATTTCATCATACACTAGTATGAGACCCACAAGCTTAATACCAACAGCAATGGTTCTTAAGTTCTTCTATCCACCTTCCAACTGATCTTCCCAAGAGTCATCACAAAATTACTCCTACATCTCTTTCTTGGTCTTCCAAATAAATGGTTTCCTGAATGTCATTGCCAAACTGCACTGTCTCCTTCCTCCGTGATGATACATGCCCAGTCCACTGCTCCCCCTACATCACCTTCCCACCAATACTAGATGAGACGTATAAATGAAGTAGCTCGCATGTGCCACAAATCTATCACTTTGTAGAATTGTATAGGGTTCTGATGATGGTCCATCATATTCAGTACCAATCAGTTCTTGGCCAATGTCCAGTGTCCAGCCCATCTTTGTCTTTAGGTACAGAGGTAATGCATATACATTCCCCAATCGATCAGTGTCAAAGAGATGGAGAAAGAAAGCAAAAGACATGTGTATGGGCTATCATTCTGAAGGACGCACTGGCTAAACTGTAAGGATTGTATGCCAATGAAGAAGATGATGAAGATACACATTCGCCCTGTTCATTTCACTAAAAATGGTGCCAGGGCTTGTTAGTGAAATGATATGTTTACTGTTCTGTTCATGCACAAAGTCCACAAACTGAATGGTACAACATACTCACTTGAGTGCTCACAGTGGGAAAAGGTATGAAGGGAAACAGTTGTGGTGAAACTGGGACGCTATCCTAATATATGCCTTGATGGACTGAGGAAAATCACAAAAATCTGACAGGACACTTAGTGTCCTAGCTTAGAGGTGCAAAAGTTTTCTGAAAATCTAGCAGCCACCTGAATACTGTAGGTGCCAGATGGGTAACAGGAAGCAATGTCCATACTGAGGATCAACGAATATTACGCACCATCAAACAAAATGTGTTCACATGGTGATCTAATGCCCGCGAGTTGGGCAACCCCGTCTTAACTGACAAACTGGCACCTGCTGCACTAGGTTAAAAGTGTTACTGCTATACTAACATTGCTCACTATTGCTGGGTATGAATTACCACTGCAAGAGTAAATTTGTTTCAACAAAAGTAAAACTTGTATGTTCAAATACCTATTTACTTACTCTTTATTTAATGGTACTGTAAGCTACTCTGACTATATAGTGCCAAATTGTAGGATGGATGGAGAATAACAAATGGGAATTTCGAAAAGACAGCTGTCATGCCATTTCAGGCACTACCCTGGCATTCAACTACAAGTAAACTGGACTCATAAGAAATTTAATCAGAGCATTTTATATTCATGGGTCCGTGCATCGTGAATCAAATTTAATAACTGTCCAACAAGATGCGACTGTATTCAGTTTATTATATTTCTGTAGGCAGCTCTACATGTTTTGGGTGTTGACACCCATCATCAGGAGCTGGTACAACTGTAATTACAGCTTCTGGCACTGGTCGGCTGATTTAGTTATTATAAAATACTTCAGGAATAACACCATTGGGATCAAATAAAAATAGTCTTTACAGACTCGGTTATGTAAAGACTATTTTTACTTGATCTCAATGGTGTTATTCCTAAACTAAATCAGCCGACCAGTGCCAGAAGCTGTAATTACAGTTGTATGAGCTCCTGATGATGGGTGTCAACACCCGAAACATATAGAGCTGCCTACAGAAATATAATAAACTGAAGACAGTCGCATCTTGTTGGACAGTTATTAAATTTCATGAGAGCAATCACTGTGCTGACCAGGACTGAAATGCACTGTCTGCAAGATACATGTGGAAAACATCACCACTTGCAATAAAAATTGCTTGATGTGTACTCCAGTTGGTGCAGTATATTTTTATTCTCGCAATGGACAGGAAGCCCACAGAAGCAGAAGACTGCATGGAACTTCTCATCTCCATTCACCCTATATAAATTTATTGTGCAAAATTTGAATACAGGAGCAACTTTCCTGGAAATGAAACTGTTTCTTGCACAGCTGCACTTAGGACCAGAAACACATTCACAAGCAAACACAACACAATTTTGCGTGGGGCAGACCAAATATGTGGTAGCAGGTAGAGAACATATCACGGAATATATGACACTCACAAATGTTCTGCTCTCCACTCACAGGTTATCAGAAAGTCATGCTTGATCACAGCACGCACCAATTTCATATAATCTAAAAATCATTTAGTGGTGGATTCTCACAGCAAGCAGAACAATAAAGAGTACTGCACAAACAGTAGTGGATGGGAGGAGGAATGCAACCTACACTGTGAGTTTGTAATAAATGGTGACATCACCATATACAAATTTACAGTTTCCAAAATCATGACGTGTATGTGCCAAACAACAGGTGCATCTGAATAACGGACATGATTTACATAAAAGTGTGGCCTTATTTCACATTAGTAGACTGCGTTTGAAATGTGATGGCACATGTGCAAAAACCAGATTTTGTCTTTCGGCGAAACGGACGAGTCCATTTAAATCAGCAGGGGCGTCAGTTTAGTCGACTACTGGCAGCCGAGATGTGCGCAGCGGCGGTAGTAATGGTAGTCATGCTGGCTATGCCATGTTCCAAGGTAGCGTGAACAGTACTGGCTACACACTCCATTCGCCAGTTTCCCCTTCACTTCCCCTCCTGTGCGTCACCGTGTGCCATCACATTTCAACTGGACTCTACCACGTTCAATGACTCATTCTGAAGTAGTCTTCCAAATGTTTATGACATGCTAGTAAAGAAAAAGAACGGCATGTTAATGTTTTAGTGGGAAACAGAAGATATTAATAAGCATGATGGTATAAAAGTTTTAACAGGTAGTGACAGTTTCAACCACTGAACAATATGATAATTTAAACATCTCAAACCCTCTGGTACACTTCTGCCCTACTCAAAGCTTCTATCGCCCTCAAACAAAATTTACCATGCACATGAAAACAAAGATCAACAATTTACTTGTTAGCTTGCCGTCCTTACATCAGAAAAGTCTTATTCATCATGATGTAAATTTCAAACACAGCAACTGTTTCAACTACAGATCATCAACTGACAGATTATATACATTTTTATACTAGAAACTACAATTATCAATACTTTTGTCAGTAAATTTGGCAGGGTACTTCTGTACTGATAGACACTATTTTAGTATGTAATACAAAAAAGGATTAAAGTACTGAAACAATGTTGACACATCTGATTATGTACTTTGATTTGTGAACAATGCATCAGCAGACCTCTGTACATTCCATATCATCCATTCTGATTAGACAATATATACATATACTTTATCTTTCACTTTCTTCTGTGTGTAATGAGTAACAACCATTTTTTAAATCCTGCACATATTCACATCCACACTGTCTATATTAAAACAGACCATGTACCATCTACCAAAATCATACAAGCAAATTCTGACAGTAACAAAGAGTCTAGTTTCTTATCATCTAGATATGAAATGTGTAGCATACCACAGGACCTCCTTTATACCCCCCTCCCAAAGTATTACAGTGTCCTGTGCATAATCACTATTCTATAAACAGTTTTAATATTTAAAGGAAAACCAACTGCCTTATTTTTAATCAACTCTTCAAAAAGTACAATTTTGTCCCTTTATTTTAAACATTACAAGAAGACAGAATTACACTGCAGTACCCTATCATTTTCATATGCAAAAAATATGCTTCAAGGGCTTAAGCTCTGCAACAACATAAAATTAAAATGTACCAATCTCACCACACAATAACAATGTGGTCTCCATAAAGATGATGACAGACAGACTTTGGAAAGACGTGATGCTAGAAGCAGGTGGCTGCGAACTGACCGGCCGATCTTCACTCAAGATATCTATTTAAATAAATTCAAAAATAAAGTCCACACAACTCCCATGATTCTCAGGCGGTTAGCCACATGGCAATTTGGCCAGACTATGGATGTGGTAGGGCCATCATTGGTGAGAGCACTGAATTCCACCCGGACCACCAGCATGTTCATCATCATCACTGGCATATGCCTCCTGCCGGCCAGACCCACCAGCATGGCGTTCATTCGGATCATAATCATGGAGGTCCACTTCTTCAACATTTTCTCCTTTAGGCAGCTCATGTGTAGGTCGTGGTGGTAACAAGTGCTCCAGTTCCTGCATTAAACTCTCTGATCAGCATGTCAAATGTCACAAAGCACAGTTATGTATAACTTGCCACATGAAACCTACTGTACGTACTCATATAACTGACTGAAACATGCAAATGCCCAATTAATTTAATGAGGAAATACTATTTCATCCACCACATAATGACCTGCTAGGTTCTCACAGTGGTGCTGATGAGTATTTGAACTCTTCTGGGATGTGGGAATGCGATGATGCCACTGACTGTGTAGTTCCAGAAATTTCAAAAGATGACATTATCATCTTCAAGCTGAAGCACTCCAATCACAGTTATTTCTTGGATTGCTTGGACCTAAAGGTGAAGGCATTCTGATCCTTTCAAATGTCTGGAACTGTGCACATGACACAGTGTTACATCCCGCAAGAAAAGAATCACAGTCATTTTCACTGTTTATACAGACTTCTCACTTTCTCTTTCAGAAACCCTCCTGGTGGACCGACTGAAGGATGGATGGATCACGCTGCATGCTAAAAATAGCCTTCACATAATTCTGTATTCAAAAAGTTTATGGCTATATTGGTGTCACTGATATTTAGTTTATTTTGTACTGTTTACTTTGAATTCACCTTTTTGCTTCCCCTACCATTCCAACACACACAAGTTGCCATGGAAGTTACAGATATGTGGCCAAAAGAGTGTCCATTCTCCCTCACCTCCAACTGCTGACATGGAATGGTGTGTGAAACACGAAGAATCAACCGGTGAAATTTACTACACAACATACCAATCTACAGACTTCCTCATTACACGACTAGTTCCCTTACTGATGAAGTGACTGACACTTGGGCTTGTGGGAACAACATAAGCTAAGAGTGTTTGAGAAGATGGTGCTGAGGAAGATATTCAGGTGCAAGCACTAGGAGTAATACAGAAAACTTACCTTGAGTTTTACTTCATTAGCAAAATGGCTCTCTGGAAAGGTGACATCAAACTTGATGTACAAGTTGCCCCTTTCAAAAGGATTTCTATAATGAGGCATACCCTCACCTTCAATACCCTTAATGTCACCTAAAACAAAAAAAGAATGAAACATTTATAGTTCAAAAATTGGGTTCAAACCCGTTTCTTACCAGAACTATTTTTATGTCAGGCATTTACAGCATACTTCATAACAAATCACAGACATGCTGCAAATTTGAATGAAGACATCATGAAGTGCTTGGATACGTATTGTAATACTAATTTGTAGGTCAGCACAACTGTTTTTACTACACAAGGTAATATGTAGGCTACATGTTTCGACTAATAAATAGTCATCTTCAGGCCTATTCTTTACAGGTTAAGTCACAGGATGCTGTGCACACACTGGGATCCCAATGTGTGCACAGCATCCTGTGACTTAACCTGTAAAGAATAGGCCTGAAGATGACTATTTATTAGTCGAAACATGTAGCCTACATATTACTTTGTGTAATAAAAACAGATGTGCTGACGTACAAATTAGTAGTACAATATAAATCACAGACAGTCACAGCACAGTCAGACCCCGCATGTCGGTAATGGAACATCTTATTCAAATAAAATACTGTCTCCATAATAGGGTAATATGTTTATCAGCATATCCCAAACCAAACACTGTCACTTCCTTTTTCGTTTAGTCACCTGCAGTGGTTATATACAGCAACAGATGACAAGTGTGATCGACAAAGTGGGAAAAAAGTGTGCGTGTTCCTTCAGGCCAAGAATTATGCCAGTGACAACCCAAAAACTTTATAAGCATTCTTTGTCTCAATACAGCATGTCTGATGCACCATGTCTCTCTCTTTTTTATTTAATTTCCCCCCACATGTGATGAAGAGAACAAACAGTGAAGCACCTAATTGTAGTGACCACGCACCCTTTGCTATTTCCTCCCTCTTGGACCCCATTACAGGCAGTCCCTGACTTTTGTACACATTTAAATCCCGAAAGTGGGCCAGGTAGCTCAGTCGATATAGCGACTGACTACTGGCTGGACGGTCTGGGATCGAATCCTGGTGGGGACGAGATTGTCCACCCATCTAGACCGGCCCTGGGGTCCACCCAGCTTCCTGTACAATGGGTACCGGGTCTATCCCGGGGGTAAAGTGCAGCCGGAGCGTGCTGCTGACCACTCACCCCTTCTAGTGCCGCGGTCATGGAAGAGTAGAGCTATACATCTACCCACCCTCTGGGCCACACCGGGCCTCTAATGGGATCACTTTACCTTTAATGCTTTAAATGCCGAATTAAATCCCATCTGCCATTTGGTGGCATTATTAGGACCTCACCATATTCTCCACATAAGTGGGATAAGGGTTAAATCCTGAAAACGTGCACAAAAAGTCAAGCAACAGACTTACATGCTATAACAGGAGTACCGTTCCCACTGCTTAAACAGTACATAAAATTCCATATTTATGGGTAGCATACTCTAAGAAGTTGTAACGACAATTATGGTACATTCATGCATTAATTTGGTTCATCAGCCCTAGTGGGCCTTGGCCTCCTCAATTTCGAGGTTTCATGATCACACTCAGACAGGTGTGGATTACACAGAGCTACTCTACATGCTAGTCAAACCAAGTTCACTGCCAGCTTTCAAACTCACTGGCAACTAAATCTGAGCAAGTGAAGTTGAAGTCTGTTCATCTTTATTTGCTACTAGCTGGCTAGTATACCAGCCCACTTGAAAGCCTGTTAAGTGTAACTGATATGGCTAGTAAGTAGCTTGTGATAAAACACTAAAATTCTTCAGTTTATCTCTGAGACGTTAAATGGTGAACTACCATGCTATTAGCTTACTGCACAGCCTTGTCATTCCTACATGTAATAGGCATGGCTAGTTTCCTAGTTGCTTGCTTACTAGATGGCGAATGAACTCACTGGTGAGACACACCACACATGGTAGTACTCCTCTGAGTGAATGATCTGCCTTTTGGAGAGACCTCTACTTGACAACACACAACACTCATAACAGACATCCATGCCACCGGTGGAATTCAAAACCACAATCTCAGCAAGCCAGCGGCTGCAGACCCACGCCTTAGCCTGTGCAGCCACTTGGATCAGCCTTTCTTGCATTTAGTAGACACAAAATATAGTTTGGGACTCAGTTTTACAGTGCAACTGTGTAATAGCTTGAAATGTTTGTTTGTCAGCTGTGTATGAAAGTCCAAATGCAGCATATGAGAAATGGATTAGGGGGTGAGAGTTTATAATGTACGAAAGTGTTGGTGGTACAAAAGACAAGGGCTGCCTGTACTCTATATTCAGCAATAACACAGCAAGTTCCAGTTATATAATTATAGTCCATATATTGTAATCTTTGTTTTTAGATGGGTGAATAAAAAGATTTGCAATTAAATGGCAGCAAGTACTCCTCAGATTTAATCTGCCCTTATTGCATTACGTAGGTGGGTCCATAAGTTTCCGGCCTGACATACAAAGACCGCGCCAAATGCAAAATGCTCTGAGGGATATATAGAGCCATCTATTGTGAGGTTACTGTATCAGTTTCAGGTGGCTA
>Ga0123355_10013197_pt1 | contig 12843 bp, 8 predicted proteins | sample TergutEmb28metaG_3_FD_89872 | JGI IMG/M metagenome (GOLD analysis project Ga0123355, IMG submission 89872) | Embiratermes neotenicus P1 segment gut microbial communities from Petit-Saut dam, French Guiana - Emb289 P1 | ecosystem: Host-associated > Arthropoda: Insects > Digestive system > Gut ...
CCCATCTTCAGGAGCTGACGACTTAGTGGTATTTTTTCACGTGTGGTGTAGTGCCGTGGCTGTGTAGGCAGTCAGATCCGGTTGGCTGGTTGTGTGTCCATTGGGAAGTACGTAGCACGTTGTTCACGTTGTGCAGGTGAAAAAATACCACTAAGTCGTCAGCTCCTGAAGATGGGCACAAGGTGGCCCGAAACATGTCGCGCAACTTATAAAGGAGAAATAAATGTAATACTAAGTGACACCTAGTTGGTTTCTCATTCTCCAAATCAATCTAAGCTTACTACAGCCATCTTTTTCCCCGTTTGCAAAGTCGAGTAAACGCAAAGCTATGATTTAGCTCAAATTCATGCCGAGTTGTAGAGAAGGCTAAGCCTTACGAGAAAATCCAGGGCACTGTTATTAGACTGTGTTCTTACATGTTATAATATGTACGTCATTCTTTTATTCTCTGATAAACCATTGACACTATCGCAACTACTTGGGCTACTAAGCTTTCAATGAAATGGAATAGAAATTATGAACTTACAGTATGAACGGTATCGAGGAACAGCAGTGGTCCTTTTTCAAGGTGTTATCCAGGCATTTAGCTGAGAAAAAAAAAACCTGAGATTAACTCTTACCAAATTCTGTCAAGAGAGATCCTAACCCGAACGTAATTAGTAAACGTATTCTCGAAAAATTAGAAATACTACTTTAGCGCTATGCTACGCCATGTTACTTTATGTGTCAAAAGGCTTTATATTAAAAATTCTGGATTCTACTTACACTGTATATTTCTATGATCTGTACGGCTTTCAAAAAAAAAATTCTTTAATTGCCATTAATTTATTAGTTTAATAACTTAGGGAGGAAAATATTTACTCTGCGGTACGAACAAACGTTAAATATAATTCGGCCTTATTTTTGTCTATAAAGGGCTAAATAGAAAGAAGCTTTAAATTCTCAAAGGAAATAGCAACTTCAGCAATTTGCTCCTCCTAACACAAAATCATAAAACTGGTGTATTTGTCTGCTTGTCTACTGGTTACAATTTAAACAGAGTTGAAACACACACACATACAGACACACACACACACACACACATATATATATATATATCTATGGCAGAGTTGTGCTGCTAAGAATCTTAAGAGTTTTAGGTTGTGATGATGCGAACTAATATAATCTTATTTAGATAGGTCACAAATGGACTCCTTCGACTCTTACTTCCAGCCAAAGCAAGAAGATGTTTGATTCGTTGACTAACTTTCAGTTCCTCAAAGAAGACAATGTTAGATGTATTTAAATAAGCACATGACATAATCATCAAATACTCATTCCATCGAAAATCGAGTGTTTCTCAAAACATTCATTGGAATAAATTTTCTAGAGGTTAAAGCGGTCGGAACATTTAACACAGAGATTCTGTCTCCACTCCCTACATAACGTCACGGAGTGGTACTTATAGCACATGGACAGCTTTACCTCTACAAAGACAACTGCATCGAAATGGTCTCAATGTGAAAGTACTTCCACAAACACAATCAAACTAAAGGATGTTCAAATCCCATTCCACTATGTCTGAAGAGCAGCAGGTAGAGGGAAGTGGTCAAGGACGGAGTGGATGGGAACCGCAGATACCGTGGTCTACATTAGTCTTCTACCCACCTCGGGGCATTTCAGGCCTTACATCTGAGCCACCCAGAGTCGGCAGACTTTCCAAGTTACAATTTTGTAGTGTCCACACTACATTTTCCTTGCTTGTTAATAGTTACCGTAGCTTTCAAATATTACTAGTTTTGTTTTCCAATTTTAAATGATGCATTTGTAACTATTCAATTGCAGTTTTAAAGTAAGACATCCTATTGAGTTTTAGTTAATAAATAAAAACCGTCAAAACAACTTAATTTTTGGTAATTTTTACAGCAACATGTTCTGAACCTAATGGCCATTATCAGGCTAGGGATGATAATTTTAAAGTTAGATATACTATTGTGTGTTCGTATTAATGTAATAAGAGCTGTTAACACGTTTTTATTGGTAATTTTTGGAGCGACATGTTTCGATACAAAAGGACCATAATTTGTGATGACCCTTTAGGGTCGAAAATGATGACCCTTTAGCGCCAAAACATGTTGTTACAAAAATTACCAATAACAAAGTTGTGTTAAATGTTTGTGCTTATTAATTAATTTTCAATAGTAGAACTAATTTTTGGCAAAGCAAAGTTCATACTATAAAAACCCACAAAATATTGTACAAATGTTTAAGATATATGTCTCAAATTCCACATTAGGCCCGAATACCTGAAAGAGACCTCAGAATTATAGACTGTAACCCGTGTTTTGTGACATTAAAAAACACAGATTGGGTTTATTTTGAAAAAAACTATGTTTATATCTGAATCTAAAATGGACGGAATTAGAAGATGTTGGAGAAATTTGTAAGCTTATAATAATAAGAAGAATATTATCTGCTTAGACAAGTCAACTCTGAAGAAGAAAACACTACGATCTTTCGAAACGTCAGAACTACTAGCCGAAAAACAGAAGTCACAATCCAGACGACTTAAATCTCCAGAAACACCGTTCTAAGAACCTAAAATCTCGCTCCCTTTGCCAAATGTTATTAGGATATTCAAGTAAAAGAGAAAGAGGAATGCAGAGCACGTAGCGCGATTGGAAGAGATGAGAAATTATGAGAAACGCTGAAGAATTTTAGCTGCACACACGAAACTTAAAGACCAGTTATGTGACCTCGCCATAGGCGGAGGATAATGTTATAATTAATCTTAATCAAATATAACAAATGTTGTCTTGATGCGTGTGGCTCTGAATGGGGATTAGCAGGTTTTTTCCTAAGAAAGCGGTAATGAAACTCAGTGACCAGCAGCACTATTGCTAGCTACTAAAGAAGACGTTTGTGTCATGGCCATCGTGGATAATTTCTTCAATAAGAGGGATAAAGAAGCAAAAATAATTATCAATGAGAATGAGAAGAACTGACGCCTCGATAATTGAATATTTCATTCTGGTAGAACTATTTCTTAAACGTGGCAAATTGAATAAGTTATAATCGCTTCTTTATGCTTGGCTGTACGAACTGCCAACGGTAGAGAGACTTCTAGGAATTTTTCCCTAACGTACGTAGATATTTATATGACAAGTGGTGACAGAGGGTGGCAGGTGACTCATAGACTATTTGTCAAAAACAAATTAAAACTTTCGGCTTAATACTTTGAAGTAGAAAGATCCAGAATTATATTACAGGTCCAGTGGCCAAACATTCTGACATTTCTCGTCATTTTTTTCAGTATTTACCCAAAAATACTGGGCTAACAAATTAAAACATCTGAAACCCATTTCTTACATCCTCAAAAATGACTTTATATTCATCTGCCCCATCTATGTCCATGTTCAAGCAATTAATGCCTATGGAAAGTGATAATTTAGATCCAATCATTTTTTATTTCAGCGTTAAATGGAAGCGGGTTGTTTCCACGCCCCGGCCTCTTCACACCTGTGAAAATAGCACACCAACACCATTTAAAATGAGACTGGGTGGGCCCTTGAGGGGGCGTGGACTTTTCTGAAAACAGAAAAATCTCTTAACCCTGCCCGAAATCGCACACAGAATCATAGAGCCTGTACCTTAGTTTCTCAGTTACTACACTATCCCGGTTCACGTCTTTAATTAAACAAGTGAAGAATATGATACAACAGCTTTTCATTAACATCCGTCTAGAAATAAACAAAATAAAGTTGTGTGGATAATGATTACCGTATATTTTCGAACCTGAGACGAACTAGTTTTTGCCGATTTCTTAAACGAAAAAAAATTTAGTTCGCGGTTCTAATCCGCACCTATGGGAGGACGATGATGAAGATAAAGATGATAGTGACTGGGTGACGGATAAAGATTCAGTTATGAATGATGACGGCGAGTCTGATGAATAATAAATTATAAATATTTTATATTATATAATATTATAAATAATAAATAAAATAATAAATTTTTGTATTATATTGTATTGTTCTTACGGCACGTACAGCGGCTGTATCATTTTTCCAAATCCAGCTCACGACCGCGAATCTAATCTGCATCTGATTTTTTAGTCCTCTGAAACTGTAAAAAGGGTGCGGGTTAGATTCGAGAATATACGGTATCTGTCTAGCGCAGATACTTTACTGGTCATTTTATCAAAGAGCACATTCAATACAGTCTATGTTACAAGTTCATCTTCCGCAGGAAAAATATTTAAATTTAAGCGGTTGGAGATGCAACAGTATGCAGATATTCAGGTTTCAGCCTGCCACACGGTTACCACCCCAACCCAGCCACACCGAAACTTCAGGCCACGTTGGAGGGATGTAGCTGTACCAATATTATGACCTGTACCGGAGGCTGCGGTTACCGTTTTTAGTACTCCTGATGATGGGTGCTATGACACCCGAAACATGTAGAGAAACTTTGCAGTAAATAAATATCTGCATACTGTTGCATCTGGTTGGATTTATATTAACACCACCTCAAATATAACTCCAGTCGCTTGCAACTTTGAATTAAAATATTTCCTCAGCACCAAACAAAACGAAAGTAAAATTTAAGGTAATAAAACTGCGTTGTTTTGAAATAATACAGCATGCAGACAACAGTGATACCATACCTTAAAACTGTGGATGTCAGTCAGGCAAACGTCCGCCAATTTCAGAATCTAAAAAGAAAATTATATAATTGCAATTCTAATATGTGTTGTGTATTAAACTGTCTCCGTTATATATAAAACCAAAGTACTTCCTTCACTCGGTCAAGGGTAACAGGCGATCCTCTCATTTTCAGGCACAATAGTTGTTTCGGTTGTCAAGGCAACATCCTTGAGCTCAGGAAAATATCGACGCATAAGACGGTAAGTATTTCACGTACGATTAAGATACAGGAGGGAAGAAAGGTACAACTCCACTTATTCCATAAGGAAGAGAGTGGTAGCTTGACGTCCAGGACGATTTATATCTGCGAAAGAGCGTCCGGTACCCTTTGAGTAAGAGAATTGGTGGACCGTGGGGCTAATGTGCTTTTAATGATATAAGTTAAACACTAAACACAAGACCATCTGTTGTATAGAAACGATGATATCTGCCGGAGATCAGGTGTTTTCCAACACTGACTCTCGTACTTTTCCTATGCACAGGCTGCATCTACTTCCTAAAACACCCTGCACATATCACATCTGGTTTCCCTCGAACGCATCGGCTTCATAAGTAATACCCCAGTTAGCAACCAACAGTTGTGTATTGCTGTCAGAAGAGGAATTCTCCTTCATGGAACAGGGACTTCGTACAGCTTCATCTTGAAAATAAAATCTGTACTACTGAAAGCAATAAAATACACTGGCATCTCGTGTTCATGGATTTTTTTCCATTCATTTTTAAACAGAAACCCCATTTTAATTGTAACATAAAATGTCATAACAAACAAGTTAATAAATTTTTCCATATTTATTTACTCACATTAAAATTGGAAAAAATAGGTCGCTAGAAAAAAGTTATATCCTGTCTTGCCAACATTCACAAAATGTGTTATTGCACCTGTTACCGGTAACTGTGGTTAGAATATTTTAGGTGTGTTCACGGATTTGCCAATAACAGCTACAGGCTTTACCAAATCTCTTCGTCTCTCGGTCTGACCACGTGGAACAACTAGGTTGGTTCTGTCGGATTTTCGTCAAATTTGTCACCGGAAAATTCTATTAAAATTTGTCAATAAAATCCAGGTTCCTTCGAAATGCTGCATTTGGAGTATATATTTGTATTGTGCTGAAAGGTGGACGTCAGAAAATGGACCATAAATACCTGGGAAGTTTAGGAGTGCAGTGCTGGAGAAAAATGGAGAAGATCAGTTGGACCAATAATGTGAGAAATGAAGTGTTACAACTAGTCAAGGGCGAGAGTAATATACTGCAAACCAAAATAACAGAAAGGCTAACTTGATTGGTTACATTTTACATAGGAACTGCCTTATAATACACGCTTTTGAAGGAACTGTAGAGGGACGGATCGAAGTGAGGAAGGCGAGGAAGAAGACGTAAGCAGATACTAGATGACCTTAACTCAACAGAAAGAGGAAGCACAAGATTGCACTGTGAGGAGGACTCGTTTTGAAAAGGCGATGGTATTGCAGTAAGAAAGAAAAACGAATAAATATTTCTCAGTTTACAGAAGGTGAAGTGGGTCGCAGAGCCGCGCTTAACGTTGTTGTGTTAGATATAAGCTTTTGGTTCTACCTGGGTTAGAGTCACAGTCATTCATTAAGAAGCAGTCGTTGTACTCACTGCGAAATAAGGCAATTTTTTTTTTTTTTACGGATCGACAAACCTAATGGGCCTAAGCTTTCTCATTATCGAGGCTTCGTGAGCAGTTAGACAAGCCAAACTCGGTAGTACTCCTCTGGACGAGTGATCGGCCTTTCGCAGAAACCTGTACCTGACAACACATACACTCACGAAACATAAATCTATTTCTCGGTGGAATTCTAACCCGCAAGCCTAGCAAGCGAGCGGCTGCAGACCAATACCTTAGAGCACACAGCCACTGGGATCTTAGGGAAAATAAGTATTTAGTTAGTATAATTTTTATGTAACTAATTAAAAATATTTTATTCAATGTCGGTATAGTTCGCTCGCGGACTAAAGCCACGGAGTTTAGTTTAGTTTAGTACCATCTTGATCTGACCTACCAAGTAAATGACTCACAAGATAGGCAATGTAACATGGTGGCGAGTTCACATAATTTTTATACATCGTCGGCTATCCTAAAAGCCTTACACCATTTCACTGGAAGGGAGCACCATTGTGGCGATTTAGAGTCCCCGGCTGCAATAAAATCTACCTAAGTCTTCATATATAGGTCCCTACATTCTCGCCAAATTTTAAACAAATTTGGAATTCCTCGACAGATTTTCATGAAAGTCGGCAAAATCAAATTTCACAAATATCTGTGTAATGAGAGACGCACTGTTACAAGCTAACAGACGGACGGACAGACTAATTCCTATATTATTTCACTCGAAAAGGGAGCTTTTATGTCGATTCTTGTAGTGGGAGCCGCGCTGTTACATGCGGACGGACAGACGAAGGACGTACATGACGTATACACACTCTTCCGACTCTGCGAAAGGCCAGCAGAACGGCGAATGTTATTAGAATATTATTTTTCCCCCACGATATGTATATATATTAAAGATCTCTGCGCTATATTATATATATGTATATATATTTTATATATATGTTATATATATATGTGTGTGTGTGTGTTTAAAACAAAGGTAACGCAATTCCTGGACAGGCCTTGAATGTTCGAGAAGGTTCATGCTCCCAGGTTTCAAGACAATCCGCACAAGAAAGTGGTAAGTTTGTAACCCCGTAAGCAATGGTGGCTTTACCCCCAAGAAACATTCGACCCCAAAGTCATAGTGCATCCGGAAGGATTATGTCAATTAAAACTTCCAGTGACATCATCGGGAATCGAAACCACGACCTTCCGGCTTGTAGTGCAGTGCCTCAATCAACTGGGTCACAGCGTGGCCGATATATATATCTTGGAGAAATTATGTCACAAATAATCTTCTTGAAATGAGACTTTTTTCGGTGTCTTTTTCAAGAACTGGACTTTTCTAGGAAACACCTCTTTAAAGTCTCTGGATTCCCGGACGGAAAGTTCTCTGAGAACATGAACTGTTATTTCCCGAGGAGAATTTCTTGCACTAAAAGTATCACGCATAATGTAAGTGGACAAGACCGATGTTTTCTTTACAGTATCCGAATAGAAGCTTTCGTAAAAGAGGTCCAACTTCCAACATTTCTAGCTGGTGGTTTTTATACAATTTTATACTGCACGACTGTTTTGGAGGCGACAAAAGTAGGGCACAGGTACAGTCGGGAGACTAAAATTGATGGCCCAACAAATAAAATGAATCTCCAACTAAATGTTTACTTGAGGTTCGAATATTCTCCACATGATAACCAGGTTTTTCAGAAATTTTAAACTTTTAGGTCCTTATTTCTGTCAGTTCTTCAATTCGTTCGCGCGGGCAGGGTTTTAAAAATCTCTCTTTAGATTCAAGAAGAATAACAAGAGAAAATTTCTAAGATTTTTAACTCAATACCAAATTCAACACAAAAGTCGAAACATCCAGACAACCCATACCTCGTCAAATACTTCAATCCCCATCAAAATTAGGTATAAAAGCTAAAGATTACGCTATCTTTGATATGGGATTAAGTGGCAGAACTGTCAAAGTTATTGTAATCTCATTTAGAATTTTAAATTTCGTCTTGAATCTATCCCCTTACGTAACACAAGTGGCAAATATACTTCATCCTATTGCTCACTACCGACATTTCCACCGGTAAAGCAACAGCTTCACCATTCCTCCGTTCCCTCTCTTTGGAGTCATCTGGTTTCTGGAACTTTCAGGTTCATGAGTAAAAGAAACAAGAGACATTAATTGTATACAAGTACAAGGGTCCCTTCTCGTTGGAACACAACAGTTAACCTGAACTTTAAATTTTTTATTGTGTTTTGTTACACGAAACTTGAATTAGAATTAAGTTCCATCTACAAGTAAAAAAGGCACCCCCATAGGAACAGTGTTAATTGTATGAGAAATCCATGCCAAGACACACCATTCTTCTTCGAGTCACGGCAAATGGGCGACTTGGCTATTGAGTTGGAAAAGGCTACGCCTTAAGCTATTATCCAGTTCTTCCAGGTCTACTGCTCTTTTCTGTTCAGAAGATTCACCATGCCTGACCGGCATGACAGGTATAGTTGGTTTAGCAGGACTCCGACTGAGACGGTATGCGTCAGTATGTTTTTAAATATTACCTACAGGATGTCGTTGTACCACACTTCCGCACTACATGGACTTTAAATGTGAACAGAAAACGAACTCAACAAAAATACGTATTTGTCTTAAGCACAGAGCTTCACCACGGTTCACAGGGTTAGTCGCCGGCCTCATGTTGCCCAGCACCTGATTCAAACCCATGCCGGCCTATGTGAAATTTATGATGGACACAGTGCCGCTGAGACAAGATTTTCATCGAGTTCTTAGGAATTAATCTGTTAGTATAATTCTACCAGTGTTCCACATTCACCTATCACCGGCGCTGTATTATCTTACCATTTGACAGCGTCATTGAATAACACGCTTTAAGAAGTACATACAACGTAAGATTTTCGGGTGAGGACAAATTTCACTCCACAGTCCGGATATTCTGAAATTACGAAAACGCACAGTTTTATAACGGCCCAAAATCCACTACACGGTGTTAGGGGTTGTAGATGAGGCCAGAATAGATGTGGGAGATGTTAAATGATTCAAAATAATTACCTCTACACGTTGTAAGAAGAGGGAGGAAAAGGTAAAGTAATTCAAAGAAGAGATATTATCTTAGACTGCGACTCTGTAGATAAAGGCATTGTGATGCTTCAAAACGTAGGGATCTTCTTACACGGCGTCAGAGATCAGTTCCTAATAGACTTGTAATTTGACCCTTACACCCTTACTATTGTTAGAACCTTCTTTCTCCAGTACATCGCATTTCTTTTGTAAAAACCAGTAGTTAATTTCGCATAGTTAAAATGATTACCATTTGTTCTCAGATTCACGTTAAGACACATAAACTCTGTGTTAATAATTTTCAATTTTTGAGGATTAAGCATGGTGGTAAATAAAGTAACAACAACACTTGAAAGGTAAATGGAACTTCTGCACGGACAGACACACAGAAATGTCTTCCTTTCACGTACATTGCATTTTGTTTGTAAGGAAACACATTTCTCTGGTACAGAAACTTGAGTTTGGTCTGTATAAAACACGTATCAATAAACATTTCATTATGACGTCGGCATCTGGGACTGCACGTCGTTCAGTAAAGTTGTGCATTGATGATTTGGAAAAATATATGGAAGTAGTCACTTTGTCTTAAATAAATTTGACTGCTAGATTGAGAGTAACCATGCCTTACTCAACAGTCACACTTCCAGCCTAAATTCGTTCTGGACACCTCCAGAAAATAAAGAAGGCACTTATGACGCTTAAGTAAACTGCCAGCTGAGTAGATGTCAAGGTAATCAGAAGAAATAATATTTTTGCAATAAGATAATTATGACACTGTGGCGGTTCGGTAAAGAGGATCAGACTGAAGCAAAGTAACCAGCGATTATCCTATATATTCGAAGTGCTGGAAAATTAGTCCTGCGTCAGTCACAAAACACCACCATCTTGGTATGACCATAAATAACTTCTAATCGCATATTAAGGATGGCCGAAATAAAATAGTTTATTTTCCTGACTCACCAGTGCACAGCTTACTCAATATTATATCAGCATGTACCATCCATCACCGAGAAAACGCCACCCCTCTCTTATATTCATCAGAATTCCCACACTATGTTTTACCTTGTTCACAACAGCCCACGACTGAACCAGATAAATCCAGCACACACCCGCCGTAATATTTCTCGAGTTTCGTTTTAATATTATCCTCGTACCTACGCCTCGGTCATCCGAGTGGCAAGATTCCTTGATATTTTCCTTCCAAAACAGTAAAGACAATTTTATTCTCCCCCATATCTGCTACATGATCTTCCCATCTCGCCATTCTTCTGTTTGACGATTGAAACAATAGGAGAGTGTACCCATAAGTCCACGTACTGACTCCGTAACGAAATGTACTCTTGTCTTTGTAATAGGTCGTTGTGGCTCCATTCAAAGTAGTCCCATCCCTAGCTAATGCAACGGGTCAATCTTTTCTGCCACTTGTCTAACCACCGCTGAAACTAAATTTTTGGAATTGCGCTTTGCGTCCGCAGTGTTCATGAATTTTAGGGACATTCTGGAAACGACACCCTAGAGGCCGTGATTTCATTCTCGGAAACATGAAAAAACGACAAGGGGCCAGATCAAGCCAGTAAGGAGAGTGGGGAACCACAGCCATAATTTAGTGGTCAAAAACTGCTGCACGGACCACGCAGTGTGCGCCAGAGCATTATCATGTTGAATCGACCAGTCCTGGTGGCGCACTTGTGTCGGACGTTTCTGGTGGTATTGCTGCTTCAGACATGCAAATCTTTCAGTAGAAAAGCTGGTTTACCATTTGGACTGCAGAAACAAATACCTGTAAAAAATTCCTTCATATTAAAATAAATCACTAACATGTTCTCAAGGTCGACTTAAATTGCGTCTCATTCTCCGGAATCGGATAGGACCTGCTTTCCAGTGACAGAATCGCTTTTGGTTTGTGAACTGTTACAGTAATCCCATGCTTCTTCTTTTGTCATGACGCTCGAGACGGAGCTTCCGTCGTTTCTGACTGCACAGGACAGTTTCTCACACACAAACACGTTGTTGCTGCTGTTCAACGTTAAGCAACCGAGTCATAAGCTTTGCGGCGATCCGCAAATCTTTCAAGACTTGCATTAGAATTCGCCGACATTTAACTTGCGAAAAGTCAGAGATCTTCTACAGGGTACTTCATCAGTCTTTGCGGAGGATTTTGTGAACTTGCTCTACGTTTCCATCTTTGCGGCCAGTGAAGGGAAGATCCGCACCCTCATAATCTTCAACAGAAGTACCCCAAAGTCTGTTCACAGGAAATCATTCAACATTCTGTGTTCTCCCCATGGCATAGCCACCGAAAGATCGTTCAAACACTTCATAAATTTCCAAAGAAGTTTCACCGCGTATGGACAACATTTTCCACAAACTTCTTGTTCTTTCAAATTTGCCATTGGAGAACTCCGGTTCGCAGTTAACACATAGAAGAGTAAGCATCGACTGGGAAGCACCTCGAGGGTTATGGCTGTAAAACTGATTAAATTGCCTCCTAAGCCAGCGATATTACGACGCCTAGTGTGAAACTCTACTACTTGCTGTTCTCTGGTCTAGAGGCGAGTTCGAGAAATTTTGAACAAGCCTTCGTGTTTGGGAGAAGCATAGGTCTCTCGTTAAATCCTACCTCTTAATTACAAATATTTTTCTGAGCACCCTATTCTCAGACACCCTCGGTCTATCGTCTTCCGTTAATAACAGAGACTAAGATTCACACCTACAAAAAATCAGTAGTTGAATAAAGAGAGACCAACTTGATGTCACTTGCTTTATTATTTCATTATTTAATGCTCAATATGTTTCGGATGTTAGTACATCCATCCTCAGGAGCTTGCGACTTATTTGTTAAGTTATTTCATGGGTTGTATTGCTCTGGTTCGATGTGTTTTGTTGTGTGATGTGTGAAGCCTGCATACGGATACCACACCACTACAGCCAAACCACAACGTAACACCAACACACATCGAACCAGAGCAATACAACCCATGAAATAACTCAACAAATAAGTCGCAAGTTCCTGAGGATGGATGTATTAACATCCGAAACATGTCGAGCATTAAATAATGAAATAATAAAACAAGTGACATCAAGTTGGTCTCTCTTTATTCAACTATCAAGATGATGTACGGTCCAATAAACATAAGATTACAGAAATCGGTAATTTTGTGTATTTTAATTTTTACTTCTTTAGAGAGCAGCCTGGAATCAGAACCATTCTGAGCTGAAAGACAGCAAACATTTGCCAGAATTACGAGACACTCCTCAATATAGGCAACTCCATTACGTTTCAGATAGACACTACTGCCAGAGCTGCAACGGCATTCCCATCACCTAAAATTAGAATTACGATAGAATTCCACTTATCTGGACTCTGGTTACTGGATTGCCAAGCATTCAGATCGACTTGACCCTCCGGGTAAATTTGTCTAGAATTTTACAAAAATAAATTGCCTTGAAATTACCGTTTATCGG
>Ga0123355_10013198_pt1 | contig 12843 bp, 9 predicted proteins | sample TergutEmb28metaG_3_FD_89872 | JGI IMG/M metagenome (GOLD analysis project Ga0123355, IMG submission 89872) | Embiratermes neotenicus P1 segment gut microbial communities from Petit-Saut dam, French Guiana - Emb289 P1 | ecosystem: Host-associated > Arthropoda: Insects > Digestive system > Gut ...
CTGCTTAATAACCGTGTTTTGGTACCTCTGCGTTTTGTTATCGAAAATTTTGGTGCCGTAACGCTTTGGAACCCTGAGCTTGGAGAAGTTACTGTTTTTGTTTGGTAACTATGTAAGGGAAATCAATTCTGGACATGACGGTTTAGCAAGTTCATAATTTAGCGACTATGAAAACTCCCCCCGTCGCTGCGCGCCCCTTCCGAGGGGGTAGCGCGTTGCGACGGGGGGAGTAAACTTTCATAACGCCTATATTATAAACTAATCGGATAGTAATACGATTCTCAAAAAATCACGCCGACAACCGATCGGAAAATCGGCGGCTTTAAGCTGTTTTCCGCGATGTGTTGGCTACGATGATTTTTGAGATTCGCATAACAATTTTGGATTTACAAAATTGATTTCCCTACTCGACAGTACATAATACTATACAAATATGTATATCTCGTCACCAGTAATTCAAATCCCAATCTGTTTCCCAACCAGAGGCGGTAGACTCCCTTTGAACCAGTTCGAGGGGAAGCTCCTGCCGCAAAATCTTGTGGTCGGGCTCCTCGCTTTCGGTGATTTTGATTAAATTTTCTACAGCATGAAGGCCTAATCTATGCTTTGGCACATGAATAGACGTTAGGGCAGGCTTTATAAGCGAGGCTACAAAGGTGTTGTCAAACCCTGCCACCATTATATCATCCGGCACTTTTTTTCCATGCAACAAGATACATTTAATTGCCCCGACTGCCATTTGGTCGTTGCTGGCAAAAACCCCGTCAAAGGATATGCCCTGGGCAAACAAGTGTTTTAGAGCCGTACACCCACTCATGGGCGAAAAATCGCCATGGGCAACCAACGATGGGTCAAAAGGTATGTTATTTGACTCCAAGGCTTCTTTGTATCCGTTAAATCTGCGTTGGGACATTTCAGAGCCACCGGGCCCTGAGATAAAAGCGATACGCTTGGCGTTTTTTTCGATTAAATGCTCTACAAGCACCCGGCCCCCTTGATGATTGTCTACAAACAATGAGTGGAGTCCATACCCAGATAAATCACGTTCAATGATAATAACAGGGACTTTCTTATGCCTTGTAGAAAGGTTGGAAAGGTAATTAAAATATACCGTATCCTCCGATGAGGCTACCGTGTCCAAAATAATTCCATCAACCCGGTAGCTAAGTAGTCTTTTGACACAGTTTTTCTCTTCTGCAATATCATCGTTGGAGCTATGTATCATCAAGCTATACCCGAAATCGTTGGACATGCTTTGCATCCCGCTAAGAACTTGCGGGAAAAAAATCCGAGTAAACTTTGTTATGATTACACCTAAAGTCATGGAGCGGCTGCTTTTAAGCCCCCGTGCCATCATATCTGCTTGGTAATTAAGGGCCTCGGCAGCCTTTAAAACTTTGTTTCTGACTTCTTCTGTTACATACCTTCTGTTGTTTATAACATTGGAAACCGTAGACACAGATACTCCTGCTAAATTTGCTACATCTTTAATGCCAGCCATTAAACCCTCCCATGTTATACCAAACATCTATTTGTGTCGCGTCGCCATCCCTTAAAGCGTCTTTTTTGCACTCATGCAATCATCGATGCTAAATTTAGAATATCACGTTCACAGAAGGTAGTCAAACAGCAATGCGACATTATCTGTATATTTTTTTACATTTGGCAGTAAAAAACAGCAAAAAATAAAAACACATCCTGGAGCAAATCGCATTGACCATTGTAACGTTTTTTTCCAACATTGTATCGTTTTTTTCCTTGACAATGATTAATCATATTTGTATGATATGATTGCGTTGAACGTTAATGCGCAATGGCGCAAGAACAATGAACATATTGTTCGCGACGGGATTGCTATGTTTAAACTTTTTTATTAAAACAAGAAACGTACACCAGTTAAAGGTATAGCTGGTTAAGTGGCCCATAATGGGCAATAAGGAGGAAAACAACATGAGTAAACGCAGAATTATTATGCTAGTGGTTGCCTTCATCATGATGGCAGGGCTGATGGTCGCATGTTCTCAGGAAACAGAGCCCGAAGAACCAACATACCAGCCCGAAGACACAACACCCCCCCCCACGGAGCCTGACCCAGACCCCGATGCGGGCAATGAAGGCGATAACGATTACGTTGCCGCAGAGCCGCAGCCCTACCGCGATCATGTAAACCTGATCCTTGGGCAGGCCCCCGACACCTTGGATCCGCAAATGCACAACACGGCCGCCGCAGGTTCTGTTGTCGGGCAAATCTTTGATACACTGTTTTGGGTTACCGCAGCCCACGGAGAGCACCCAAGGCTGGCCCTTAGTTATGATGTAAGTGAAGACGGCCTGACCTGGACTTACCACTTGAGGCCGGGAGTTGTTTTCTCCGACGGAAGCCCCTTTACCGCAAACGACGTAGTCTTTACCTTTGAGAGGAGACGCCCTGATATTTTTACAGATCTTATAGAAGAAATTGTAGCTATTGATGATCATACAGTTGAGTTCCGTCTAAACATGGTAGTTGCTACATTCCATGGCACTGTCAGTTCAATTTTCATAGCTAGTGAATCTGCGGTTACAGCCGCAGGGGATGATGCTGGCGTAAGGCCCATTGGCACAGGGCCGTTTGTCCTTGATTTGGATGATTTTATTATAGATCAACACATTACCCTGACTCGTAACCCGCTTCATTGGGATTACGACAATGTGCAGATTCAATCTGCCACCTTCTATGTAATAACCGATGCTCTTACCCAGTTTATCGCTTTCGAGGCGGGGGACGTTGATATGCTTGCTGTAGCTCCCGACTTTTGGCATGGCGTTCTGGAATCTGGCTTATATAATACAATTACAGGGTCAATGGGCGTAGTAACATACCTTGCGTTTAACACTACGGTTGCCCCTTGGGATGATGTAAGGGTGCGCCAGGCCTTTAGCTATGCAATAAACAATGACTTAATAATTGCTTTGGCTTTTGGTGGGATTGGGTCACCGGCCTATACTGCCGCTCCGCCGGATTTAATAAGGGGTGCAGTAATGCCCGATTCCCCGTATCACTTTAATCCAGAAAGAGCAAGGGAGTTGTTTGAGGAAGCTGGAGTTACCGATGTAGGGCCACTTATGACCGTAGCGGGCATAACCCAGTCTATACTTGAAATAATGCAACAAAACCTCCATGATATCGGGATTTCTATGAGCATAGATGTTCTGGATGCCCCTGCTTTGGGAGAAGCCAGAAACTCGGGCAATTTTACTGCTGCGACCCTTGGCATTATGTTTACCCAAGAGTTCAATGACTATATGGTAATTTACAGCTCTGATGGGATACTCAACCTGTCGCGTTTGGAAAATCCAATGGTTGATATGCTATTTTTACAAGCTCTAACTACAATGGATCAAGCCGCGCGGTACGAGATATACCGTCAAATCATCAATATCGTAAACGAAGAAGCCCGCCACTATTATATAGCCCACGCCATCTTTACCCATGCCTATCACCCCAACCTTGCTCAAGACGGATGGGAAGACGGTAGCGTACTTCTGAGGCGGTTTAGTTGGGATTTGGTTCAGCCATAGTCATTTGAATGCCTTATGTAATGGTATTATGACATTTGAATTATAGCGGTAACGAAACAGTCGCATCCGTTATTATTAATTGAAGACGAAGCAATCCAGGATCATTAATATTAGTCGGTTTCCTGGGTTGCTTCGCTCCTCCCAATGTAATGCTTGCACGCCCTCAATATCGGGTGAAATCATATTTTACTATAGTTATACACCAGCCGGCTCGCCCGGCTCAACCTGTGCATAAAGGACGGATAATGTGTACAAGTTTATTTTAAACCGACTCATTATGACATTTTTCATTCTTGTCGCTATCACTTTTATTGTCTTTGCCTTGCTTTACTTGACGCCAGGGGAGCCTTCTCATTTAATCCTGCCAATAACCGCCACCGAAGCGGAGCATGTATTTTTTAATGAAATGCATGGGTTGGACAGGCCTTTTCTTGTCCGTTATGTCGATTATGTTGTGGGCATTGTTACCCGCTTTGATTTTGGGCTGTCGTTTCGTACCAACATGCCCGTTATAGACGAGCTTGTACGTATTTTCCCCATAACCTTTAACCTGGCGTGGATGGGGGTTTTATTTACCATGATTTTGGGGATACCCTTGGGTATTATAGCCGCTGTTAAACACTCTACCCTTGTAGACCGCAGCGTTAATACATGGGCTATTTTTATTGGTACGGTGCCTGGGTTTTTCCTTGCGATTGTCCTGCTTTTAATATTTTCTGTTAGATTTGATTGGTTTCCCGTATTTGGAGTGGGGAGTTGGCGGCATTATGTTTTGCCTGTAGCTTCTATGGCTATCCCTGGCTCTGCTGGTTTTATTCGCCTTACAAGAGCGGTAATGCTGGACACCGTTCATATGGAGTACATAAAGACTGCCCGTGCAAAGGGTAGCCACGAGCAAGTGGTTATATGGAAACATGCATTTAGAAACGCAATGCTACCGGTTGTAAACGGGGCAGGGCTAATGTTTGCGGCCCTTCTTGGTGGGACGATTATCACCGAGCAGATTTTTGCCATGCACGGTATAGGCATGTATGCCCTTCAAGCCCTTAGGTTAAATGATTATCCCGCAATTATGGCGGCAACTATTTTCCTTTCCTTTATCTTTAGCATGGTTATTCTTGCAATAGATGTTCTTTACGCCTTTTTGGACCCGCGCATCAAGGCCAAATTTTCTTCATAGGGGGCGGCATTATGATAAAAGCGCAGAGTATAGCAAAAGAACGACCACCGTTGCCGCCTAAGCAAAACAACTTTGGCGCCACATTTAAGGCCTTGTGCAAAAACACCCCGGCCCTTGTTGGGCTAATTCTTATAATCTTGCTTTTTGTATTTGCCTATGTAGGGCCGCTCTTTTACCCTATGCAGGATGCGCTAAGGATTAGCCCGTACCGACTGTTGCCTCCAAGCAGTGATCATTGGTTTGGCACCGACGGTCTTGGTCGGGACTATTTTGCTCGGATTGTAAATGGAGCACGGGTTTCGTTGACCATGGGCTTTTTCCCTGTTGGGGTTTCTATGCTAGTGGGTATGTTTCTCGGGGCCCTTGCAGCATACTTCGGAGGCTGGCTTGACGAAATTACCATGCGGATATGCGATATTATTGCATGCATACCCGGGATTTTACTGTCAATTACCTTGGTGGCTGTGTTGGGTACAGGGCTTACTAATATGTTGGTGGCAATAACCATAACCAGTATACCCGGTAGGATACGTTATGTGCGGGCTGTGGTTTTGCAGGTAGTAGGGCAAGACTATATCGAAGCGGCACGGGCCTGCGGCACAAAGACCACGGGGCTTATATTTAAGCATATATTGCCTAACGCTTTTGGCCCATTGCTTCTTTCCGCTACATCCAGTATTGCTGGTATGATTATGATGGGAGCGGGGCTTAGCTTCTTAGGCCTTGGCCTGCAGCCCCCTTACCCGGAATGGGGCGCAATGCTCATGGATGCCCGTACCCACATGCTTACATCACCTCATATGCTTTACTTCCCCGGGGCGTTTCTTGTTATTTCGATGTTGGCCTTTAATTTGCTAGGCGATGGTCTGCGCGATGTTCTTGACCCGAAGCTTAAGCGGTAAGGAGGCATTTATATGGATAATACGCCATTACTTCAAGTAAAAAATTTAAAAGCCTATTTTGACACCCCAAACGGCTTACTTAAGGCCGTGGACGATGTTTCGTTTTACGTCAGGCGCGGGGAAACGTTGGGCATAGCAGGGGAATCTGGATGCGGCAAAAGCATTACATGCCAATCGATTTTGCGCCTTGTACCGTCACCTCCAGCCAGATATGACGGAGGGGAAATACTCTTTGACAATCAAGACATTATGAAAATGAGCAAGAACAAGCTGAGGGCACTTAGGGGCGGTCGTATTGCCATGATATTTCAAGAGCCTATGTCCTCATTAAACCCGGTGCTGACCATAAAGAATCAACTTTTGGAAGCAATAAAAAATCACCTGCCTTTAAACTCTCCTAAAGCTACGGCATTGGCATTGGACTTGCTTAAACAGGTGCGTATACCCAACCCTGAAGCGGTATTGGAAAGCTACCCCTTTACCCTTTCCGGAGGCATGAAACAACGGGTGATGATAGCAATGGCTCTTAGTTGCAAGCCGGATTTGCTTATCGCTGACGAACCCACCACGGCTTTGGATGTGACCGTCCAGGCACAGATACTCAAGTTGATAAAAAATCTAAAAGAGGAAAGCGGCGCTGGGGTACTATTTATCACTCATGATTTGGCGATCCTGTCTGAGACTGTCGAACGGATAATGGTAATGTATGCCGGAAAGGTCTGCGAATCTGCAAAGACCCGGGATATTATTAATAAACCCATGCACCCTTATACCCGGGGGCTGATCCAGTCTCGCCCATCAGGCTTGGCAACAGGAAATAACAGATTAAGAGTTATTGAGGGCAATGTGCCCTCCTTGGTTGACAAACCAACTGGGTGCCCCTTTCATCCAAGATGCAAAGATGCCATGCCCAATTGTTCCAAGGCTTTCCCCCCTGTAACAGATTTTGGTGACGAGCATATTGTTGCTTGTTGGAAATACTTCAAAGGAGAGGCTGGCAATGAGTGAAGCTTTGTTTGAAGTAAGGAACTTAAAAAAATATTTCCCCCAAAGTACCCGGCAGGGTTTTTTGAAAAAAACCGTAAACTATGTACGGGCCGTTGACGATGTGAGCCTTACAATAAAACGGGGAATGGTGCTTGGGGTTGTGGGGGAGTCTGGCTGTGGCAAATCCACCTTGGCCCGGGTTCTGCTTGACCTTGTACCGGCAACCAGCGGAGAAATTATTTTTGACGGCGAGGACATACTAAAAGCAGACTCCAAAGGCAAGCGTAAGTATAGGCGCAGAGTCAACATGGTTTTTCAGGATCCCTTTAACTCACTTGACCCGCAAATGACCGTGGCCCAAATCGTAACAGAACCGATTAAGGCCCATAAGACACTTAAAGGAAAAGATCAAATATATCGTGCCGTTGACTTAATAGAGCAATGCGGGCTGTTTGCTAATCAAATTTACCGATACCCCCATCAATTTTCGGGGGGGCAGCGTCAACGCATATGCATTGCCCGAGCCTTGGCTGCGGAGCCTGAGTTTATCGTATGTGACGAAGCTGTTTCTGCTCTGGATGTATCAATTCAAGCACAGGTTATTAACCTTTTGCTTGACTTAAAAGACGCACACAATTTGACTTATATGTTTATTACCCACGATTTAAATGTGGTGCGATTTATTAGTGACGAAATTATCGTTATGTACCTTGGGCAAATTGTGGAGAAAGCGCCTAAGGAGAAGCTTTTCGCAAACCCAAGGCATCCATATACAGAAGCACTTCTCCGCTCGGTTCCTGTGTTATCTACCGATGAGCCTGTAGAGCGCATTGTCTTGGAAGGAGACATCCCCTCTCCTACAAACCCGCCCTCTGGCTGCCGTTTTCATACGCGTTGCCCAAATGCGCGGCCCGAGTGCAGCCAGGTAGAGCCAGAGCTTAGGGTTTTTGATGGGGATCACTATTCCAGATGTCATTTTTAAAGATGGTTTTTACTGCGCGCTGCTGTAAATTAATCAGCTTATCCGTCATCCCGGTCTTGACCCGGGATCCCCTTATCTAAGTCGATGCTGATGAGATCCCGGGTCAAGGCCCGGGATGACAAAGGTAATTTCACTGCTGCTCTAATGATGAAGAATAAAGGAGTATGTTTATGCAAATGTCCGTTAGAGAACGCTTTGTAAATATCATGAGCTATAAAAAAGCCGATGCCCTTCCGGTGATGTTTTTCGAACCTTTTGAGGGTTTCACCCTTGACGAATGGCGGAAACAGGGGCTTCCTATGGGCACAACCCCTGAGGCCTACTTGGGCCTGGATACTGCCTACACCCTGCCTATTAGCCTAATGCCCATGCCTATGTTTCCGCGAACAATCCTTGAAGACGCGCCCGATTATTATATCGAGACGGATTATATGGGCTCTACAGTTAAGCGGAAAAAAGAAGCACCTCGTATGTTTTACGGGCATCTCGCCCACCCGGTCACCGATAGGGATAGTTTCCTTCGTTACAAAGAGCGTTTTGTGGCAAACAGCGCACGCTATATGAATGGATTAGATGACATTGTAGAGGAAGCCAACAAGTCTCAAAGCCCCGTGTCTTTGTTTTTATTCCCGTTTTTTATGCGGCTTGGGTTTTATTCCATGGGCATGGAGCAGTTTTTAATGAACCTGTACGACGAGCCAGATTTGATACACGAAATGTTTGATTTTTGGGTCAGCTTTGCTATTGACGTGTTTACCCCTGTTTTAGAAAGGGTCACTCCTGATGTTGTATCTTTTGCGGAGGATATTGCGTTTAAAAACGGCCCTCATGTATCGCCTGACCTGTATAAGGAATTTTGGCTCCCTCATCAAAATAGGATAATGAGTGTTATAAAAAATGCGGGGATTCCCTTTGTGTCTATGTATACCTCGGGAGATATCCGCCCGCTTTTGCCACTTTTACTAGATAATGGATTTAACATGACATGGCCTCTTGACCAGTACTCCAATATGGATCCGTATGCGCTGCGCCGGGAGTATGGCAAAGAGCTTCGGTTAGCTGGTGGGATATCAAAGGATACACTGGCCAACGGGCCGGATGCCATTGACAGGCGAATAGACGAGCTTCTTCCTCTTATTCAAGAAGGAGGGTTTATCCCTGCCCCCGATGATATTGTTCCGCCAGAAATACCCCTGGCTAATTGCAAGTATCTTGTGGAAAAGCTTCGTGAAATTAGGCTTTAATTTGTATAAATTTACGAAACCCTCATATAGCAAAAGTATATATTTCTAGGAGGACTAAAGTGAACGCAAGAGAGCGATTACTGGCAACGATTAATTTCCAACCCGTAGACCGTCCGTTTAGATGGGAAACCCCTAGCGCGTGGCCTTCAACCATAGCACGCTGGTTAGGCGAGGGTATGCCTCGTGAGGTTTTAAAGGATTTTTACCGTATGCAAAGCGTGCTGGGCTTTGACACAATGAGATGGTTACCTCTTGGCACATGGGTTCGTGAACCCTGGACCCCTCCGTTCCCATATAAAATACTGGAAGATGAAGGGGAAAACATGGTTATCTCCGACATCGACGGCGTAGTAAAGCGCATCCGTTCCGATAAAAGCGACATGTCCATGCCCCAGTTCCTTCAGTTCCCGGTGGAAACAATGGAGGACTACCTTACAAAAATCGAGCACCGTCTAGACTGTGATAACCCAAGCCATTTTGACGAAAAATGGCATACCCTTGTAAAGGAATACAGCGAGGACAGGGATTTTCCGGTTGGGATGTGGGTTATAGGCCCCTTTGGGCATTTGCGTAACCTTTTTGGGGACGAAAATCTTATGTATGCCCTATATGACGAACCTGAAATGATTCATTATATTATGCAAAAATGGAAAGAGTTTTACATCGGCTTTTTGAAAAATGTTTGCCGAGACGTAACCCCCGATTTTATTATGATTTGGGAAGACAATTGTTTTAAGGGCGGCCCTTTGTGCTCCCCTGATATGTTTAGAGAGTTTATGTTTGAGCCGTTGTGTGAAGTGGTACAAGCCGCAAAAGAGCTTGGGATAGCTGGCATTTTTGTGGATACTGACGGCGATTGCAACCTGATGATACCTATATATGTAGAGGCAGGGGTAAATGGATTTTATCCCTTCGAGTGCCAGGCCGGGATGGATATCCGCGAAATAAGAAAGCAATACGGTAAGCAATTCGTAATAATTGGCGGCATAGAAAAACTAATGTTATCAGACGACTATACCGAAGAGGATATGAAGCGAGAAGTCCGGGAGAAAGTTGTCCCAATGCTAAAGGACGGCGGCTATATACCCATGCTGGATCATTCTGCGCCGCCTAATATTTCTTATAATCGGTTTTGTACATTTTTGGAATATGTACGGGGGCTTGGGGCTGACTCAGGCAACGAGAGTGTAGAATAACACGAAGAAGCGTCTAACAGCACAGCAAAACGCATACAAATAGGGTTGTCATTTCTGATGACAGTTTTTATTATCGAGCTGGTGATGTTGTCTTTGATGGGATGTTATGGGGCTGTCACGTTAAGATTTTTACTGAATAGTTATGCAAACAACGTCATTGCGGGCTTGACCCGCAATCCCATTATTCTTGCTACAACAGAGGGGACCCCGGGTCAAGCCCGGGGTGACGAATGGGCTTTTGCATATTTATGCAGTTGAAGTGCTTTGCAGGACAGCCACATTAGGAGGTATATATGAACATTGATATTAGCAGGCTGGATGCTTTTTTACAGGATTACGCCAAGGATAAAAATGTGCCGGGTATGTCGGTTAGCGTAACCGGGCCAGATGGGGATATTTTCTCAAAAGCGTATGGCTTTTGCGATCTTGAGAAAACAAGGCCCGTCAGCACAGACACTATTTTTGGCATTGCGTCTATGTCAAAATCCGTCACTTGTACATGCCTAGCAATCCTCCAAATGGAAGGTAAGCTTAATTTTCGGGATCCGGTGTACAAGTATTTGCCGGATTTTTCAATCCCTGGTACCCCTCGGGAGGCAATACTTGTACACCACCTGGCAAACATGACCAGCGGTCTGCCTCCTCTTCCTACACTTATGCTATCCATTGGAAGCCATACAAAGTTAGGCCCTTGGCTTGATGCGGATGCGGCTGAGGCAATAAAGCGATTAAGACCCTCATTTGCCACTGTAGGCGAAATAATAGAGTATATTGCCCATAGCGACGCATACGAGCCCCTTGGTGCCCCAGGGGAGTACGTAAGCTATTCCAACGATTGCTATGCCCTCCTAAGTGCCATTGTGGATATAGCATCCGGCTCCACCCTTGAAAAATTTGCATATGAGCGGATTTTTGCGCCATTGGGCATGACACGCACCACCTTTGACCTGGAAGAAGCCAAGGCCATGGGCAATATTACAAGCCTCTTTACCACAAAAAAAGAGCAATTATATTGCACCGACGACTGGACAACTGCACCCCCCTATCGCGGTTGTGGATGGCTTAAGTCAACCTCCGTTGATATGTGTAAGTATTACGAAACCTTGGCCTCCAACGGAATATACCGTGGGAAGCGTATCTTGCCAGAGGGCTGCGTCTCTTTAATGGTTGGTGGGGCTTTCCCCGAAACTGCAGATAGTGTGTATTGTTATGGCCTAAATAAACGTGTTTTCCGTGATACCGTAATATGTGAGCATGCAGGCAGCCTTATTGGGATATCATCCAAGGGCGGTTTTTTCAAAGGCAAAGGCTATGCAGCAGTGGTGCTTATGAATATGGACGATGTTGATGTAAACGTACCTATAAACGCTGTTTACAATACATTGTTGGGCCTTCCCATTGATACAAGTCATTTGCCCGTTAAGCCGTCAGGCAATTCGCCGGCGGAGCCAGAAACATACACGGGGGTTTATTCGACAGACGAGTTCTTCCCAAAACGGCCTATCGAGATACTGTTAAACGATACAGGCGAACTGCGTGTTAAAACCTCCGAGGGCGAATATGATTTACTATTTTGCGATACAACCCGCTTTTTGATTGCCGATGAAACAAAATTGCCGGATCAGCGTCGTATACTAAAATTTCATGTGCGCGATGGCAAAGCGTGGGCGGTACAGGATGGGCGGATTCTCCGGCGGGAGGGATAAACATTGACGACTCTAATAAAAAACGGAAAAATTTTCGACGGAACCAACGCGCCTTGGTATAAGGCCGATATTCTGTTATGCGGCGGCGAAATCAAAGCAATAGGAAAGCTGCCGGAATCATGTGCCGAAACAGTGATAGATGCTGCTGGCATGGCGGTTGCACCGGGTTTTATTGATGCCCATTCACATACAGATATGTTACCCCATCCGGACCCCGACGGTAAAATCATACAGGGTGTGACAACCGAAATTGCCGGGATGTGCGGACTGTCTGCCCCTATAACAGAAAAATCCATGAAAAGAAGTGGGCTGGCAACGGACATGGCCTTGGCGGCAGGTCAAGGCATGATCCGGCAACAGGTGATGGGCCGAGCAAACAGGGAGCCGTCGTCCGAAGAACTTGCACAAATGAAGGATATTTTGCGCGACGCTATGGAGCTTGGTGCTATTGGTCTTTCGTCGGGGCTTATCTATCCGCCAGGGTGTTATACAAAAACAGAAGAACTTATTGAACTATGCCAGGTTGTGGCAGAGTACGGCGGGATATACATAACCCATATTCGTAACGAAGCCGACGATTTAATCCCTTCGGTAGAAGAAGCAATACACATCGGGCGCATGACAGGTTGTAAAGTTCTGCTTTCCCATCACAAGGCATCGGGTAGGCAAAATCACGGCAAAGTTAAGCAGACATTGGAAATAATGGAAAATGCCCGCAAAGAGGGTATTAATGTCTGCTGTGATGCATATCCGTACACGGCAGGATCCAGCCCCACTGTAACGTTGCTTCCTAATTGGGTGCAAGAAGATGGGATTGACGAGCTACTAAAAAGGCTAAAGGATCCTGCCTTGCGCAAGCGCATCGTAAACGAAATCAAAACAGGCTTGCCCGGTTGGGAAAATATGTGCCTAAACTCGGGCATGGATGGTGTGCTTATATGCAGCGCTCCCCAAACTGCCGAGTACGAAGGCAAAAATCTTCAAGAAATCGGCGATTTGCTAAACAAAGACCCGGAGGAAGCGCTTATTGACTTAATAATCGAAAACGACGGTGGGGGATTTATTGCACATTTTGGCGCTTGTGA
>Ga0123355_10013199_pt1 | contig 12842 bp, 14 predicted proteins | sample TergutEmb28metaG_3_FD_89872 | JGI IMG/M metagenome (GOLD analysis project Ga0123355, IMG submission 89872) | Embiratermes neotenicus P1 segment gut microbial communities from Petit-Saut dam, French Guiana - Emb289 P1 | ecosystem: Host-associated > Arthropoda: Insects > Digestive system > Gut ...
ATATTGATGTTCTGTCGCGGATGCAAATTGAGGAGTTGCTACTGGCATATCAGCCGACTATGGTGTTTGTTGAGCATGATGTAGCCTTTGCCCAGAATGTTGCAAGTAAGGTTTTTGAATTATAGTGAATGAATCTTACTCCGCCCTAATGCGTTAATTTATTTTGATAATTTCAGATCCATCTATGAAATTTCGATAGTAAAATTTTTCTTCTGTCAGATTTAATCCCGTTATCAAGCTAATAAACTCAGCTTCATCAAAAATGATAAAATCTATGTATGAATTTTTAATACCTGTCCCACCACCAATCAGAGTAGCGACATTAATTGTTTGTAATGCTTCCACTACCCTTTCTTCAAATTCTCCTCGATATTCAGCGAGTCTTTCTGTTGAAATTTCAGTGTTATCATAGTATAAAAATCCAAATGAAACTCCAGTATTTAAGATTTCTTTGAACCAGCTTTTATTGGTATAAAAATGGCGAATAATATCCATATTGTTTGAATATCCAATGAAAATATCATTCCTTACTTCTTCGGTATCTTCTGATTTTTGTTCATAAACACAGCCCCATTCGCAAGGATCGTTAATTTTTTCCCAACCATTCTCTTTGATAATTTCTTCAATGTACTGGTACAAATTTGCCAGTGTGATATGCTTTTTAAATATTTTCTTTGAACCTAGAAGGTCAATTTTTCCGATATATGCAATTGTATAGGTTTCACCAATTAAACTGTCAAGATAGATAAACATAAGTTCCTGCTTCTTTTCTTCTGATAATCCTTTGAATTTTGAACAATAAATACTAATATCAACTTTCTTATTAGTCTTGTTTAAAGCTGGATAAATTAGAAAATCTTCTGCTGATAGACTAATTCCATGCATTTCAATTCCGAAATCACCTTCTAACCTTGGTCTTGTTCCATGAAAGATCCATTTTTCGGATATCTCCTCAGGTGTATGTGCCATACAATAGCTAATCATGAAGATCGTCGTTAAATCTCCTTCACCACTCATGACCAATTCATATTTTGAATCATCCGTTTTACTAGCATTAAGCTCAAATGATCCAATTGAAATTAGATCTAACATTGGTCTCAATCTAGCAAAAGCTTGAGTATGATTTCCTTCATCTATTAAAGAACGAAAATCAGCTTCTTCCGTACAAAATAATTCCCAGAAACTTTTAACACGCTGCTTGTAACTTGTTATCATAAAATCAAACACCTCAGCCTTTTACTATGAGATTTTAACGTTTTTCGTTGCAAGCGGTTGAAAACCGAGATTTTCCTCCAAAACAAGAAATTCCGTTCAAATAACGCTTCCCAAACATCTCTAATCACTGTTCTTTGAGCGTTATTTTCCTAATATTAATACTCCCCTTTATAAAAATAGCATCAATAAAATAGGGAGAAAGATGGCAGGCACAAGGTTCATCACTTTAACTTTAGTAACACCTAAAATATTTAAGCCTAGAGCCAAAATCAGAAGCGAACCCACTGCAGTCATTTCCCCAATAATTGCATCTGTTAAAAAGGGCGCTATCCAACTAGATAACAAAACAATACTTCCTTGATAGACTAAGATAGCAACCGCCGAGAACATAACACCAATGCCTAAAGTTGAAGCAAAGATAGTAGCTGCAACGAAATCAAGTACAGATTTAGTGAAAATCGTTTCATGATTTCCTGTCAACCCACTTTGCAAAGAACCAACAATCGCCATTGCACCCACACAAAATAGCAACGTCGCTGTAACAAATCCTTCCGCAATTTCTAAGTTTTTACTATCCCCCTTTTTAAAATTAAGCTCCACCCATTCCCCTAATCGGCGAATTCGCAAATCTAAATTAATCCCTTCCCCGATAAAAGTGCCTAAAACCATAGAAACAATTAGTACCAGCACATTCTCTCCATTTAATAGCCCTATAATTCCAATAAAGATGGTACATAGCCCCAAAGTTTTCATTACTGACTCCATTAAGCGTTCTGGAATTCCTTTTTTCAATAATAAGCCTATCAAACTCCCAATAACAACTGCCATTGCATTAACAACCGGTGAAACCATGTAAATCTCCTCCAAATAAACATTCTTGTCTAATATAACCTTTTTGAACGAAAATTGCAACAAAAATCATTCATAACCAATGATATTTGCTGAGAATGATAAAGTTGCCAATCGCTGACTTTATCACATCAGTACATTGGCAACTTCTTTTTAACATCTTCTACAACATAAATAATATGAAAACAATCGCTGCAACTTGTAATACTATTATCGCAGGAATTCCAATCATGAATTTTTTGCGTTGCGTTTTATGCCGAATCATATTCATCGTAAATAACATACCCACTGACCCACCTAATACTGAAACCAGTAACAATGTACTCTCTTTTACACGCCATCTATTTCTCTTAGCAGAACGCTTATCACGCACTGTTAGAAAAATTGCTACTAGTTGCATGACGATCAGATACCCTAATAAAAATTCCACATCAAATACCTCATCTCATTTTTGTACTTATAGGGTATTATACCACAAATGTCGCAAAAAAGAAATGATTTTATCGAATTTTCTGTTTTTGGGAACGACAGCCTAAGCTTTCGAAGAACTCGTTTCCTTCTAGAATTAACTTGTTCATAACTTACCTCCATAGTGGCTCATTTATTGCTTCAAATAAGCCGGCTTTTGACTAGCATCGTATTCCTCAACTAGCCTGAACTCTGAATCATCAAACAACCCAACATTAAAAAAACATTTCCCTGAGTTTTTCTTCCAATAAAGGGAAGTCCCACAGTTTCTACAAAAACCACGCTTTGCCTTCTCAGAAGATACATACTCCTGAATCCAATCTTTTCCCTCTATTTCAACATCATTTTCCAAATATGCCTGCTCAAGGGAAAAAAGTGCTCCATCTGCCCAAGTTCTGCACATACCACAATAACAAGCTGTCACGCGATTGCATGCTTTATTTAAGTTAATCTCAATTTTTTTACATAAACAACTACCAATCATTTTTCATTTCTCCTTTCAAGGGGCTCAAATAAAAATGAGCGCTCCTGTAAATAAGCTTGAATATACGCTTGTGCATAAGGCTGTTCCGCAACCAGCCCCTCTGTTTCACGTGGGTCTGAGCAATGATGACAGTAATTCTCAATCATCACCTTGACAAACATCGTCTCTAACATTCGTTCATAATCAAGCGCTAACTTTCTAAAGCCTACATATCCCTCAACAAAATTCTTACGACTTTGCCAACCTAATCCAAGGATAGTGCTAGCAATATCATACAAAAAATAACCATAGCCACACCTTCCAAAATCGATAGGGAAAGCCGTATTTTCTCTGAAAATAATATTTTCCATATGAAAATCTCCATGAATAAATCCATAGTTTTGCGAACATTTTTCAACCTTCTCTAATTCAACGATGATTTTATCCGCAACACGCTGATACATTTCCCAACCTTTCTCCGACAAAAAAATCGAATGGTATTGACTCAATTTTTTCATATTTTCACGGAAACGCTCCACTCCCCATTCAGGAAATGACTGATTTTCTTCTGGAAAAAACGACGCACTGGCATTGTGGAGCTGTGCCAATAAGCACCCCATATTTTTAGCTTGAATGTCAGTAGGTGGTTCTGATAACACATCGCCATCTATCCAGGTCAATAATGTTGCATATAATGTTTCTCCATCTGGACTAACAAAATCCAGAACATGCTCACCACTTCTACTTTTCTGTCCAACAGGGGTCGTAATATTCTGGCTTCTCAAATGGTCTAGGAACATCATTTCTCCATAAATTTCCGATTTTTGTCGAGCTTCATTGTGAATGCGTAGTAAAAAGCAGTCCCACGTCTCTGTTATTATTTTAAACGTTATCGCATCAGACATTTTATTGAATTTAATTTCTGTCCATGCCAAATCATACTGTTGCAACGCTGTTAATGCGACATCTCGGACACGAGCTAGTAATGCTTGTTTTTCTTCACACGTATCTATTTTCCAACCGCTGCTCATTTTTCAAACTCCTATATTTATACTTCCATCGTTAACTTATATCCCTAACCCCTCAAGCCAGCTATACCCATCAGGATAAGCTTTGTTTAATGCATCTACAAGCCATTGTCTGCTTTCATCTGATCCATACATTACCTGTCCCAATACCCTATACTATCCAAAATCTGCCCCTGAACTTTAGCTACGTCATAAGAAAATTCATTAGACACAAAAGGCTTTTCCAACCCTCTTACACACTTGTTAAACTGTTCAATCTCCAAGTAATAATTATTCGGAACATTCATATTAACATCGCCAAGGATGCCACTTTTAATAACGTGATAAGTTAATTTCCCATCTGCATTATAAGGAACAAAAACATCAATATAGCCGAGCTCTCCTTGGATAAAACATCTATCGATACGCCGAGACTCCGAATCAGTTAAAATCATACCACAAGAAGAAGTCGCATGTGCACCATCTGAAAAAGTAAGTAAAGCATGGGAATATTCATCAATACCAGCTGCGCTAAATTGCGCCATGGCTTCTACCTTTAACGGAAGCTGATTCATTAATTTTAAGATAAGACTAATATTATAGCAACCTACATCATACTGACTACCTCCTAGCGTTTCCTTACGACTACGAATGTTTTCATCTGATTGCTTTGGAATGTGGAAGGTGGTTTCTATTAGCTTAACTTTACCAATAATACCATCATGAACACGTTCAACTAAATCGTTAATAATCGGGCTATGCAAATAAGCAAAAGCCTCCATAAAAACAACGCCTTCCTCTTTACAGATCCCAATAACTTCTTCCACTTCAGTTGCAGTTTTAACAAGTGGCTTTTCGCATAAAATATGTTTTTTCTTTCTCGCAGCTTTAACCAACCATTCCTTATGCAAATCATTTGATAAAGGGATATAAACAGCTTCGACTTGCTCGTCATCAAGTAAGTCCTCATAACTCGTATAAGCTTTTTCAAACCCGAAAAGCTGTTGGAATTCATTAACTTTTTCCGCTTTTCTTCCTGCAATCGCATATAAATGACAATGTTCCGACATCTGCATCCCAGGAATAACCTCTTTTCGTGCAATATTTGCTGTACCTAATACACCCCAATTTACTTTTTTCATCATTTCTAAATCACACCTTTCTTTGTTATATGCTAAGTTGAGCAAACAGTGAGCAATGACATCAATCCGCCCACAAGATCAAAAATATTCAAATCCGTATTTCCTATAATCGTTGCAATACTCTCGGTTTCAGGAGAATACATAGAAATAAATCGCACACCTTCATCAGCACCACTATGATAATAAATCGTCCCCTTTTCTTTTTCATCAATCATCACACCTAAACCAAAACGATGATAATCTTCTTCTGAATAGGGCACCACCATTTTCTCTAACATGTTTTCTGAGAAAAGTTGATGAGAAAAAACAGCTTTCCATAGTATTTCCATATCTTGCGTACATGTATAAAGTCCACCATCAGGACTCCCGATAATCGGGATGATAAATGTGTTCGCTACTATCTCTTTTGTAACCTCATCTTCGACATAACCAATAGCTGTATTTGAAGGTAAGTTATTAGTCGGATAAAAGCCTGTTCTCCTCAAGTTCAAAGGCTCTATAATATGCTCCTTTACATAATCACGATAACTCTTCTGACTAATAGTTTCAATAACTAAGCCCAGTAAAATAAAGTTTGAATTCGAATATTCCGCCTCTGAACCAGGTTTAATTTTATTTGGAAGTTCATTGAAAAGGGCTAAATAAAATTCCAGATTTATCCACTTGTGTACTGGGTACCTATCAAAGATACTGCGGTCATTTAATCCACTAATTTTTTCTATTGCCTCAAAATAATCCCAAATACCTGACGTATGAGTCAACAAATGAAAAATTGTCACATCTTTATCAATCTTTTTTAACTCATGAGGCAAAATATCCCCTATCCGACTATCCAAAGAAAGCTTACCTTGATCAATTAATTGGCAAATTGCAAAGGACGTAAAAAGCTTTGTTCCTGAAGCAATCATAAAGGCAGTATCCATTTCATTGGGCAATTGCTCTCCTCTGTTTCGGAAACCTTGTACTTTTTCATAGATCACCCCATTTTTATCCGATACAGAAATCACGCCGGAAAAATTCTGCAAATCTTCCCACTGATTAAAAATATTTTTAATTCCTTGTTTATCTGCCATATTCATCCTCTCTCCTTCTCCTAGCCCAAGTTCCTCTATTCCATTTCTATTGTCTGAATCGTATTCGATTTTGTCTGTTTTTAAGTATATTTTTCTCATTCATAATCACATTTTCTAAATTTTATGTGTGCGCTAAAGCAGGAAACATACAGTGATTTTTTACTGTTATGTCCAGCTCAGACTTCAAAACAAACAGGCTAGTATTTTCTACTGAAACTTGATTTATATCAAATTTTTCTTTTTCTTTTGGCGTAAAGCCAAAGTTCACTTGCTTGATACCATCCTTCGTCATCGCTTGAATAATCTTTTCCAAAGCAACTGTTTTAGCACCTAGAATCTCACTAATAATTACTATATCTTCTTCATAATCTGCTATCACAATCACATCAAAATTTGGGATATAATAAATAGAATCCTTTAAAAAATATGTGCTATAAAACATCGTAAGTGGGTATGCGTTTCTCATCTGGAAATCTGAATAAGCATTTCCTAAGCGAGCTCTTTCTTCTAAAATTTTAAGTTCTTTATAATCGGAAAGATTTATTTTTTCGACTGTTGTGATAGGAAACTCATTGCCTTTAACTTCAAGCGAATACTCAAATTCATGCGTCAGTATGAAGCCAAATTTAGCATAAAAGTCCTTTACACCATCGTGAGCATACAAAAATATTTGATCAGTAACAGGTTTATATTTTCGCAACACTTCTTCCATTAAAATTCGACTATAACCGAAACCACGATAGTCATTTCCAGTTGTGACATTGCCAATTTGAACATAAATTTTTTCTATATTTCCTATTTCCATTCTCTGCAAATAAATCGACACATTGGCAACAACTTTTTCATCTACAACTAGCACATGTGGTACATAATCATCAGGCCAGTAACCTGCTTGATACCAATTTTCAAAATCAAATCCAAAACTTTCCTTGTTAAGCTGATTAAACTGTTTCCGCAACCCTTCATTTTTCGGATTGACCACCTCAATTTGATAATCTTTTGCTTGTTTCTCTAAGTTTATTTCGTTCATCATCTACACCTTATAATTTGATTCTCGCCTTTATTTTTTTCTTTCAGGCTAGGTAATGTCTACCTAAGCACCCTGCTCACGCAATTGAAGATGATACATCTGATGATACTTCCCTTGCAGCTCCATCAACTCCTGATGATTCCCACGCTCAATAATCTCATCATCGTCATCAGCAAATTTTTTATCTGTATCTACAAATCCAAATGAATGGAATAAATTTCAATACCTTCTTGCTTTCAACCGGTTGCAAAAAGGTTTTTCGATTGCCAAAAACTAAACAAGTTTTTCCCGATCTCGCTCCTCCTCTTCATACTGGCGATAATACTTGTCTCGATACTTGCTTTCTTTAAAAGTGTATTCCTTGAATTTGTCAGCACCCAGAAAAAGGATTAACACATAATACATTTCGGAAAAATAACTACTTAATGATTGGATAAAATAAGAATCTGAAAATACACGACCATCGCTAAGCAGTAAAACTCTTCCGACAATTAAACAAACCATGTAATACAAATACAATGCTGCCTTCATTGAGGGTTTCCAGCGATTTTTAGCCAAGCTAATCCGCAAATTTCTTTTTAACCAGCTTTCTCTTTTTAACTTTTTATACAGCCTCTCCGCTTGATCATTAACCATCTTATAATCAGCTAGAACACCAATCATTAATGCGATATTCCCAAAATAGACTAACAATGGATTTTCAAACAATTGATATAGAAAGAAAAAGGAAATAATCCAAAAATATAGCACATATGACAGCAAAGCTCCAATATAAATCAAAACACGCTTGGGATCTTTAATCAATTTTTTCATCCTAGCCACCTTGCCCTCGTAATTGTAGTTGATACATTTGATGATATTTCCCTTGCAATTCCATCAACTCTCCATGATTCCCACGTTCAATAATCTCCCCACGATCCAATACCAAAATCTGATCAGCATTCCGAATCGTCGATAAACGGTGGGCAATCACAAACGTCGTTCGCCCGCGCTTCAACACTTCAAGCGCCTTCTGAATAATCCCTTCCGTCTCCGTATCAATATTCGCCGTCGCCTCATCCAAAATCAAAATCGCCGGATCAAACGCAAGCGCCCTAGCAAACGATAACAACTGCCGCTCTCCAGTGGAAAAAGTACTTCCCTTCTCAAGGACAGGTTCATCAATGCCCTTCGGTAATTTATTAATAAAATCAGTAGCCCCGACAGCAACGAGTGCTTCTTCCACCTTAGCACGGGATATTTTCTCATTATCTAAACTAATATTACTTGCAATCGTCCCTGCGAAAAGGTAAGCATCTTGCAAAACAATTCCCATATGCTGACGATACTCCTGCTTTGAAAGGTCATTAATATTCTTACCATCAATAGCAATTCGTCCCTATTTATAAGGATAAAAGCCAAATAATGCACTCATAATCGAGCTTTTCCCTGATCCCGTATGTCCAACCAAGGCAACAGTTTCACCACATCTAGCATTAATATTAATATCTTTTAATACCGGATTGTCCGCATCGTACTCAAAATGAACATCCTCAAAAGTCACACGCCCGGCATAACGTGGCACCTGCTTTTTACTTAATTCCTCATTTTCCTCTTCCATCAGTTTAAACATACGCCCTGACGACACAATCGACGACTCCATATTTGATAATTGACTAACAATTCCCATAATAGGTCTAAACAAACGGTTGATATAATCAATAAACGTGTACAGCAACCCAACTGAAATCGCTGTATTCGCACTTAAAAACTGACCACCAAAAAACCAGATAATCGACAGCATGGCCAAATTCTGCAATGCTGATAAAACATTCCATCCAGTAAAAGCATCCAAGTTTAGCATCTTTCGCTGATTCTCATAATAATCCTCATTGATTTCTTGAAACTCCTTCTGAGTTCGCTTCTCCTGGCGAAAGGCTTGAATAATCGGCATCCCAGAAATACTTTCATTTAGCATTGCGTTAATATCCGATAAACGTGACCGGATTTTTTCATTATAAACTGTTGCAACCCGTCGATACAAAATAATCCAAATAAATAAAATCGGAACAATCAACGTACAAATAAGGGCGAATCTAACATCTAAAAGATAAAGTGCAATTAATGCACCAATCATCCCCACGCCACCAGCAACAAAGTTCGTTAAAACACTAACGTATAAGTGGCGAATAGCTTCTGTATCATTGGTGATCCGAGAAACAATTTTCCCTGCTGGCAAATTATCAAAATACTTAATCGGTATCGTTTGAATATGCGTAAACACATCTTGGCGCATTTTCTTAATAATTTTATTCGCCGAAACACCAAGGAAATAACGCTGCCCATAGGCAAAAACGGCACTTGCACTAAGTAAACCTAAGTAAACCAAACCCCAGTGGAAAACAGTCGGCATCATCGCACTCGTAAAGGAGTCAGTAGCAATGTAGTTATCAATAATTCGCATAACGATGAGTGGCGCAATTAACTCTGCTACAGTTGCAAATAAAAGCATCACAAACGCAACAATCATTAATTTTTTTTCATTTAGCGCATACTTAATTAATTTCCTCGCTAGTTGATTTGTTCCCTCTTTTTGTTCGCTTATTTTATCATTCATCTTTCCTCACCGCCTCGCTTCCTGCTTTTAATCTGTATGCTCTGGTTTTATTATTACCCTCTGATTCTAGTAAATCCATCTCAACCATATCGTTTAAAATGGCTCTTGTTCGAACTGCACTCAAAGTAAGTAGTTCTGAAATTTCTCGAGTTGTCGCTGTTTCAAAACTAAGTAAATGAGCTAATACATGATTATAATAACTTTCTGTTCTTTTTAGTCTATTTCGCTTGTTTTTATCTCTTGTTTCAAATGATTGATTTGAATGGTTTTTATCGCTTGTTTCAAGCGGTTGATTTAAATGATCATTTGCTTTCAGTGTCTGACTTAAATCACTATATTTACCACTTGTTTCAAGTGATTGATTTGAGTTATTGCTTGCTTCAAGCGGCTGACTTAAATGATTTTTATCGCTCGTTTCAAGCGATTGATTTGAATGATTTTTATCGCTTGCTTCAAGCGATTGACTTGCAGTAAACAAAACCATAATATCTTCAGCGTATACTGTCCATTCTGGATCTTTTAAACCATACAACCTACAAGCTTCACAAATCTTCTCAATACCCCTACCCCATGTTTCCACCAAGCCAGCTCTAAAAAAGCCATTTGCTATATTTGGATTATAAGGTTTAGACCGATGCAAATCATCTTTCCAAATACTTTTCCATTCCACATTTTGATCTTCCGCTAAGTTCATTATTCATCACCCTAACCTCTTTGTATATATACGCTCATTTTTCAAATAACTCTAAATGTGAAGTGTCATAGGCACTTCACTCACCTCCAACCTGCAGATTTTGATGTTCATACTGCTCCTGATACCAGCCACCTGCACGCATCAACTCGTCATGAGTACCCATTTGGACAATCTCTCCCTCATCCATCACAATAATTTGGTTGGCATGCTTAACAGCAGACATCCGATGAGCAGTAATAATCGTTGTCTTGCCTTGTCGCTCTTTTTTAATATTTTCGATTATTTTAGTTTCTGTTTTTGCATCAACAGCCGATAAAGAGTCATCTAAAATTAGAATTTCTGGGTTAGTCGCCATTGCCCGAGCAATAGAAACCCGTTGTTTTTGCCCACCAGATAAGGCTACCCCTTTTTCACCAACAATCGTTTCAAGACCATCTGTAAAAAATTCTAAATCATCAGTAAGAGCAGACAGGTGGATAATATGTGATAAGTATTCTTCATCCTCACTACTGGCACCGTATAAAATATTATCTCGTGCCGACTTCGAAAACAAGATATGTTCTTGTGGCACGTACCCAATCCAGCTTAGTATCTCATTTTGCGATAGTTGCTCAAGTGGGAGTTTATTAACGAAAATTTGCTCTGTTTCCAGTGGATATTGCCTTAAAAGCTGTCGGACTAAAGTTGTTTTTCCACTTCCTGTTTTGCCGACAATTCCGATTGTTTCCCCTTGCCCTACGGTAAATGTTATATTTTTCAAAGCTGGTGTACGGGCGCTTGGATAGGTGAAGTTCAATTGTTTAAAGCTAATTATCTCAGGTAATCCCGCTTGTTTTGGATTTTCGCTGTCTAGAACATCCGATTTGACATCTAAAACTTCGTTGATCCGTTCAAGAGAAGCTTTTCCTCTTTGCATCACGTTAATTAAATCACCAATCGCGAACATTGGCCAAATTAGCATCCCTAAATAAACGTTGAATGAAATTAAGTCGCCAACAGTCATCTGGTTTTGTAAAATTAGGTGAGCACCATAGGTAACAGCGATAAAAAAGCTGGTTCCAACAATAATTCTCGTTCCTGGTCCCCAGAATGAATCGATTACTTCTACTTGACGATTTTTTTCATAAACATCTTCTGTCATTTTGGCAAATCTTTTAATTTCTTCTTGCTCCTGCACATATGCCCTGATAACACGAACACCTGTAATTGATTCAAGCACTTTATCATTTAAACTACTAAATGCATTTTGGGCAGCATCAAACTTATCCTCAACAATTGCACCAAGTTTTTTCATTATAATCACATGAATTGGCAAGGGAATAATCGCTACGAGTGTTAAGCGCCAACTAACCGTGAAAATCATCATGAGCAAAATAACACCCATAAACATCGTGGCGTCAAATAGCGTTAAAACGCCAAAACCAGCTGTATCCGACACAGCGCTAAGATCGTTTGTTGATCTTGCCATTAAGTCTCCTGTTCGATATTTATGATAAAATTTCGGCTTCATTCTAAGCAATTGATTCATTATTTTAAACCGAATACTTTTCTCGAGCAGAAAGCCACCGAGAAAGAGTTGGTAACGCCAAATATAACCGAAAATATAAGCTCCTACCGTCGTTAGAATTAGCAAACCAATATAACGAAATAGGATGCTAGTTGTAAGAGCACCTGTATGAATATCATCAATTGCCAGCCCAATTAAACGCGGTGGTAAAATTTCAAAAATGTTGACAATTGCGAGTGATGTTAGCGCAATAATATACTTCTTTTTATGTTCTTTGAAAAACCATGATAGTTTTTTTAGCACACTAAGCACAGTTTAAACCTCCTTTTGGAGGATATCTCAATTTAAATTTTATATTTCAATTTTAATACCCTAATTCTTTATCGACTATTCGCTCAAATTCTCGTTCAGCGAGGTAGTCTTGTAAATATTTTACGAACTTTTCAACGATTAAATCGTTGGTCAGCTCTAATGTGTAATTCCCACTGACATGCGGTGTAATTATAACGTTATCCATCTGCCAAAGCGTTGAGTCAGATGGAAGTGGTTCTGGATCTGTTACATCGAGTCCTGCTCCACCTATTTGTCCTGATTTTAAAGCGGTGATTAAGGCAGCAGTGTCGATGGCAGTCCCACGCCCAACATTTAATATCAATGTCCCAGGCTTCATTTTGTTAAGGCGAGCTTCGTTAAAAAGCCCTGTTGTGACCTTTGTTCCTGGTAGGCAGAGTGCAACGACATCGGCATTAGCAATTGCATCGTCTAGCTGATCGATAGTATATAATTTATCGACAGAAG
>Ga0123355_10013200_pt1 | contig 12842 bp, 7 predicted proteins | sample TergutEmb28metaG_3_FD_89872 | JGI IMG/M metagenome (GOLD analysis project Ga0123355, IMG submission 89872) | Embiratermes neotenicus P1 segment gut microbial communities from Petit-Saut dam, French Guiana - Emb289 P1 | ecosystem: Host-associated > Arthropoda: Insects > Digestive system > Gut ...
CAGCCTGCATGCGGATACCACACCACCACAGCCAAACCACAACGTAACACCAACACACATCGAACCAGAGCAACACAACCCATGAAATAACTCAACAAATAAGCCGCAAGTTCCTGAGGATGGATGTATTAACATCCGAAATATGTTGAGCATTAAATAATGAAATAATAAAGCAAGTGATATCAAGTTTGTCTCTCTTTATTCAACTATGTTTAAGGGTGATGAAAGAAAAAAGAGACATTGGAACGAAGTGGAAGGTTGGGGGTAAGTGACAGGAAGTGACGGAAAACTGAGGTCATGTGAGACAACGCAGGAAAAGGGAGAGGCGAGACTACCAGACCATACGGGCGACTAGTGTTCTGAAGGGTGGCGGATTGGCGACCCTGAGAAGGGTTTAATATTTTAAAGTAATTCTTCTGTTTTCGGTAGGGGAGGAAGGAGTCTTCTTCCGCATCTTCAAGATTTGAATGAGTGGGTTTGATGACTTGCTGATGCTAAAATGGAGGTTACCTCCTTAATGATGTGGTCCGTATAACGGGTTTTATTGGTTCTGGGAGTGAGGGTTGTGGCTGGGAGATTTTTTTTATGTCATTACTGTTGTGCAAAACACTGAGATTTACAACAGGAAAATTAAAGTACTGTAAAATTAAAATAGAATTGTTTATATAATTTATTTTAAATTTCTTTAGATGAAAGTTACGTACAGTATTTAAAATATCATATAATTGCATTTATGTTGCTATATTTCAGTAGAAAATCGTATCAATCAACAATTCAGGGAATGAGATTAATATATCGCTCGCGAAACAGCAAGTTGCCGTAACCCACACAATCTGTCAAACTGAAATTCCCGCATTACCAGACAGTTCGGTTACAAACACACTTTCTGTCAAAATGTTGTGTCCACAACAAAATTGTTTGTTCTTATATTTCCGTGAAAACATAACGTGCTTAAGTGTTGTTCTGTTGAGGGTCGGTTAAGTTTTTGTGTCTGCTGTAAAACTGTGTATGGGTGGGTTATGAGAAATTGCTGTTTCGTGGGCGATATGCTAGTTGTCAAACATTTGATCAGTTCCGTTAATATTTGTGTCGTAATTACTGATATACAAATACCGCATATATTGCTTGTTTCTGTGTCTCTCCTGGTATTAACTTAATTGTAACGGGATTGTTTAACTTTCCTGAATGCACAGAGTTAATCAACTACACACAGCCAGTCTACGTGTGGCGCGAAGACCCAAACTCGAGGCAAAACACAATCAAGGAAATTATAGACCGCGCCACGTCTGACCAAGACTGGCCTCAGGTAAGTGGATTGATGTAGTGCGAATCTGGAGTTTCTCTCAGCGGTGTAACTGAGGAGGATATAATATGGGATATGGGGTATGACGCTGCGTCAATGGTTAAACGTATTTGGAGGTTTCGAGGCGCATTATTTCTCTCAGCTCCAAGGGTCATGTTTTCTAATAATAGAATCTTCGGTACCATTCAACTTCAAAATGAATCTGGAAATGTTATAACACGACAATCTTGCCAGGCTGTTTGGATGTTGCCCATTGTCTTGTGTGTTGTTTATTACGCCACGACCTGACCAACTAGGTTAGGTAGCCTCCCTGCGATTTCTCCTGAAAACCAAAACAGACCCAGTTTTCCAGAAGTACCTTGTGGCTCAACACTTCAGTATCCCTCCCCCGCACCTATTTCCACCAGAACACCAAAAACTAGATCCTCCTTTTGAAATGTTGATGTTGTTTGTGTAAGTATGGAAAACATTCAATAGGGTGTGAATGGATTAGAAACTGCTTCATAACGTTATGGTTTGTAACGATCTTCTTCCTGCTGTGGCGAAACAGCCGAACTCGGGCCTAGACATCCTCGTTTTGAGGTTTCTAGATCGCACACAATCAGACAGACTCGGTAAGACTCCTATGAATGGGTGAGCAGCTCGTCACTGAGGCCGCTACCTACACAACACACACACACACGAGACGAACATCCATGCCCTCAGCGGGATTCGAAACCGCGATCCCAGCAATGGAGCATCCATAGACCTACGCTTTTGACGGTACGGCCACAGAGATCGGCTTTTTGCAATAATGATGGAATGTATTTTATATGAGAAAGTAATAACGGTACCGTCGCTGTAGTAAGAAATAATTAGGTCTAATTATTACCAAAGCTATTTCTCATATACTGGATTTAATCTAAAACACAGCATGTATTTGGTTCCTGTGTGTGTTTCTAAAAATGATAGGATGATTTCAGGACATCAGACTCAGCCTAAAAGGCAATTGGGCATTGGTCCGGGAGTAATAAATGAATTACGCGCCACAACATTGAGACATATGGAGAAGTGGAGGTACAGCTCCATACATTCTTAACTTCAGCCTTAGACAGAAGTGAGTTGACAGCGCCATAAACCAGCTGCTTTGAATACCGGAAAATAACCTTAAGTATGTATTAGATGGATGCTGGTTGGGCCCTAAGGTTGGCCTGGGTGTGGTGGAAGAAACATTTGTGCTACTCCCAGGAATCAAACCAAGGCTGCCAGATTCTAACCTAGTCATTGTGCTGAGTTACAGCAACTTTGTTTGACGTCCTGACGACCCACTCGATATACACAACAAACTAACATCTAATTTATATGAATTTATTGTTTTTAAGATGTTAGATTACAACTTGCAATATCATGTACAGAAAGAAGCATTGAACTGTGTTGCAGGTTTTAATATTCCCTGAAGGCACGTGCACGAACCGTTCATGTCTCATCACTTTCAAGCCGGGTGCATTCTACCCAGGTGTACCAATCCAGCCTGTCTGCATTCGTTACCCTAACAAGCTTGACACTGTCACATGGACCTGGGAAGGACCTGGGGCGTAAGTCACACTTGCTTCAAAGAGCAGAGTTGATATTGCTATATCATTCTTCCAGAGACCTTTCAGTAACCCTGATATATGTTGTAAACACACAGCATACACAGACACATGTGCACTTCTGCAGCAGTCAGTTTTATATACAATAAACAGGAGTGTTTTACAGTACTTCAATCACCTCACAGTGTCCTTACTAACAAACTATTTTGAGCACAGTTGTTCTGTTGTTCGTGTGAAGCTCTTTCACACCCAGCTGGATAAGAAATTTTGCTCCTTGTGTGAAGTCAGAAGTTCATTATCCTGTTCACAAGAGCCTGTAACTGGACCCTGTGTGGGACCAAATGTTCCCAATCCACACATCCAGTCTCTAGTTCTTCAAAAATTTCTGCTAGTGTTGATAATATCCAGGAAAGGAAATAAGTACAGATGTAAGTAGATGGCCAACTACTTAGTTCAAAACTACTTTTTTTCAATCAAGCTATTTCCACTCCCATAGGCCACCCCAAGCATTTTTTCCATCACTATTACTAGCAAGAATTATGGCACATACATTCACTGTATGAGTTTACTTTATGTGTTGGCCAATACTTCAAGATATTATATTGATCAGGTTCATTTGTTTGGTTTCAAACTGGGTCACGTGTGATTCTGAAACCACCACCTTCATACTCGAATTAATATTTTGACTTTTAACAAAAATTTTGTATTGTTAAACTTTTGACAGATGGTAGTACAAACTTTGAGAGAGGAGCTGTCATTTTTCCACCCAAAACTACATAGCCTTTGACAATCCGTTTATGTATACAAACTGGGCACAGCAATATTGTATTAGTGTGTAAGTTGCTCAGATTTCACTGAGGTGCTGTTGAAGTTTCCATTCTTTTCAGATGTGGTGCTGTGTCACTGGGTAAATGGTGCCTGATATTTTGAGCTAAATTAATGACCTTCTATTTTTCGGTGGAGAATGAAGAATATTTTGACAGCTGAAGACAAGACATCCAAACTGTCTTGAAACAACAGGCACAAATCATCTAGTGACAGGGAGCCATATCCCTGAACAAAGGAGACCATAGTTGTTTCAAAACAATAAATTAGCTCCTATAAATACTTCTGTGTTCTCAATTCACAGAAAATTAGGGTGCATTTCAGAAGACAGTTAATGAATGTTGCAGGCTGAAATTGTTATGGCTGACTCTAACTCAAGTGCACAGCAGCTGTGAGATTGAGTTTCTGCCAGTCTACACCCCCAGTGAGGAAGAGAAACGTGACCCTAAATTGTATGCCAATAATGTGCGACGTCTTATGGCAAAGTATGTTGAATTTCATCCGTAGATATATGTGAAATACCGGTCCAAATATTATTACATTACAGTACATGATAATGAACCATTTGCTGTTGCTCTATGTTGCAGAACTCTTGGGATTCCTGTGTCTGACTATACATATGATGATTGTCGTCTGATGACAAAAGCTAAGAGAATGAATTTACCATTTGCATCTGGACTTATAGAAGTACAAAAACTTAGACAAAAGTTGGGGTATGTATCTTTTTGTATTAATGTTGAATGACTACTGTCAGAAATGACACTTCCTCTCTGAATGTAAACCCACTTTTATAATCACATGGATACCCCTTAAAAAGTAAATATGACACAGACTTATAAACCTAAGAGTTAATAACTTTAAGGCGTTGTTTTGTAATTGCATCTAATTTTGAGATGGGCATAAAGAATATCTTTTGTGAAAAAAATGGGGCCATTAAGTCCGCATTTGAGGCTAAGTGAATTGTGTCTTTGCATGAAGGCTTTCTTATCTTCCTACAAGCATGTAAAAATATGCTTGCCACAGGAATCATCACGGCCACACCTTCAGGGCATTTGTCTTTAATTCCGTTATATCTTCTACGCCATACTGCTAATTTTGGTTGTCTTCATATCTTCTGTCTTTTGATCTTATTTCTTAACAGTTATTCCTCAAATGGAATTCATAAAGCTCATGTACGATGTTTTTCCATTTCATTTTTAATCCTTTAAAAATGTAAAAGATATTTGTTAAACAAACTGGTCTGATAAAGTCTGGTGTGGCAAAATGATTAAAAATTATTTGAGATCCCAGATCACTGGAATGGTGTTAGAGCACCCACTTCCTCCATCGCAGCTCTTCATTAACACTGTGGCATGCTGGAAGAAGAATAACAATGGAAAGGAAGGTGTAGCATTGTTTGATGGTGAGGAAAATATTTATTGATTTATAAGAATGTTATAATCTCTTTTTCAGTCTCACCCAAACAAATATTGAAGAAAAAATACTCACACAATCTCCACATATTATTACCAGTGAAGGTGGACAGATCTCTTACAAGGAATTTGCAAGCCGATTGGAACTGCCTTCAACTAGTCAGGTCCTTCAACAGCTATTCAGACTCTATGACAAGGTAACCATCAACATACTGAGCTGTATTCCTAAGATGAAAAGTCTTGTCAACTGGTAAATAGGTACCGGCCTTTTGAAAGAGTTTATTGCATTCATCTTTGGGGTCAAGCAGGCTTCTTCAGGACTGAATAGTACAGAAAGATGGCTTGACTCCGAAAGTGGAGGCACTGCATTCCCACAAAATGTCGGTAAATGTATGAGTCAGTGTAATAAGGCCATTGAAGGGCTTCTGTGAACAGTCAGTAAGTCATGTTGTTCCATAAGACAAGGAATTCCTTGATCAGCTGATTTAACTACAATATTTTCAAAGCTGACTCTGGAGTTAATTATTTTCCCAATCAACATGCATAAATTTTATACATAATATGCAATTTATTTTCTTGAAGATGCAACTGTATTTGGACTTAATGGTCAGCTAAGGTTTGTTCCACAGGAGAACAATAAACAAGAAGGATTTGTGCTACAAGCTTGTTTTTCTTGCAGGACTGCACAGGTATCATTGACTTCCGAGAATATCTACTTGGAGTTCTCATAATATCAAAAGCTAGTAACGTAGCAGAAACGGTGGAAATAGCATTCAAGGTAACGTATCATTCAGGGCACTTCCTCCCATTTCCCCTTTTTTTTTAAATTACGAAAATGTATAATATTCTGGCAGTGTTTGTCATAAAATACATGAAGAATAAAATAGTTTATTTAATTATTGTGGAATGACAAATTTAAAGTAAGCAGTTATACAGTCACTTGGCTTTCACATGTGATAATCAGTTTTGTCTTTCACGATATTTCTTACTAGTGATGTTCATCTACATGAGTATGTGTCGGACGCCATTAAATGCCTTCTTCTGTTTCTACACTATTTTAATTTGAATATGGACTATTCTAACTACAGTTGTCTTGGCTTGCTTCATTACCACCATTCAAATCCTGTCTTAAAGGTTCTCCATGTTTTCGGAACGTGACAAACCGCTGTGTATCAGCGAGGTTCACTCAAGGCTTAGATAAACAGTAAAAACAAGTGCATAAAATCTTCAACATACAGTAAGAAACTTAGGTTAGAGTTGATTCACCGGCAGGCAGTGGCTAACACAGTTTTTAACTTTTTTTCACATTCGTACCATGCATCTTGATATTATCAAAGTTTTATTTGTTCACCAACTGATGCACTAGTGAGTTGTCTTAAAAACAATATTAATATTTACATTAAAACAGCTCCGACATGTTTCGGTGTCACAGTTACACCATCATCAGGGAGTGCATTCATTTGTGCTTACTAAAGTTACAGTTGTTAAAACAGTCCATTGAAATACATCGGTGTGTGGTTAATACGGCTGTAGTGTGGCTGCATACATAGGTCCTTATTGGTGTCTGTATGTTGTACTGTTCGGCAGTAGACTGAGTTAGGGAATGCAGACACCAATAAGGACCTAATACATAGTCACACCACCACCATATTAACCACACATGGATGTATTTTAATGGATTGTTTTAACAACTGTAACTTTAGTAAGCACAAATTAATGCGCTCCCTGATGATGGTGTAACTGTAACACTGAAACATGTCGGAGCTGTTTTAGTGTAAATTTTAATATTGTTTTTTAAGACAACTCACTAGTGCATCAGTAGGTGAATAAATAAAACTGACAGTTTTTAACAATCAAACAACTATACTGATTTCAAAACAAAAACTATGCTAAAATGTTGCTGAACTTGCTCTGTCACTGTTTCTCAACATATATAGTTATTACTCTGCCACGACTCTGTCCCCAGAGCCCAGAAGCTGGCAGAATTTAAGAGATTTCTTAGCTTGGTGTATAGCTTCTGTACCAAACAATTTAAGCAACTTCAGTGGATTTCCAGTTAAGCACAGTTGGGAAAATACAGAGATGGAATGAAGAATGAAGACGCAAGAAACAAAGTAAAATATTGACAAACTGCAAAAACGAGTTAGAACCAAACAAAACTTTGTATTTCCATAAGGTAAAATTAATAAAGGGCAAAAGGTAAATAAACTTAAACAAGTAAACACAAGGGTAAGCCTGTAAGCCTGTATGGGGTCACACAACAGACCAAGTGAGGAGACGAGCAAAAGGGGTAGAAAAGATGTGGGCAAGAGTGACGAAGACTCAAGTCTCCTACAACATGACCCAGTGAAAATTGATGTATATTTACTGGCCTTTCAGAGGGGTGTGATGACTCCGTCTTCCATGTTCAAGAACTGCACCGAAATTTAATCTCAGACCACATTTACAAGACAAAAGATAAGAATAAACGATTAATTAAAGATGTTAAACAACTACTGTATTGACAAGCCTCCACACCATTAATGTTATGTAACTTCAGGTGCAGATTCAGATTACTGCACCCCTGTGCAATGATGTGATCATACCCTCACATTTTTTAATTTCAAACACGGTCAACTGTAAACAGATTACCAGCAGGTTACTTAGTTTGAAAGCTGGCAGTGTCATGTGTCAGACCTGTGATGCTAAATGATAGAAATGTCGACGCAATATTTCAGATAATACGAGATTTGAGATTCTTTTAGCAGTGTTGCTGAAGTTTTAAGTTTTTGGGGATGTTATACAATGTAGGTTAGTGAATGGCCGAACATTTGTTGGGCTGCTTGGCCTCAAAGATGAAGTAACTATGATTCTCCAAAATGCCCATAAATATTTACCAGTCAAAATATCATAACATCCCAGAAGATTGAAACTAGAGGTTTGGAATAAGCTTGAAATTGCTTCATTCTTTTATACTTCAGCTTCATGGTTGAGATTAATCCTTAGTTTACTGACTGGGTACAAAATGTATCCAGGCTTGGCTTTTTGTTGAACAGTTCTTGGTGGTGTACAGACACAAACTTACCAGTTTTTCTACTTGTTCTTTGACATCCCCTTGACACAAAATTATTATTGAAACTATTCCACAGCTTCTTTGATGTTGCATCTGTAAATGCATTTGTACTGTGGATGCTGAAATATCCTAATGGGCAACAAAAGAAGAATCAATGAACATGTCTTTATCTATATCTGTTGACGTACAGGGCCATGAGAACAATAGGTGTCCCTTTCCAACAAGCAGCTTCCCCTACAACTGTGAAGAAAAGTGGAGGAAGACAGCTTCGAAGGTGTTCTATTTGTCCGGCAGCTAAGGACAGAAGAACCCACACTGTCTATATAGTTTGAATAAACTGTGACAATTGCCAGGAGCAATCCAAAAAATTGTATTCACATTTCTGTTCTACACTCTATTTTCTTGTCCTCAAAAAGTTTTATGTATTTCACCCTGTATAGTTTGTTGCATGAGAGATGAAAAACTTGAATAAAAGCTTTTTCTCTCTCTGTCTATCTCTCTCTTCCTTTCATTCAGTCTAAGAATCAAACTTAGGAAGAAAAATGTTGAGAAAAACTAAAGACGTTTGGGTACAACATGTGCCCAGTACAGTAAAAAGTAGGAAGTCTTTTCACTCTGGAATCCAAGGGTTGAGATGACACATTAACAAACTTAACATTTACAGATACATGTGGCATACCTGAAGGCAGTGGGGAAGATCCTCAGGCTTGGCCACAAGTGGGGGCTTGGTACATTATTTCACAATAGTACATACATGCCTGATAAGTGTGTTTAATGTCTCACACATGTTAAATTACAGATCTTTGATCGAGGAGGTGAGGGTAGAATATCACAATCAGACACATCCAAGGCACTTTATCACACACTAGCAATGCCATCCGAAGAAGCACTACGTGTGTTCCGACAGATTGATATGACAGGGAGGGGTTACATCACATTTGGTAAGTGCATGTCAGATACACATGTTCATGAAAATGACAAATCAGTTGAAGGGTAAATATGATTAGAATCTTGAGTTTTCCATTATCTAAAGTGTTTTGGACACTGTTTTTTGTCTCTGTCATCAGTTGTTAGATGATGCAAACTCTGTTTTTCTGTGCAGGTGTGCACCCAAAATTTTTCATGCGCAAGGGGTTAACACTGAGGCTAATCACAGGTTACGTTTGATTTTAAAAATGATGTTCTAGAAATCATCACAAGTATAATTGTAAAATAAAACTGCTTGCTGCTGCATTGCTATATTACTATCACTACATCTTCCATGACTTAATCACAGTGTCCAATCTTCTTATTTTTTTATTTTACTAATTTATTTGTCAAAACTCTAATGTACTAGTCATCAGCCGATTTTGGTGTCTGATTTTGGCTGAAGGGTAAATTGCATAGAACTTTTGAAATAATCATGTCTCTAAATCTGTGTTTTCTTTTTAATTTCGGCTTTGTGGGGTTTGAAGGGGGCTGCAGAGCCCCCCCCCCCCCTTTCTTCTGTGACATGACATTATGTCGTGGGATACTTGAATTCCAACTCTTCAAAGAAACATAATGTCTTCATCTTATCAAGGTTTAAAGAGATGAAGGCATTAGGTTCCTTCAAAATCTCAGTATATGATTGATTACCCACAACATACTGTCATATCCCAGGACAATAGAATCCTCAGCTCCCCACTGCAAAAACCTCAGATTTGCATGGATAGGAGTTCCTGAACTGTTGCACCTATCAGTAGTTGGTTTGAATCCTTGCTCCAGTCTCTAACATGTTGTGTCTGAAAAGCCTAACACAACAGGTAGTGTCCATAATATTACATGTTTAGTGTCACATGTTATTGTAAAAAGCCTTCAGATTCACTTAGTTTTATCCTCCCTGCAAGATTGGAGTTTTTCACAGTGGTGTTGCTGGAGATTCAAGTCACCTGGGAAATGATGCATCGTTAAGCAAGTACTTCCGGATGATTTTAAGGCACTACAGGCCTTCAAAAAATCAGGAAAAACTCAAACAACAAAAAAATGGTACATCCCAGAAGACTTGAACTTTCACGCACCTACTCATCTGTCAAGCATGCAGTGACTGGGCCCAGGTTTTTATGTCTATTCTCACCCCTCAGATTTTGGCATTACTAAATCACAAAAAGCAGAGACAGAAGTTTGTGTAGTGATGTCCAGTGCACAACAGTAACTCTACCATAGAGTCCAACTTGGTAGTAATGCCTTCATACATATATCCTCTACACTTGAAGGTGAAACTAGAACCCATTTCTGATATAATGTGTTTCTTATACAAAGAAACTTAACCCTTTGATGCCTAACGACCCCTATAGTGGTCGTACCGCACCACTAACCTCTAAACGTTGCATTTTATATATTTATTCAACAAATACAGGTACTAAATATTTTAAACATGGTATATACTCTCCGTTTTTTCTCTTCAAAATGCAGTTTGTTTCATAATTCTAATGTATTTGGTTCCTGTTTTATTCACATTTTATATACAGTGTACTAAAATTTAAAAAAATAATTCCGGCACCAAAAGGTTAAGATGAAAGACCAAGGTCACTGGAAAAGACTTAACCTATTCTTTAATCTTCAAAAGGAAACAAAAAACAAAAGCAAGTCTTTGGGTGTTGATTGTACAATAAATATGATATACAGCATATATTTATGGTCTTTAACTGGGCCTTGGACCACCATTTGGTTTAGTTTACATTCCAAGGCCTGAACGGGCCCAAATATAACACTGGTCACAAAAAGGCAAGTTTTGTTGTTACAAGTCTGGTAACTGCAGTTAATATATTCAGCTCATATACTTATTATAACATGCATGAAAAATGTACCACTAAGCACTCTTTCTCACAGTGTTGCATAATTGCCCCAATTTTTTTTGGTGACATTTGTTATTATTTATGCAGATATATTGGCTTCTGGTATGGCTGCTCAAAGTCCAATTACGTTCTTCAAAATGAGGAGTTCGTTTATTTAATTTTTATTTGACTCATTGCATTTCAGATGAATTCAAACAGTACGCAAGACAGAAATCAGAATACTCATACGTATTTCGAAGACAAGGAGAAGAAGAGAAAAAGGCAGCAAATAAACTTCAAGTTTGTGACTATAATAATGGAAATTACAAGACAAAGGCTGAGTGAAGCATTATACACAGATGTGTTCAGTGGACAAAGTTGTCTGTATGGTGCTCGAAACTGTTTCTACAGATACTCCTAGATTGAAATTGTGCATCTGTATTATGCGGAAAATTTTACAGATTCACTTGTTAAATTAAGACATTTTTATGGCAAAAGGTGCATTCAATTTTAGTACATTTTCACCAGAAAAAAAATCTACTAACTGGACTTCTTCAGAGCTTAATTTGTTACACAGAAATCTTCTGGTTTTCTGTCAGAGTAACATTTAATTTATGGACAAACAGAACGTTAGTGTTCCGATTACTGTCCTGTGGGATGGATAATGTGTGAGCAGGTTACTGCAGAATCTAGTTTAGGGAAAGCTATAAATGCATAAAGCCAAGAATCAGAAGATAAACCCAAGAAACCCTAGACTAGCTGCTAGTAACTGGCATTTAGCAGACCCCCACCACCACCATTCTGCCGAGTGGCATAACTCAGCTGTTTGGTAAGCAAAGAAATACTTTCAACCTATTTTCTTTTTAACGTTCTTGAACATCAAGTTAAGAGGGACACAAGTTTTAGTTAAAGCACCATGAAATTAGAAGGATTTTAAATTTTGAATATCACGTTTTCCCTAGAATTTGGTGCTCTCAACAGCCACCTAGTTCACCTATTTGGGCAGGCTGCTCCTATGTGGGTCAACATATTGTCTGACTTACCGATAGCATCATTACGTAAACCACAAAAGAAATGTGGTGTGGCTGGCTGGGTGTTTTATATTGTTTTATATAAAACAGTGTCTAGTAAGTTTTAATATGTTGCATAAGCTCTAAGTTCTGCATGTTAGATCCATTACAAATTAAGCTCTAATAAGCAGCAAAATTCAGTTGCGACATTTTTTCATAAAAGCATACAGCGTTCAATAATTTAGCGTGCCACATATCTGAAAAATCAATCAGTATAAGAGAAACTTTAGGGACAAAATCTGGGAAGGTAGTAGAACCAACGACATGCTATTAACATTGACATTAACAATGGAAATTACATGGCATTGTAGTTAAATTTTATGTTTACTTCCTGAGAGAACAATGCAGTACAGTAAAATAGTAAAATTATGAACCAGCTGAATGCAAGTCCCATTGCTGCACTGTGTGTTTTCTGTTTTTTTTAACCAAAGCAATAAATGTCCCTAAATTTTCTACTCATTTGAGGTTTATTGGACCGTGCATCATTGTGATAGCTGGTGAATAAAAACCAACTAGATGCCTCTTATTATTTTATTGTACTTCTTAGAGCCTCAACATGTTTCGGGCATTAATATGTCCATCTTCAGGAGTTTGCGACTATGTTGTTGAACTACCACATTGGCTGTATTGTTCTTGGATTGCTGTGTGTTGGAGTTAAGGTGCGGTTCAGCTAGGCTGGTATCCGGGCTGCCGGCTGAAGCACAACGCATTAATATGTCCATCTTCAGGAGTTTGCGACTATGTTGTTGAACTACCATATTGGCTGTATTGTTCTTGGATTGCTGTGTGTTGGAGTTAAGGTGCGGTTCAGCTA
>Ga0123355_10013201_pt1 | contig 12842 bp, 10 predicted proteins | sample TergutEmb28metaG_3_FD_89872 | JGI IMG/M metagenome (GOLD analysis project Ga0123355, IMG submission 89872) | Embiratermes neotenicus P1 segment gut microbial communities from Petit-Saut dam, French Guiana - Emb289 P1 | ecosystem: Host-associated > Arthropoda: Insects > Digestive system > Gut ...
AATACCGGCATCCCGGTGTCGCCGACGGTGGATGGCACCTTCCCGGTGTTCGAGCGCCTGCGGAACCAGATCATGCAGGGCACGAACCCCGACGGCAGCCACTACGCGGACCCGGTGCAGTTCGTCGCCTACTTCAACGGCGGCGACGCGGTGCACTACTTCCCGCGCGGCAGCTACGGATTTCAGCAGAGTCTTGGCTGCGTCGAGCTGGACCTTGCCGACGCTGCCCATGCCTGGCCCTATCTCACCTACGGCAGCCTCGTCTCCGTCGTAGGCTGACCACGGTCGCGTCAGTCGCGGGCTGACCACTGTGAGCTCGCGCACCCTCGTCGGGTCCTCCGCAGGCCCGCCAGGCCCGCCCTCCGGAGGCCGGGACCCGCTGTCCTAATTTCGCACCCTCAGTAGTGCTTGAAACCCGTATCCTATTCTTTACCGTTCTCACGGCGAGATGCCAGGATCGGCATCTAGAGTCACTGCCACGGGTCCCCTGCGCGTCAGGAGCCGACCCTGGGGCGACCGCCCGCCGTCAGCAGCGGAGCGGGGGACAGGTTATGAGGGAGACTCCTTGTCTGCACTGACGAGCGTGCGCGGACGGGTCGCGGCTATCGCCGGCGTGATCGTGCTCGTGCTCGCCGCCGGGGTCTGGGTGGCAATGACGCGAGGCCCGGCGCAGCCCGCGGCCGCGGCCCCCAAGCCCGGCGCGAAGACGGCGACGGAGCGCGCGGCCGGTCCCCTCCAGCTCGTGTCGGAGACTCCGACGACCGGCGCTACAGGGGTCAACGGAGTCCCCGACATCTCCATGACGTTCTCCGCGCCCGTTGCCGCGAACTCCCCGCTGCCCGCGATCACGCCCAGCGTGGCGGGAAGCTGGCAGGGTCAGGGCACAGACACGCTTCGCTTCGTCCCCACCGCCGCCTTCGGCCAGAGCACGCACGTCACGGTCAGCGTGCCGGGCGGGTCGCGTGGCATCCAGTCGGCCCGGGGCGGCGAGCTGGCCAGCGCCACGCAGATCAGCTTCGAGACCGGCACCTATCAGCCGGGCCGGATCCCGGAGCTGCTCGCGCAGCTCGGCTACCTGCCGGTGACCTGGACGCCTGTACCAGGCGCGACGGTGCCCGCGCCCGGCGATGCGCTCGGTCAGATCGCGGCTGCGTATACCCCGCCCGCGGGCACGTACAGCTGGCAGCCGGGTTACCCGTCTGAGCTGCAGAACCTCTGGAATAACGGCGCGCCGACCAGCGAGATCATCACCGGCGCTGTCATGGCCTTCGAGAACGACCACGGGCTCACCATGGACGGGGTGGCCGGGCCCCAGGTCTGGTCAGCGCTGCTGAGCGCGGTGGGCGCCGGGCAGAGCAACCAGAACGGCTACACGTACGCCATCGCCGCCGAGGACAACCCCGAGACGCTGACGATCTGGCACAACGGGCAGCAGGTGCTGCACTTCCTGGCCAACACGGGAATCCAGGCGGCCCCGACGACCATCGGCACGGCGCCGGTCTACCTTCGGTACCGGAACCAGATCATGCGGGGCACCAACCCAGACGGCACCAAGTACGCCGATCCCGTGCAGTACGTGGCCTACTTCCGGTCTGGTGAGGCCGTGCACTACTTCCCGCGCGGCGGCTACGGCTTTCCGCAGAGCCTCGGCTGTGTCGAGCTGGATCTGTCTGACGCCGCGCAGGCCTGGCCTTACCTCACCATGGGCAGCCTGGTCACGGTCACCGCCGGCGCGCTGACCCCGCCCGGCAGCCCGGTGGCCTAGCCTCGCCAGCACCTTCCGGCAGGCGGCCGCGACGCCGGCCACCTGCCGTCGATAGCATCAAGGCCTCGGGGTGATCGGGCCCTGAGGAGCATGCCCGCCCCGCGGCGCTGGGCCGCCTGGGGCCAGCCGAGGCGGGCGCCGGCCAGACCAGGAGGAGCCTGCCGTGCCTGCCGACAAGCTGCACATCACCCTCGCCGGAAGCGAGCAGGTGATGGAAGAGGGCACGACGGCCGGCCAGGCGCTGGCCGCCAGTCAGCCAGTGAGCGGTCAGCAACCAGGCAGGCCGGTCGCGGCCAGGGTCAACGGCGAGCTGCGCGACCTGTCGCACTTGCTGACCGAGGGCGACCTGATCGAGCCGGTAGGCCTCGACTCCCCGGACGGTCTCAACATCCTGCGCCACTCCACCACCCACGTCATGGCGCAGGCGGTGCAGGATCTGTTCCCGCAGGCGAAGCTCGGCATCGGGCCGCCGATCGAGAACGGCTTTTACTACGACTTCGACGTGCCGGAAGCGTTCAGCCCGGACGACCTTAAGGCCATCGAGCAGAAGATGCGCCAGATCGTGCGCCAGGGTCAGCGCTTCAGCCGCCGGGTGGTGAGCGACGACGACGCCCGGCGTGAGCTGGCCGGCGAGCCCTACAAGCTCGAGCTCATCGGCCTGAAGAGCGCCACCACCGCCGGGACTGGCGACGATGCCGCGCTCGGCGACTCGGGCGAGTCGGTCGAGGTCGGTGGCACTGAGCTGACCATCTACGACAACCTCGACGCTGGCACCGGCGAGGTTCGCTGGAAGGACCTGTGCCGCGGTCCGCACCTGCCGACGACGAAGGACATCCCGGCGTTCAAGCTGATGCGGTCGGGCGGCGCCTACTGGCGCGGCAGCGAAAAGAATCCGCAGCTGCAGCGGATCTACGGCACCGCCTGGCCGTCCCGCGAGGCGCAGGACGAGTACCTCACCCTGCTCGTGGAGGCCGAGAAGCGCGATCATCGCAAACTCGGCGCCGAGCTCGACCTCTTCTCCTTCCCGACCGAACTCGGCAGCGGGCTGCCGGTCTTCCACCCCAAGGGCGGGATCATCCGCAAGGCCCTGGAGGACTACTCGCGCCGGCGGCACGAAGAGGCCGGCTACGAGTTCGTCTACACACCGCACATCACCAAGTCGAACCTGTTCGAGACCTCCGGGCATCTCGACTGGTACGCCGACGGCATGTACCCGCCCATGGAGATGGAGGGCGCGAAGTACTACCCGAAGCCGATGAACTGCCCGATGCACATCCTGATCTATGCCTCGCGCGGCCGGTCTTACCGCGAGCTGCCGCTCCGCTTGTTTGAGTTCGGCACCGTCTACCGGTACGAGAAGTCGGGCGTCGTGCACGGCCTCACCCGCGCCCGCGGCTTCACTCAGGACGACTCGCACATTTTCTGCACTCCCGACCAGCTGCAAGGCGAGCTGGCCAGCCTGCTCGACTTCGTGGTCGGCCTGCTTCGCGACTACGGGCTGACAGACTTCGAGGCCGAGCTGTCGACCCGGCCGGAGAAGTTCGTCGGCGAGATCGCCGAGTGGGACAAGGCCGAGGCCGCGCTTAAGTACGCGCTCGACCGCTCCGGCCTCCCGTACGTCATCGCCGAGGGCGAGGGCGCGTTCTACGCCCCGAAGATCGACGTGCACGTCAAGGACGCCATCGGCCGCCGCTGGCAGCTGTCCACGCTGCAGGTCGACTTCCAGGAGCCCGGCCGGTTCGGGATCGAGTACCAGGCGGCCGACGGCAGCCGACAGCGGCCGTACATGATCCACCGGGCTCTGTTCGGCTCGATCGAGCGGTTCTTCGGCATCCTGGTCGAGCACTACGCGGGTGCGTTCCCGCCCTGGCTGGCCCCGGTTCAGGTGGTGGGCATTCCCATCTCCGATCAGCACGTTGGCTACCTCGAGCAGGTCGCGACGCGGCTGCGCGAGCACGGCATCCGGGTCGACGTCGACGCCAGCGACGACCGGATGCAGAAGAAGATCCGCTCCGCTCAGCGCCAGAAGGTGCCGTACATGCTGCTCGCCGGCGACGACGACGTGGCTGCCGGGGCGGTGTCGTTCCGCTACCGCAGCGGCGAGCAGAAGAACGGCGTGCCCGTCGTCGACGCGATCGCCGAGATCACCGGGGCTGTCGCCAGCCGGATCCAGGTCTGACGCCGGTGGCCGATCCCGTGCCAGGCAACCCCGGGTATGACCCCGGCGAGCCTGCTGCGCCGGTCCGCCGCGACGCCGTCCTGGATGTGCCCGACGAGATCGCGCCGGACGGCTTCATGCGGCTGTGGATGCCGCACCGCCTCGCGTACATCAAGGGCGAGAACAAGCCCGCCGACGGCAGCGCGGCGCTGTGCCCGTTCTGCGAGATACCCCGCATGTCCGACGCGGACGGGCTGATCGTCGCCCGCGGTGACCATGTCTACGCGGTGCTCAACCTGTACCCGTACAACAGCGGCCACCTCATGGTCGTGCCGTACCGGCACATCGCCGACTACACCGACCTCACCGAGACCGAGACAGCGGAGCTCGCCGACTTCACCAAGCGGTCCATGACCGCCCTGCGCGACGCCTCGCAGGCTCAGGGCTTCAACATCGGCATGAACATGGGCCACGTCGCGGGCGCTGGGATCGCCGAGCACCTGCATCAGCACGTGGTGCCGCGCTGGGGCGGCGACTCGAACTTCATGCCCATCGTCGGCCGCACCAAGGTCCTCCCTCAGCTCCTCGCCGACACCCGCGTGATCCTGGCATCGTCCTGGCCGAAGGACAAACCGCAAAACCCTTAGCTAGGGAACGGGGTCGTCCCGGCCGGTGCCGCCCGTAATCGACCCGGCCAGACGGCGGTCAGCGCCGAGATGACCTCGTCCGCCGCTCCTCAGGTCGCCGTGGGCGCGGCACCGACGGCCTCTGCGCTGCCTTGTTACCGGCCGCTGCCGGCGCTGGCGCGGCCAGCTGCTCATCCTCCTGCTCTTTGAGCTTCTGGTACTCCGTGATGATCGGCGTGACTTCCCGCGCGCTGAACTCCAGAACCTCCACGTGGCCGTCCAGGCCGCGGACGGGCGTGACCGAGGTCGACCAGTAGCGCTCCCGGAGGACGCCACGGCTGGACGGATCCTCCATGTCGTACCGGGTCAGCACCATGCCCTCGCGCCGTCCCGAGGCCTGCGCTGCCTCGAGCGCGGTCCACTTGGGATGGCCACCCGGATCTGGCGACAACTTCGGGAGCACGGCGAACACGTTCTTGCCGATCAGGTCCTCTAGCTCGAGCCCCGCCTGCGCCAGAAACTCATCGTTCGCGTCGACGAATTCGAGGTCGGGAGTCAGGAGCGCCATGGCCGTCGGGTGAATTCTGAAGATCTCGTAGAAGTCGATCTCCTCCGCCAGCATGCTCAGCCTCCCTTCGATTTCCAGGGATCGTCTCGATCGGTTCTTCTCCAGCAACTATTCAGGTCCCACGTCACAACGCTTGCATCTCAGTGCGCGTTGGTCTAGCCACCCAAAGAGGGGCGTGTCTCGCACCTCCGCAGGGAGCAAGCGGTTGCGCCGGGTGCGCGGCAAGCCGGGTGGCCTACCGCGGGAGCTCGTCGTGAGCCGGCACGTTAGCGCTGGCGATGGCTGCGCGCTCGGCCTCGGTCAGTCCCGCTGCCGCCAGGACCTTCTGCACCATTGGGCCCTTGAGCTGCCCGTACTCGTCAATGCTGGCGGCGCTGGCACCCGCCAGGCGCTTGACGGCCGCGTACTCATCCCGGAGCGCCGCGTCCGCGCGCAGCAGGTCCCGCAGCCGCAGGTGGTTGCGCAGCGACAGGCAGCCGTTCACGATCACGTACGTGTTGGTCCCGGCCAGCCGCGCCGGCTCCCTGAATGCCCAGCGCTGCGGGATGCCGAGCTCGCCCAGTGGCACAAACCCGAGCGACACGAGGACGCTGCTGGCCGGTTCTACCAGCGTCTCCTCTACAACGATGTCGCAGTCGATGATCGGCTTGGCCGCGAGACCCGGCACCGACGTGCTGCCGACGTGCTCGATCGCAACCACCGGCACCCCGGCATCCCCCATAGCGGCCGCGTACACGTCCCGCAGAAACTCGAACCGCTGGGGCCAGCCCGGGTCGTACTCCACAACGGTGATCACCGGCCCACGGTACTGTCCGTTCCGCCTCCAAGCGGCCGGGTAGTACCGGCGGCAGTGGTCCTAGGAGGACAGCGTTAGTCCAAATGTGCCGGGCCGTCGCATCGAGCCGCATCTCCGGCGGCCGTGACCTGACCGCGCACAAACGGCCGAGGGGCCGGTGTCGCGTCCATCCTGGGCGGCCGTTTACCACCGTTTGGCCGCGCAGGATGGCATGCGACGCCGACCCCTCATGACCACGTTCCGTACTTTTAAGAGGTTTTCTCGGCCTTAACGAATTTGTCCGCGAGGTGCGAGGGCAGCGGTTCGTAGCGGAGGTACTTGCGGGTGAACGAGCCGGTGCCGTGGGACATCGAGCGCAGGTCGATGGCGTACCGGATGATCTCGGTCTGCGGGACCTCTGCCTTGACCAGCGTGCGCCCGCCCGCCACCGGCTCGGTGCCGAGGACACGGCCGCGGCGCGACGACAGGTCGGACATGACCGCGCCGACGTAGTCGTCAGGCACGAGGATCGACAGCTCGTCGACCGGTTCGAGCAACTGCGCCTGGGCCTTGGCGGCGGCGTCCTTCAGCGCTGCCCGGCCGGCCTTCTGGAACGCCATGTCGGAAGAGTCGACCGAGTGGGCCTTGCCGTCGAACAGCGTGACCCTGATGTCGACCATCGGGTAGCCCGCGATGACGCCCTGCTCCATCTGCGCCTTGACGCCCTTCTCCACCGACGGGATGAACTGGCGTGGCACGACGCCGCCAACGATCTTGTCGACGAACTCGAAGCCGCCGCCTGACCCGAGCGGCTCGACCTCGACGCTGCAGATCCCGTACTCACCGTGGCCGCCGGACTGCTTGACATTGCGGCCGAGGCCCTGCGCCTTGCCGGCCACGGTTTCCCGCAGCGGCACCCGCAGGTCGACCGTCTCGACCGCCACCCCGTAGCGGTTGGCAAGCCGGTCGAGTGCCAGGTCGGAGTGCGCCTCGCCCATGCACCACAGCACCAGCTGGTGCGTCTCGGCGTTGTTCTCCAGCCGCAGCGTCGGATCCTCCGCCACCAGCCGGGCCAGCGCCTGGGACATCTTGTCCTCGTCGGCCTTGGACTTGGCCGAGATCGCCACCGGCAGCAGGGGTTCGGGCATCGACCAGGACTCCATCAGGAGCGGCTTGTCCTTGTCGGAGAGCGTGTCGCCGGTCTCGGCGGTCGCGAGCTTGGCGACTGCGCAGATGTCGCCCGCCGGGCAGCTGGCGACCGGGCGCTGCTGCTTGCCGAGCGGTGACGTGAGCGCTCCGATGCGCTCATCCTCGTCGTGGTCGGCGTGCCCGCTGGCGGCGCGGCCGTGGCCGGACACGTGCACGACGGCGTCCGGCCGGAGCGTGCCGGAGAAGACCCGGACAAGGCTCACCCGGCCGACGTACGGGTCGGACGTCGTCTTGACGACCTCGGCCAGCAGCGGCCCGTCTGGGTCGCTCTTCAGGCCGCTCACCTGCTTGCCATCAGGAGTAGTCACGGTGGGCAGCGGGTGCTCAGTCGGCGCCGGGAAGGCCTGGGTGATGACCTCGAGCACTTCCTCCATGCCGATGTGGTGGGGCGCGGACGAGGCGAGGACCGGGTAGAAGCTGCCACGGGCGACCGCCGTCTCCAGGTCCTGGATGAGGCCCTTGACGTCGATCTCGGCGCCGGACAGGTAGGAGTCCATCAGCGTCTCGTCTTCGCTTTCCTGGATGATCGCCTCGATCAGCGAACCGCGAGCCTCCTCGACCTGGTCGGCCTCGGACGCCGGGATGTCGGCGTCGGTCCTGGTGCCGCCGGAGTAGTCGTAGAAGCGCTGCGACAGCAGCCCGATCAGGCCACGCACCCCGCCCTGGCCGTCGGTGACGGGCAGATAGAGCGGTGCGACCGAGTCGCCGAACGCGGCGCGGCAGGCGGCCAGCGCCTCGGCGAAGTCGCCGCGCTGATGGTCGATCTTGGTGATGATGACGGCGCGGGGCGTGCCGGCTGCGGCGCACTCATCCCAGAGCATCTGGGTGAGGCCGTCAACGCCGTCGGCGGCCGAGACAGTGAAGAGGGCGGCGTCCGCGGCGCGCAGGCCGGCCCGCAGGTCGCCGGTGAAATCTGCATAGCCTGGCGTGTCGAGGAGGTTGACCTTGACGCCCTCGTGAGTGAACGGCACCAGGGTCAGGTTGACCGAGCGCTGCTGCCTGATCTCGACCTCGTCGAAGTCGCTGACCGTGCCGCCATCCTCGACGCGGCCCTCGCGCTGGATGGTTCCGGTCGACAACAGGAGGGCTTCTGCCAGCGTCGTTTTCCCTGCTCCCGAATGGCCGACCAGCACCACGTTGCGTACGCTGTCGGGCTGGCCGGCCGCTGTTGTCCGGCCGGCGGCTCCTGCTGTGTGTGACTTCTCCGCCATCGCTGTCGCCTCCTGAAACGCCTGAGATTGGTTCCTACCCGGTCCCGTCCCGCTCGTTGTAGCCGCGTCGTCCACTACTGCACGCCCAGCCTTTACCTGCCGGTCAGGGATCACAACCCCCCGGCGTCCTCATTCCGGCTGGCTCTCGCGACTAGCGGTCTCCGGCGATATGGTGAACCCCACGAAATAGGACGGAACCTGACAGGGCGAAGTCGATCGAAGCGCTTTGTGGTGTTCGCAGGCTCGCCGGGGCACAGTTCCCCTGGGAGCGGATCTTCCGGCGCCACGCTGGCTGCGCCAGCGGCGCCCGCCAGTAGGATCAAGCCGCCATGCTCAAAGTCCTGCGGCCTGCGATTGCCCGCGTTCTGACACCGGCTGCCGAGGTGCTGGCCCGCACGCCGGTGACTCCGAACGCGCTCACGATCATCGGCACGATCGGCATGTCGGCGGGAGCGCTCACGCTGTTCCCGACCGGGCACCTGTTCGCGGGCGTGATGGTCTGCACCGGCTTCGTGCTGACCGACATGCTGGACGGCACGCTGGCCAGGATCAAGGGCACGACCGGGAAGTTCGGTGCGTTCCTTGACTCGACCATGGACCGCATCGCGGACGCCGCCGTGTTCGTCGGGCTGGCCATCTGGTTCCTGCGCGGCGGCCATGACAAGGTGCTGGCCGCAGTCGCGGTGTTCTGCCTGGTGGCCGGGTCTCTCGTGTCCTACGCCAAGGCGCGCGCGGAGAGCCTCGGCCTGAAGTGTGACGTGGGGTTCGCCGAGCGGACCGAGCGGCTGCTGATCGCGCTGGTGGCGACGGGACTGTCCGGGCTCGGCGTGCCGTACATACTGCCGATCGGGCTCTGGTTCCTGGCTGCGGCGAGCGCTTTCACCTTCGGCCAGCGAGTGCACGCGGCGTGGCGGTCCGCGGCCGAGCTCGCGGCACCAGGTGATGGTGCGCCGTCCGGGCCGGCCACGGGGGCTCCTGACACGGGGGCTCCTGATACGGGGGCGGCCGACGAGGCCAGGCAGGCTGCCGCCGAGCCGGACGGTGCCAGGCAGGGGACAGGCCTCGCCGGTCCTGCCGCAGAGCATCAGGACGTCCGGCCCAGGGGGTAGCGCGGGTGCCTGGCGTCAAGGACAGGATCGTCGACGCCGCTTTCGCGGCCGGCTGGAGCATCGTCTGCCGGGTGCCTGAGTCCTGGGCGCAGCACGCCTTCCGCCTCGTGGCCGACGTCGCCTGGCGGCGGCAGGGTCCCCGGGTGCAGGTGCTGGAGGCCAACCTCGTCCGCGTGCTCGGACCTGACGTCGACGGCAAGAGCCTGCGAACTGCCTCGCGCGAGGTACTGCGCCGGTATGGGCGCTACTGGCTGGAGATTTTCCGGCTGCCGGTGACTCCGGTGGACCGGCTGGTCAGCGGCGTCCACGACCCGGCTGATCAGGCTAAGATGATCTTCGACATCATGGCGAGCGGGCGGGGAGTTGTCGTCGCACTGCCACATATGGGTAACTGGGACCAGGCCGGCGCGTGGTTCATCGCAACGGGCGCGGGATCTCTCAGCACGGTCATGGAACGGCTCAGGCCGGAGGCTCTCTACGAGCGGTTCGTTACGTTCCGTGAAGGTCTCGGCATGGAAGTGCTACCTGCGAGCGGGGGAGCGCGGCCGTTCGGGATACTGGCACAGCGACTGCGGGCGGGAAAGTTCGTGGCCCTGCCCTGCGACCGGGATGTCACCGGTAGCGGCATCGAGGTGGAGTTCTTTGGCGAGAGGGCCAAGATGATGGCCGGGCCCGCGGCTCTTGCCGTGCAGACCGGCGCTGCCCTCATACCCGCTGTGCTGTGGTTCGCCGGCGAGGGCGGGTGCGGGGTGACGTTCGGCGCCGAGATCCAGCAGCCCGCGGCCAGCACCGGTCCGCAGAAGGTCGCCGCGATGATGCAGGAGGTCGCGGGCTTTTTCGAGCAGGGGATCAGGGAGCACCCGTACGACTGGCTGATGCTGCAGAAGGTCTTTGTCGCTGATCTCGATCCCGACCGGCGGGCCAGTGCCGCCGCGCAAGCGCTCGGGAACGGTCATCTCCCTGATGACGCCTGGCTCGGCCGGGAGAGTCAGTGAGGGCGTCATGAGGATCGGCATGGTCTGCCCGTACGCGTGGGAGGTCCCCGGCGGCGTCCGGGAGCACGTGAGCGGGCTGGCCGAGGCGCTCATGGAACTCGGTCACCAGGTCTCGGTGATCGCGCCGGCCGACGACGACGCCGTGCTGCCCCCGTACGTGGTCCCGGCGGGCCGCGCGGTGCCGGTGCCGTGGAACGGTTCGGTGGCCCGGCTGTCCTTCGGTTTCCTGTCGGCAAGCCGGGTCCGGCGCTGGCTGAAGGACGGCGACTTCGACGTTCTGCACGTGCACGAGCCCGCCGCGCCGAGCCTGTCGCTGCTGGCGTGCTGGGTGGCCGACGGCCCGATCGTCGCGACCATGCACGCGGCGATGCCACGGTCTCGCGTGCTTCTCGCCGCCGGGCCGATCCTCGCGTCTGCCCTGGAGAAGATCAGCGGCCGGATTGCGGTCGCCGAGGCGGCACGCAGCACCCTGGTGGAGCACATGGGCGGGGACGCCGTGCTGATTCCCAACGGCGTGAATGTCCGCCGGTACGAGAAGGCCGAGCCGCTGCCGGGGTTCCCCGGCACCGGCGGCACCCTCGGGTTCCTCGGCCGGATGGACGAGCCGCGCAAGGGCCTGGACATCCTGCTGGCGGCGTTCAGCCTGCTCGCACCGGAGCGGCCCGGACTGCGGCTGCTGATAGCCGGCCGCGGCGATCAGGAGGACGCGCTCTCGCAGGTCCCGGCCCCTTACCGGGACCGGGTGGTGCTCCTCGGCCAGGTCAGCGACGACGACCGGGTCAGGATGCTGCACTCCGTCGACGTGTTCTGCGCGCCCAACACCGGCGGCGAGAGCTTCGGCTACGTCCTGGTGGAGGCCATGGCCTCCGGTGCTCCGATCGTGGCCAGCGACATCGACGCATTCCGGCAGGTTCTGCGCGGTGGCGAGGCCGGCGAGCTCTTCGAGGTCGGCAACCCTGCCGCGCTCGCGGCGGCCGCGGGCCGGCTGCTCGACGGCCCTGGCCACCGGGCTGCGCTCGCCGAGGAGGCGATGGCAGCGGTCCGCGAGTTTGACTGGTCGGTCATTGCCCGCGACGTGCTCCGGGTGTACGAGGCCGTGGTGCCCGCCGCCGGCCGCGTGAGCGTCGTCCCGTGACCGCGATGATCGCGATCATCGTGGTCGCCGTCCTGGCTGTGCTGGGCGTCTACATTTCCTGGCGGGCCGGCCGGCTGGACCGGCTGCACGCGCGTGTCGACGCGGCCAGGTTCGCGCTCGACGCGGCCCTCGTGCGGCGGAGCTCGATCGCGCTCGAACTCGCCTCCTCCGGCCTGCTCGACCCGGCAACCAGCATGCTGCTCGCCGGGGCCGCGCACGACGCGAGGTCGGCGAGCGACGCCAGGGAAATGCCGGAGAGCGACCTGACCAGGGCGCTGCGCGCAGTCTTCGGCCAGCCTGGCTTCCGCGCCCTGCTGGCCGGCCGCGACGGAGCCGAGGAGCTGCTCACCGAGCTCGAGAGCGCCTCCCATCAGGTGTTCCTGGCCCGCAAGTTCTACAACGATGCGGTGGCCGTCACCCGGGTTGCCCGGCGGCGCTGGCTGGTGCTGGTACTGCGGCTGGCCGGCACCGCGCCGATGCCGGAGTTCTTCGAGATCGACGACTCGCTCGTGCCGGCCGGCGAACCCGGCGGGCCGACCGCCGACATCCCGCACCTCACCTGGTGAGTCGCTCGGTCTGAATGGGCGTGCTGGGACCCTCGCTGCCCTTCTAGCGGCCGCATCGGTCCCATCACGCCGTTCCGTGTGTCGGGCGGCGTTCGCGGACCGGGGCGTCCGGGGGACCAGCTGCTGATGAGCCGCTCGGGCGGACTAGCAGGCGGACTAGCAGAGAGTGCGACCGCTAGCGTGGAGCAAACCATGGCATAAAGGGCGCGATTTTGACGCTACCGGTCGCAGTTGCTGGCGGCGCTGACCCAACGGTCGCACTACCGGACGCTGGGCGACGGCCGGCACCCAGCGGGCGGCTGCGTGCCGACGCAACCACGTTCCGCTGCTAGAACGCGAGGCGGCGGGGAGCGGTCCGGTTCATCGCCAACTGCTACTCTGATTTGTGGGGTCTTGTGATAGCGCTTCTCTGACAGGTCTGGTAGCGCTACGCCAGTGGGGCGCCGAGCCGGTCTGCAGCCAGCGCCTACGATGAAAGAACCGTCAGCGTGATCAAGCGAGGTTTTGCCGTGTCCGTTCCGAATAGTTCGCAGTCAGAGACCGCGCAGAAGGGCACGAGCCGGGTCAAGCGCGGCATGGCCGACATGCTCAAGGGCGGCGTCATCATGGACGTGGTGACGCCCGAGCAGGCCAAGATCGCCGAGGATGCCGGCGCTGTAGCGGTCATGGCCCTGGAGCGGGTGCCCGCCGACATCCGTGCGCAGGGCGGGGTCGCCAGGATGAGC
>Ga0123355_10013203_pt1 | contig 12841 bp, 7 predicted proteins | sample TergutEmb28metaG_3_FD_89872 | JGI IMG/M metagenome (GOLD analysis project Ga0123355, IMG submission 89872) | Embiratermes neotenicus P1 segment gut microbial communities from Petit-Saut dam, French Guiana - Emb289 P1 | ecosystem: Host-associated > Arthropoda: Insects > Digestive system > Gut ...
AATGGTAGTAGACCGCGTACGTGTTTTGTATTGTGACGGTGGTACGTGTACTGTCTTGTATAATGGTAGTAGAACGCGTACGTGTTTTGTATTGTGACAATGGAATGTGTACTGTCTTGTATAATGATAGTAGTACGCATACGTGTTTTGTATTGTGACAGTGGTACGTATACTGTCTTGTATAGTGAGAGTAGAACGCGTACGCGTTTTGTATTGTGACAGTGGAATGTGTACTGTCTTGTATAATGATAGTAGAACGCGTACGCTTATTGTATTGTGACAGTGGTACGTGTACTGTCTTGTATAGTGATAGTAGAACGGGTACGCGTTTTGTATTGTGACAGTGGAATGTGTACTGTCTTGTATAATGATAGTAGAACGCGTACGCGTATTGTATTGTGACAGTGGTACGTGTACTGTCTTGGATAGTGATAGTAGAACGCGTACGTGTTTTGTATTGTGACAGTGGTACGTGTTCGTGTTTTATGTTGTGATAATGGTACGGGGGGAAAAGTTTCAAAAGCACTGACGTAGATACATTTGACTGAGGATAGGTACCTGTTGCTTGTTCCTTTGAACACATTAATGAACATTTTATGTTCCAGGAAATGTGTGGAATATCTTGGCTGGCTGAGCAACTGTTGTTTTCGAAAGAGAGTTCTGCTCTGTGGGGTTTGTTAATCCTTCCACTAAACTTTTATTACAATCGAGACCTAAATGTTTTTAGTGTATAATTTTGTTAGGACAAGATCGAGGCTGTGATACCGACCGAAGCGCAGGTGCCTCATACTTACCTTTATTGTTCCTTCTTAATGATTCCGTTCGTAACTAGTAACAACTTGGTTGTTGTATAGTAAAAAAAATAACAAGTTTTTATCTTTTACGAAAATGAATTTCCGTTTGCATTTTCATGATTCTTAGAATCTGAACTGTCAAGGAAATGAACACGCCAGTTGCGAGGACATTAATATTGAATTACTGAATAAATATAGGCCACGTCGATTTGTGTCTTAGTGAGGCTTCATTATGGGTTAAAATGGTATAGAATTTGTCTTGAACACTGGATCTTTACGTTATTCTGTTTTGTGCACAGTTCATTCGTAGGTTATTAATGAAGCCATAGCAGTTAACGAAGGTTTTACTGTGGGGTATAGAATGAAATGAGGTGATCTAGAGTGCTGCATAAGTAATGGTTGTGAAAGGGCGATCTTAAGGGTCGGGATAACGCAGTCAGTGCAGGGACTACGCTACGGATTGGACGACCGAGAAATACAGCGAAGTTTTTCTGTGCTTCGAAACGTCCAGGCAGGCTCCAGGGCCCTCTTATCTTCCTATTAAGTTGCTACTTGGGGTTTTTATTCTGGGTGAAACCAACCTACCTCCATTTGCGTCCGAGTTTCGAATGAGTGGAGCTGTGCTTCCGTACACTCTCCCACATTCCTTCATTGCGTGCACAGGCGCAACTTTTGAAGAAGTAGGGTTGACCTGTTTGACGTTCCTATTCTGACGTGAGCCGTGGGAGACTGACGAAGATGTAACGCAGTCCAAATTCGAACCGGAATATCCCTAGGATAAAAGATTGTAGCGTTATCGCTGCAGACATGCGATCGTTGGTTATGAAACGGCCTTGGCATGATGAAGCCACGTAAGACTACTGAGACTGTCATCCAAACATGTAGCTTGTGGAATACACAGAATATATCGGCTTTAATTCGCTCTGTTACCTCCATAGCTGTAGAAAGGGTTTACAGCTTTTCTGTTATGCCACAAATTTCCCATACGGCTCTAATGTGGCCTGTAGCAAGGGCCAGAGATTTTAACACTTTCAGTACTGTCGTTCGCTACATTGAGAAATAAAGCGACTTGATTCGCTCCCCTGTGGTATTACGACGGAATAAGCCCTCCAGCTACAACTTGTATTGCCTTTCATCTTAACTGGCACCGCTGTCAGATTTATACCAACATTATCTGACATTTCATACTCTCTGGGGCTGTGCATGACCTGATAATCCTGTTTTCCACGAGATGATTTAGCTGGACGTCTCTCGGAGTTAACATTGTTGTTTTATTTCTCAAGATGTAAAGGTCAAAGTAACGTGGACTTTCTTAATCGTACATGTTAGTTTTCAAATGTAATTCGTAATTTAAAAGAGATGTTTGATAACTGGGGTACGAACTACTGAAATGTTGATAAAAGACTCGAAATTTTAAATCACAGAACTGCAGTCTCTTATATAGGGTTATTAACGGGAACGGCAAATTATATATGTAGTAACAAATTTAATCTTTGAGTACTATATCCTGTATTGTCGGAGTACAGATTTAAATCATTAACACATAGCACATAGAGAGAGAGAGAGAGAGAGAGAGAGAGAATATGTGTGTGTATATACAGAGTGTCCCAGGAGGAATGTGCCAGACTTCGGGAGAGTGTTCCTTATGTTAAACTACACCGATATAACCCAAAAACCTATATCCAAAGTTGAACGGTTACGGAGAAGAGAAGTTTGAAACTTTGACAGCTGTTACACACTTATTGATTACCAAATACATATTAAAGCTGGCAGGAATATGTTGTTTCTGTAATGCTAATATCTGTACTTAACAAGTAATTAACGTATGAGTGACATAAAGCCATTACATTGAACTACATAGACACTTGCATTAACGCCGTAGTCGTCCTTAGGGTTCCAAGTACTTTACATGGGCACGCAGGCACGATGTTGACTGCATTCCAGTCTCAAGGACATGCGCAGTGTATACGTAACGCGTCAGCTGAAAAGGTGCAGTACGTGTAACCGCAAGAAGACCGCACTTTTCTCTGGCCGTTATCTCCGTAACCGTTCAACTTTGGATATAGGTGTTTTGGGTTATATCGGTATACCTTAACATAAGGAACACTCTCCCGAAGTCTGGCACATTCCTCCTGGGACACTCTGTATATATAAAGGTAAATTGATCCCGTTACAGGCCCGGTGGGTAGAGGTATAGCGCTACTCTTCCATGACTGCGGCACTAGAAGCGGGTGAGTGGTCAGTAGCACGCCCCGGCCGCACTTTACCCCCGGAAAAGACCCGGTATCCATTTTACAGAAGGCTGGGTGGGCCCCAGGGCCGGTCTGGACGGACGAAAAATCTCGTCCTCACCGGGATTCGATCCCGGACCGTCCAGCTCGTAGTCAGTCGCTATACCGACTGAGCTACCCGGCCCACCCACCCATATATATATATATATATATATATACTGACGTTTAACGTAGTTTTTCTAAGCGGTTTTGAGCTAACTGAATAATTTTAACGAAACATTGTATGAATATCATATCACTAGAAGTATCCGCTTTATCACAGTTTTAAATTCCTGACATACTATAATGGACTTTCGAGTAAAGCCGAGAGTATCGTCACTTTACATATATTCAGAATGTTGAGGAGTGCACTAATGGTCACTTGGAGAGTTCTGGCACTAATTCCGCACGAATAACAGCGGCGAACATTGAGCGAATACCCTCAGTACGCATGTCGGCTAACCATGTGGTTTCAGAGATGGCTGAAAAAGTACGGTAGTCCCAGTAGCCCCCTCACGCGTCATGAAGGCCTATAAGGAGACCAGAAGTATTTCTCCACTCATTCTTGACCTGGGCAGTAGATGGAGGGGGGTGGTCAACTTCATGTCCAGACCGTTTACCCCCGAAACAATTCCGGGCTGCGCATTGGCTAGGAGGATGCTGGATAGGCACCCAGAGCCCGTCTGGACGGTTTTGGAGGAAAGAACATCTCTTGCTCGAACCCCGGACCACCCAGCCCATAGCTATTACGCTATCTCGGCTCCCGAAATGAGCACAAGTCAAGAGCGCTATCATTTCACAGGCGTTTCCTTTACTTCGTGCAACGACACGTATAGCTTTGTTAACTGTATCTTATAATTAGAAAAGGATGTATTCGATAAACGTAATGCATCCTGTACATTGCCTTCCACCATAACGCAACCAGTCACAGAGGTATACCAAGTACCATGAACTATAGCCGGCATGAAGACAAACCAAAGAAAATTTCTGAAAGGAGATCGGACGTGACTCTTCATGAGATTGAGGCTTGGGCGCCAGATATTAAGCCTGTTTACTGTCAGTAAAGCTCTGCAGCACAGGGAGGTCAGGCGTCCAACGGGGCGTCGGGACGCCTAAAGGGGACGGGCGTTCGTTCCTGCGGCGCCGTGCTGACTGGTATTGATTTTCTGTGCAGTAGCGTCCGTAGTAGCAGCTACCTCATTCGTGCTGGCGCCGCTCTCTTTGACGGCTCCTGGGTTCGAGGCTTTTCACTGAGACACTCGAGAAACAGTCGTTTCCTAATTAAAGTATTACGACACTTACCTGGAGGGATTAATGCTACAAATAGCCTGAATCAGACTAGCCAGTGTCCTGGCTGAATTTGGATTCAGATTGTTCCTGAGTACATGTCTAGAGTGATACCGCGTCTCCTGTCTGTTCATTTGATAGATGGAATTAACCAATTTTTTTATATTAATATTAATAATTGTACAACGAGATGCAACACAAAGCAGTCTATTTATTATTCTGCAAGTTCACTCTACATGTTTCGGGTGTCAACCGCACCCATCATCAGGAGTACACAAAACTGTAACTACGGCCTCCGGTACTGGTCATATTTTTTGTGCAGCTACCTCCCTCCAACGTGGCCAAGTTGGCCGCGTTGGAGGGAGGTAGCTGCACAAAAAATATGACCAGTACCGGAGGCCGTAGTTACAGTTTTGTGTACTCCTGATGATGGGTGTGGTTGACACCCGAAACATGTAGAGTGTACTTGCAGAATAATAAATAGACTGCTTTGTGTTGCATCTCGTTGGGCAATTGTTAATATAGATGAACGATGCACGGAACCATAAACATAAAATAATTCTTTTTATTTGACGCAGACCACCACCAGACACTACTGTATGTTTTGTGTAACGGTGTGAAAGAGAAGAAAGACCTCTATCGCAGCTTAAATGCTGACATCATATTTATTGTCGGAAACGTACTACATGTTTCGGCTTCTAAAGCTGGCATCGGGTACACCCCTTTTTTTTTTGTAACAATATTGAGAGAAAAATTATGCATGGACCTACTACGTTAAAATGTTATTAACAGGAACTGAGATCTCTGTAGCAATGTATAAGGTGTACACTTTAAACATTCATTTTGGGTTCTGTTTTTGTTAAAGCATTTTGGATGTAACAGTATTTTCTTCCCAATCAGTTACGGGTTTCGGCTCAATGGGTCATCATCGGGTTTTTGTATAAAACCATAAAAAGGAGTATTGTATTTGTACAAAGACTGACGGTGGTCCTTTTGCGCCGAAACATGCAGCTCGTTGGCAATGACATAGTGTTACACAATAAATATAGTTGGATTAGATGGTGGTCTTTTTCAGTTCCAAGGCGCAAGGAAGTTTCCTTTATCATAATGATAACTATGATAGTGACATGTAAAAATCTGGATTACATATAAATCTATTGATATTTAACAGCCGCAAGCAGCTATAGAAAAAAAGGGCCCCAAAATATTTCTTTTTCGGGCAGTAACATTCTGCGAAAATTGTCATCGTGCCATCACATTGACCCGAATACGTGTACAACCATGATGGATATTTCTGCTTACACTAGCAGCTATACAGGGAGGAAGAAAAATAACGATCTGCCGTAGTACATTGAGTATGGATAGGCAACAGAACATTTGTGAAACACATATAATTAGAGAGAGCCACTTCCTTGATATTGAACTGGGTAATACCTGCCTTCTCCGTCGCACAACCGCTTCCAGCCGTTGGGCATTCATAGAAATTTTTTCACTGCACTGTAGGAAGAAACAGTGTTCAAGGCGCTTTAATTTTTGTGCATTTCTTTACTAGAGCAGACGCACACAATTTTGCGGCTAATACATTGCTTTAAAATTTGTCTTAAAATCATATTGATGATTAAGAAGAAGATGAGGATGATAATAATAATAATAATAATAATACTAATAATAATAAATTACTGTTACTGTGCTTAGTGTTGGTGGTGGTAATGATACTACTACTACTGCTGCTGCTGCTGCTACTACTACTACTACTACTACTACTGTTACATCTACTGCTTCCGCTACTACTACTACTACTACTACTACTACTACTACTACTACTACTACTACTACTACCGGGATGCTGATAAGTCCTTAGTCCGACCAGGACGGAAGGAAGGAAACAAGCTCGGAAGCATGTCAGGGACGCGCACGATTTCAGCAACATCGAGACGCGAGCTGTGAAGTTTTTTTTTTCTTGCAAGGCAAAGCACCGAAGGAAATTCACGCCATTTTGACAGAAACATTAGCTTGTTTCCTTCCTGGTCGGGCTAAGGACTTATCAGCACCCCTGTACTACTACTACTACTACTACTACTACTACTACTACTGTACAAACATATATATACATATATGCACAGCGCCCACGCGGCCTGTCTTGGACGTTCCGAATACTGGATTCTCAGGTTCGAATCCTACTGTTTACATGGGCGTAACCTTTATTTGCATTTTATGCAGCTTTTGCTAACTTGTGTAGGTACAGATCTTTCGATGGGGTGATCTCTCTCTCAAGGAGTTCTACGAAAATTCTATAAGATCTTGTCTTTTATAATTAATTTTTAATTTGAACGGTGCAAGGGCTTAATTCAAGGTTGCTGAAGCATAAGAAGAAGAGGAAGGTGATTCATGAGAGGAAGGATTAAAAGTGGAAACAGGAAATAGCAGAATTATATTCAGACGAATTTGTTTCACAAAGAAATATTTATGGGGTTCATCTTATACCTTGGATAATGAAGAAAGCAAAGATATGCTTTTATTGATGACGTCGACGTGTCACTTCCGCCGCCGCTTTTACCACTTATTTTTTCTCTTTTACTTATTCTTGTCATTCTACAGGCAGGTCATTTTCTTGCAACAAAATCTTGCGTTTGGTTACACACACAGTCTGCAGGCATCGTGAGCAGTAAGCGTACTGGGCTCCTGCTGATTGTGGGTTTACTGGTTTTGCTGTGTGCAGATATTAAATGAGAAACGAAACGGGATGATTTTGGAGTGCCGTGAGTGTTGTGTTCATTCACAATTTTCAACAGTCGCCTGGGCTCCCTCAACAGGCGAAACACTTGGCCCTGTCTGCCAAACCTGAAGAAACTGCAATACTGTGTGCAGAAGTCCTGCTTTGTATGGCTATTTTTTTCCTTAGTCTTTCGGCTGCTTTTTCCTTTCTTTTTTCCTTCAATGTTTTTTCGATTTCTCCTTCTTCCTTCCTTTTTTTAATTTTTTCTTCCTTCTGCTCTTCTCTTCATAACGCCACTATTTGAACAACAATGTAACTTTTCTGTTTCCATTCATACATCTAATGGAGAACATCTGACGATGTGAAATTACTCCATATTCTTCGTTGGTGCATTGCAGAAGACAAATTTTCTGCATTTCAAACATCAGTCAGTGAATGCTTTCGCTATTTTTTTGAGAATCACACGAAATGCATAAATACAAAGCGGGTTTGGCGGGGAAACCTGAGGGAAAGAGTGCAGTTGGAAGACCCAGGCGTAGATGGGAGGATAATATTAAGATGGATTTTCAGGAAATGAGATGTGAGGTCATGGACTGGATGGATGTGGCTTACGATAGGGACAGGTGGCGGGCACTTGTGAATGCGGTAATGAACCTTCGGGTTGCATAAAATGCGGGAAATTTCTTGACTAGCTGAAAACCTGTGAGCTTCTTAAGAAGGACTCTGCTCCATGGAGTAAGTAAGTAAGTAGGTGAGTAGGTAGGTAGGTGGTAGGTAGGTAGGTAGGTGGTATGTAGGTAGGTAGGTAGGTGGTATGTAGGTAGTAGGTAGTTAGGTAGGTGGTAGGTAGGTGGTATGTAGGTAGGTAGGTGGTATGTAGGTAGTAGGTAGTTAGGTAGGTGGTAGGTAGGTATGTAAGTAGGTAGGTGGTATGTAGGTAGTAGGTAGTTAGGTAGGTGGTAGGTAGGTATGTAGGTAGGCGGTTGGTAGGTAGGTAGGTGGTAGGTAGGTAAAGTGAATAAGGTAAGTAAGTAAGTAAGTAAGTAAGAAAGTAAGTAAAGTAAGTAAGTAAGCAACAAAGAAAGAAAGAAGGCATGTTCATGTGTGGGACCAAAGTGCTTGATTGGGTTAGGCGAAGTGCAAGCATTGCAGTGCAGTTGCTGGACACCTCCGGAGTTTTTTCCTCGTTTCTTTAAAGTAATGTCATTTCAATTTAATGCCATTTCAGTTTTCTTTTTCTTTTTAATTACACGATAAACTTCCAGTCCTAGTGTCGTGATTATTGAATTGTGTTTTGTTACATATAAATTATTTAAATATTGACGAGGAAGTCGACAACAATCCCGGGCAGAGAAAAGGTACTTCTGACTAGCGCAGGGATATCCAACACGCGGCTCGCGGCCACATTTTTATATCACATATATATTTAAAAAATATACACAATTTTGGTGTTGAGGTGTGCCACTTACTGTGATTGTTACAGTACGGCCGGCGAACCAGAACACAGTAACGACTGTGGCCATTGGCCAAGGATATTGGACACGCGTATTCTTACATGTCAGAATATGACGAATTAAGCTTATGTTTCTCTTTCTTATAACTCACGGAGGTATTCCGAGGTATTCATAAAGTACCTGTCCCATAGTTTTAGACATGCAATCATCGGAAAGTACATCGCAACAGTGTTGTTTGCCCATAAATTCGGGTTTAATCAGATGGTGTTTGTGTATGTGTGTGTGTGGAGCGTGTTGTGTGGCATCTTGATGGCTTGCAATTTCCGGTCTTCTCTAGATAAGCCGCCTGCCATTGACAGTGTTGTCACACACTCTGCTTTTCAGCTTCCCCAGGTTTACTTTTTCTTCTTTCCATCCCTTGTACATACAACCCTCGTGTATCTATTGCACTACAAAGGACACTGTGGACTCTGCATTCTTTTTGAATATTTAAATTCACTGTTACCAAAGAAAAAAATAGTGATTATTTTTAGCTGAAAGATATGTGAGCAAAATGGGGAAGGGGTTTCCTTGTATTTTTGTGTGAGCAAGAATGTACGTCAAATTTAATATCCATCTTACCTGCAATTTTAGTAACAGATATTAAGGACTTGTTTTCTTCTGTACTTTAGGTTCGTGCGACGGTATGACATTAGCCTGTTGTCAAAAAAAAAGTCTGAGGAATTTAAATAGGTTATAGTAACTAAAACTTTGTATGAATTTGGCGTTTCACGTTATTGCCTGTCACAGAAATGCAGATTCTTTGAGACTGCTGTTTCTGCGATGTGACGTCACGTATTAATATTTAAGAATACCGTCTTCTGAGATTTGTTACGCACGTATAGTATGGTGGATAATTACTAGCGTTTTGAGGGTTTCTACTGCTTCCATCGTCAGGGTAGCATATTCTTCTTAGCCACTAGTCTGGGAACCTTGAGTCTTAAGCGTATTGTTTATTGAGTTAGAGAAGCGACTTCCTGAAACGAGTGAATCATGAGTTGGTGCCAGGTATTTCGCCTTAAATGTCTGGGCACAAATTGTTTTGACTTTCAATACCATTCTGATGTCACATTTGCTTCTAGTTCGTCGCCGGACATGCGGGTCCATTTCCCAGATTTGTTTAGTTTGCAGTCCGATAAATCTCATTGTTTTCGAGTAATTTCTTCGTGATGGAACATTCGACAAATTGAACTAGCTTTAAGAAGGACACGTTTTAGGCTTTCTTAATTATGGACTCCTCAATAAGTATTTAATCTCGTTTCTGTGCTATCGGAAGGAAGAAAAGACATTTGGGCAAAATTTATGTGTGACACAGAATAGTGACAGCTATTGTGGGTCTTCTAATGGTGGCATTTCGTTTACCTGCGGAACATTAAGCTCATTAAGCTCATTAAGTACCTAATTTTCATACAGTACCCATCGCTTGTACACAGGCAATATATTAACTCTCTAATGAGCCGTCCACGGAGCGTTAGACAGGGAATGTAAATGGCTTAATTAAATGTTGGCTCCAGTACCGAACATCAGCTCATTTTCAAAATTGTTATTGAAATTTACGAATTTTCTTCATGAATTTTTCATTTTTCGTTTGTTCTTCCCGTCCTCCGAATTACTATTTTGCTCGATGTTGATTCATAAGTGGATATTTTCATGGCGTACTCGTGGTCTACCTGTGAAATTTATTGTATAAACTTAATACTCTAAAATGAGACTGAATTCGTGGATATTAACCTCCATTATCTCCATGCATTCGGCTGGGTTTTTGTAGCAGCACAAGGAAACTTTAACTCTTTAGGGTTTTTTTTACTTAATTTGTGTTAAGATCATTTTCTGCCTGAATTCCGCGTAGCGCTGTGATATCGCGCGCACACTCTGTATTTCGCGCGCTCGTGCGTGCGTGTGTGTGTGTGTGTGTCTGCAGGGGAATATTTAGGTAACTCTACGACAGAAATGGATTATAACTTTTGCATAGTGTATGTAGTTAATTCACTCGTATAGTTTACCACACCCTTGTTTCTTCTTTCCAGTTTAAGTTCATTATAGTTCCCATGATGCTTAATTAATATTTAATTTTTATTATGACATTGTATTTTATGCTGAAAACACCTAACAGCTCCTGGAACGATTATGTGTTTTAGTTCTGTGCTTTTGTAATCTTAATATTTTGCATATTCCATGTATTTTTCTTCGCTATTTATTAAATCCCATCAAAATACACTGACCCTAGCACAGCCAGATCCGAAACATGTGGGATAAAGTAGTGTAAAATAATATATATGTATTTATTTTTATTCTAACAAAGTGTTTTCTTGGAATTAATTCATAATTCTGCGTTTTTACTTACGTTGGACAACAGATCGCAGTGGCTTTTGATTTCGAAGGATATTGATAGTTCACGAAGGTCGTTTGAAAATGAGTGCTGTTTGATTTCAGACAGGGAATTAAATTGCATTTTAATGTTCTGTTACGCAAGCTGTGTTCTACCTTATTGTCAGCAGCGCTTTTGTTGCTTCCATGTCATTGGTTGTTATGTCTGCCGTCTTGTCATTTCTGGTCGTAGGAAACTGTGAAGTAGGAGGGGGTGGGCCTTAATGGCGAAACGCTTATTCTTGGCTTTATGAAGTTCGTTCATTGAATTCAGAAGCTGAAATAAACACACAAAGGCAGCACGATTGTCTCATAAGATTAAGTTTAGCTCTTATGAAAGGAACGTATAAAAAACCCTGCTAATGCACACTTAAACTATTCACGCCACTTTATTAGCGCTGTGTTACTCCAACGTGTTTCGTCCTTCAAAGGACCATATTCAGAGAAAACGACTGATACATTTTCACAGCCAGATCAACAAAATTTTCACCAGACGTAAAATTCTTGAAGGCAAAGCATATTTACAAGTAAAATTACTATAAATATTAAAGTTTAAAGGACATAAAATTATAAAATTATTAAGGTATGACGTAAGCAGCGTGTGTAATATGACGTGGCTGCTACGTCACAAGTGTCAGAGGGGAATCAGAAACCAGTTCAGGCTGTAGCGTGACGTAATTGTGCCGCGTAGAGTAAACAAAGGGTTGTTTTCGCCTAGTAACTGTTCCTCAACGGTCCGGGATCGAATCCTGGTGGGGACTAAATTTTCCGCCCGTCCAGACCGGCCCTGGGGCCCACCCTGCCTCCTGTAAATGGGTACCGGGTCTTTCCCGGGGGTAGAGGCGGCCTCGACGTGGGGCTGACTCCTCCACTCGCATCTAGTGCCGAGTTCCTAGAAAGAGTAGAGCTCTACCTCTGCTCACCCTAAGGGCCTTCGTGGCCTATAAAATGGGTGAAACCTCTCTACTGTTCCTGAATCAATTTATGTTAATGATTATGTTTATGGCTGTGAAAGTGTATCAGTCATTCTCTCTGAAGATGGCCTTTGGGGGCCGAAACACGTAGCAGTAACACAGTGCTGATAAAGTGGTGTGAATGATGTAAGTGTGCATTAGTCGGATTTTTATGAAGTGAGGATATCAGTGCACGGAAGTGAACAACATAAAGAAAGGAACGTAGTATGAATTGTGTCTTATGGGCATTCATTTTAACTTGGTAATAAAAAATGAATGTTTTTGTAAGAAGAACCACATGTTTCTGCTGCTGCATTCCAGAGACGCTGGGTAAAGAGACGGCAGTGTAGCGGCAGTTTCGAAGGTACTGATATCTTGTTTCTTTATCACAGAACGTGCCGCGTTCTGCTCATGCGTAATTGTTATTACAATACCCTTGATCTACTTATCAGTTTTATTATATAGCCAAATTCCAAGGCTAATGAACCGAAGAATGCTTTTAGGGGTCGTTTGCTTCGCATTGTAAAGAAGTGGGCAGAGTTGAGAAACACAAATACTCATGCTGCCATCTTGTGCGCATCTGAGAAACTTGGTATCTGGAAGCTGCAATATTTTATTACGTAGGCTTATACGAGTGGTTCCTAACATCTTAGGGTATGAGAATCCCTTCTTATCTTCAAAAAATCTCACGGACCTCACATGCTAATAGTTGTATTTTGGCTGCGTTAATTTAAACATTACATAACCACAAAAAATACCATATACTCACTGGATTGTAAATTTATTCATATTTTGTCCTCATAACAACAAACATAAACATTTCAAAACAGTATAATATACGTATATAATAGTACATGCGCGAATTATGGTACATAGTTTAAAGAAAGGCAAGTTGCAATAATCCCCCCCCCCCCCGGTCCCACGCCCGACAGGTGGTAAAAAACAGGCCTGCGCCCCCAGG
>Ga0123355_10013204_pt1 | contig 12841 bp, 10 predicted proteins | sample TergutEmb28metaG_3_FD_89872 | JGI IMG/M metagenome (GOLD analysis project Ga0123355, IMG submission 89872) | Embiratermes neotenicus P1 segment gut microbial communities from Petit-Saut dam, French Guiana - Emb289 P1 | ecosystem: Host-associated > Arthropoda: Insects > Digestive system > Gut ...
ACATGCTGCCTCCATTTTCGATGTCTTTCCTTCTGAAGCTGGAGGCAGCAGTTACCTCCAAGACACTGGCAAATATCTACCACAGTACAGGGCATTTCATCCACCATGACAACCTCAAATCTCACAACTCATGTCACGTGTAATGACAGAATGGCACTGCTGTCATTATGAGCCTATCGTAACAATTTTCTAACACACATACATACAGAATATGGAAACTTAGCCTGTTACATGCAGAATGTCCCACCGAACTTCTGCAGGCTTATTTTTAGTACAAAATATTGTGTGAAAATTGGTAGAAATGGCAATTGTTGGTTTTCAGCTGAAGCTGCAAGTGCTGAGGGGGAGACTGGCGCTGTGGTTTTGGTTATTGCACAATCCTGGGCACCTGGAGGTGGCAAGACACCTGTACTCACAAGCCCTGGTGTTGACACGGCGCCTCTCATTGACTCCACACCTCGGACTGAGACCGCAATCACATGGAACAAATGAACCAACCACTGTAATTACTGCAAAACAAGAGGTGCCTGTCATGAACTTCACTCCAAAACCAAGGGGTATATCAAGCTTCATCCAGAGAATGAGGGTACTTGAAGTTTCACTCTGAGACCAATAGTACATGAAATTTCACTATTAAATGACAGAGTACATGAAGTTTCACCCTAAGACCTAGGGTGTGTGAAGTTTGTCTCTGAGACCAAGAGGCAATTTTTTACTGAGAAAAGGGTACATGAAATTTCACTCTTAAAAAAGAAGGGCAAGAATTTTGAATCAAAGACCAAGGGAATGGAAAGTTTATTTCTGAGATCAAAAGTACATGAAGTTTCACTCTGAGAAACAGGTACATGAAGGATTGCTATGACAAAGTGATATGTGAGATTTCACTGTAAGAAGAGGGTTTCATGAAATTTCACTCTGAAACCAACAGGCATGTGAAGTTCAATCCTGAGAATAAGGAGTACATGAAGTTTAACTTGTACTTTTATTTGGTATACCATATATTGTGTTTCTTCATACAGGTCCTGAGTTGCATCTGTAATCTGGACATCTGTTTAAATAATACTTTTAAAATTAGAGCATAAAGAGAGACATTGAATGTATGTTTCTTTGAATCTCCTAAACGAAGCATTAAAATTTTTGTATAGCATCATTTAAGTAGATGTAGTGCAACAACATTTATGATTACTTCAAACATAACGGAGTTGTGTGTTATATAAGATGCTTGTATTCTAATCAAAACATTTTTCTTTTCATGATAAATGCTGCTGTCATACATGCACACAAATGTTTACATACATTCCATGGATCCAAAAGTTAGAATGAATACAGAATGCGGAAGTAGTCACAAAACACAGACTACGCAAATCAGTATAATTCAAAGCAAGTTAAATATTCCACAAAATTTATACAAATGTTAAATTCAAAGTGTAGAAACTAGGCAATGTATAATTCCCTACAATTCTACACAATGCCAGACAGTTTTCGGCACAGCAAAAATACATATTTTTGTATTATATTTAGTACTGACTAGGCATTATATAACATACAAAAATTAATTTTGGAGAAGTATTAATAAAACGAGGTGTGTACTTTTACTTAATGCTTATTGAAAACATATTTATAGAAACTACATAGGTAATGTTTCTTGGTGACATATTAATTAGGAAATATTGTAATAATTACAAAATATATAATTGATTGTTAACATATTAATGAACAGTTACTTTAATTAACTGTACAAAATAATGACAATTATTAAAATGTTTTAATGAAATGTATTAAACAATCAGAATTATTAAAAAGGACAGCAAACTTCTGTTAATCTGACTTGCACAGGGCTGGACAGGTGCCAGATTATTGGCTATTTCAGATTATCAGACAGCACCTATACCAACCTAAAATGTAACATGTAATTTTTTGTTACTGCTCCTATATTTGTGCCGCACAGCTATTCGGAGGAGTACTGCATTTGGGATGTCTACTTTATATGCTGGTTCTGGATCATCAGGTTTCTCTTTTGTGTTTTCTTACGTCTTCATAGCTGAAGAATTTGATGAAAGAGAAGACAGGGGGTCACAAGATATCACAGTATTTGATGCACAGACACATTTGGAGTTCATTTTGAACATGTCCCTGAGATCTGCCTATTTCATTGACAAAGCTCTTTTTTCAGGAAAAAAGCAAAATTTCCACTCTTGGTCTACTCTCTTCAAGTGCCAAATTATCAGGATTTCTGAACTGTAAGATGTTTAATTAACAGAATTTTGCTGTAGAAAATAATCTACTTTCAACATACTTATGAACAAATACTTTAATAGACTATATTAAAGGATTAAAATGGTTACAAAAGACATATCAAGGTACAGTAATGTATTAATAAATACATATTCTTAAGAAATCTATTAAGGAATTAAGAGAATGCAGCATTACATAACAACTTGCAACAGGTTCACTTGTTACAGAAAATAGATTTAGAATGGCATTTGGGACTGCAAAGCATTTTCTTTTGCACACAAATAGTAGGCTCCATGCTCCATGTCTAATACTGCCAGGAATAAGCCAAGGGGTAAGGTGTGGAAGAACTCCCACAAACTGCCAAAACACAAGGCCAACATTACATAAAACATAAGATTATTTTTTTATGCTTTGCCTAGGGTTTTTGGCATTGTATACAATGCCCAGGGATTGTACACAATACCTAATTTCATACTCACCCCCTTAAATACCACAAAGACATATGGGGGGAGCAGAGATATGATTATATGATATGATATGACACAGCACCACCCATTCATAACTTTAGCATAGTACAGAGGCAAGTACTTGTTAGACATTAATACATTCATCACCTCAGTCAATGGGTTGTGTATGGTTTTCATACTACTTTCATAAGTCTCTAACATAACTCCCACACACAAAACCACTGATAAAATATAATGTTGACCATGTAAGGGAATACAGGCCAGTAGGGCTGCAAGGCAGTAGCCTTTCTACAAATTCTGAGCAAACTTAGAACAAATCTCTGAATAAAATCCATACATTCTTTAAGACAATATGAATTATGTGTATTTAAGTTAAAATACTCATGACAGACTTGAAGCACTGAGGAGAACACAAAAAAGGGCAGGCTGTGCCCTGTGCAGCCATTGCGTGGTGCATCAGCACAGCCAAGGCAAGTGGTGGGAGAGACAGTAAGCCTGGTAGTGGGTCAACAGGACTGTGTGTATCAGTTTAACTTTTCTAACATTGCAAATGTTGGCACTTTGATAAACTTTTTACCTAGCTGTTTCCATATTAATGAATGTTTGAAATTTAGTTGTTGCACTTTTAAGATAAACATGAGCAAGAACAGTGTGAAATATTCACTGCACATCAGTTTTTGTGACTAACTATAGCTGAGTAGACTTGAGACCAAGAATTTAGGTAGAGCAACTGATATAGTTATTTCCCAGACATTATTAACCAGAACACAAACTTATGTGAGAAAATTTAACCTACTATACATGCTAAACCTAAGTGTTTGAGTGGCCGTGCTGAAAGAAATGTTCAATTAGCCCTGCTGATTATTCATATAACAATCCTAGCACCAGCTCTACCATAAGAAAGTCCCATGAACCACCAACTTGACACTAGAGGGACATGAGTGGTCAGCTTCTTATCCCAGTCACTTTATTCCCAGGGAAATAGCCCCAACTCATTAAATACTGAATTCAAAAATAGCTGTTGATATAGTTCTCTGTGACTAATCGCAGTATCCCTTAACTTAAACTGGATAATACTAACATTCCTCAACCTCTCTCAATTATATGGTGAGGTTTTGCTTTATTCCCATGGTTCAAATTCACTACTCATCACCTCCCCAACCTTTCTTGTGAGGAGGCTTAACTGTTCCTGTTATGAAGCTTTTAAGTCTGTATACTTGCTTGCAGTACATTTACAACCCTCTCCATTTCATTTAAGCAGTCTGACTTCCAGCAACCTATGCCATTCATACTAGAATGCCAAATATTATTATTTCTGATGTTAAATTGAAACAGGTGCATCATCCCAAAAATATCTGGTGAAGAGTTCAAATTATGAAGCTTCTCATATTCTGAACTACTCAAAACTGTAAGTAAAACTTTCTGTATGTGCAAGCCAGGCAAGGCTCCTCACATCCAATAATTGGACCAGGGCCTGCCCTTGGCATATCTGCATGGGTTACCAGGAGAATGATCAAGGGTTGAACAAGCACGAAACATGAGTATGGACAAAGTCACGTTAAGGGCATTCTTCAAAGACTCTCTCCTGAAAGAGCTGGGGAAATACTCAACTTGAGCAGAAACCAACCAGGAAAAATGATGGGGCTGCCAACAGAGCACTGTAATTTAAACGAACATCTATATGTGGTAGGCAATCCCGGGCGTTATAGATGCAAAGAGGCACTTGAAACAGCCTCACATATTCTCTATGACTGTGAGGCATTGGTAGTACTAAGATTTAGGCATCTGGATCATAATTTCTTGGAACCAGGTGATTGTACTGACATCTCCTTCAGCAAGGTACAGCACTATATTCAGAGTGCAGAGTTGCTGAAGTGCCCACCCTAATGAATTCTGTTCTATTCTATTATGTTTATGCACCTGTAGTTTTAAGCCAGCCAAATCAGTACAGACACAGAAATTTATTTTTCAATACATTCGTTTTCATTTACTGAAAAATGTTACAGTAAGACGAAAACTAACTAATGTACAAGAGTCACTGCCATCTAGTTTTGGGTGGTACAGCATAATTAAAATGATAATGAGATTTAACCAAAAAACATAAACTAATGAGTAATTTTAACACAAGGTTTATACTCTAGTCTTTATTCATTTACTTACTCTCTAGCAACCAGTAATATAAGCAGATGTATTTTCATGTGCACATCAACACAGTTCACACACTTATTTATGTATAACACTGACATTTGTATATATATCACTGTGCCACAACAACTAAATAATGTATCAAATCATAATGGTACAACAAATACACACCAGTTACCCCGACTCTTTTCCATTTCTCAGAACAGTGTCTGACCATACAAATGTTGACGCATCCCACAACACACTCATTGCCACGACAACTTAAAATCATGCATATCTTGTATTTGATGTATTCTGATGATTTAACACAGACTGCCTCTCAAATTTACTTTACAACTTTAAACAGCTGTTGTTACTGAGGGACTTCAGATCCTGAGGATGGGCTACATCTGCATGTTTGGGAAACTGTTTCCATTGATAAGGATGCTCTCAGACATGTTAATAACATTCTGACTAAAGCAGCAGAAGGCAACAATCCAACCACGTTACTGCAGCAAGGTAGCATGCTACATCATTTTTATATTTGTTTATACATTCATTCAGGCTGAACACTGAATTAACAATGAAAACAATACACTGCCAAAATTCATCGTCTGCTTCCATTGGGAGTTGCACGTTTGCACCTAAGTTCTTCATTTAGTACTTGTCACCTTTGTTTAGTGTCTGATGGTGTGAACCCTCTATGTTTGCGTTTCTTCTTAGGATCTGCCAAACTGTGTTGCAAGGCAGGCCCTGCTGAATGTATGTACACCTTTTTTGATTTCTTGGGACCAACTACAACATTGTCGCAAAATCATTCCACCTTCTCTTCTAACATGTCTGGCTGGATGTCTGCACAAATATGGTGTTTCCTTAAATGTTTTATACTAAGTGTATATTGTAAGCCTTGGAAGGAGTTTGTGTCCTGAACTTTGTTCAGTATCAGTCTGCAAGAACTGTTGTGGATGGTGTTGCATAAAAGTGTAGAATACAGCCGACAGGAGTGTGGCCATACAACACTAATTGGATCTGCGCTCTTCTGGGACATTACTCAATGTAGAGTGGTAATTGAAACTGGCGTTTTGGGTCCGATAGGCCATTCGGAAATGCCAGTAGAGAATTGCCACACTATGCTGAGTAATATCCCAGAATAGAGTGCAGATCTTGTCTACACTGTGAAAGAAGCCTGAAATCATGCACAATTTTGATTTATTTCCTAACTTGCAAATGTAGTCCCACTTTGATATCTACAGCCCATTGATAACAATGTCTGCTTGAAGTTATACAGAAGGAATTCAGACACTATGTACATCAATTATTTAGGCACCACCTTGCTGTAGGTTTTAAAATACAAGATTCTCACAACAGATAAAATAAGTATTCTTTGGTAACAAGAGTAAACTTGACTTCATTACAGGCACTTTGAGATACATAAATGTACTTTCTTAAATTGTTAAGAGTCTAGGCTGGTGTTCTTAACACCATATCTACTTAGAGATGATAAATTTAAAATTCCATGCACTAAATATCTATTTTACAGACCACCCCAATTTCCTCATATCCTCCTCTTACAGCACCCTATATGGGTTGACAAGGAAAAAAGTCTCATTGTTATATTCCTACAATAATTCCTCTCATCTTTGCCTGACAGCACCGGGCTGAGACATTTTTTTTTTGTCATACCATTTGTCTCTTTCCTTCAAATTTTAATTCTAATGCCCTCCATTGTATCCTGGCACTAGCAACTGATGACTCAAAACAATATAGGATATTTGATATGATCCTGTACCTAGCTGCTGAAACAGCAAAAACAAATAATTGCTCATTATTATGTCACACAATTGATGCTAAATATTTGTTGTTGGCAACTGCTTAAGTTGAAGAATACAAGACCAACTTGATGTCACTTGCCATTTTATTTCACTTCTTACGTGCTCAACATGTTTCGGACATTAATATATCCATCATCAGGAGCTTCTGACTGTTCTGTTGAATTACCACATTGGTCGTATTGTTCTTGGTACGATGTTGGAGTGGTATCCGTGTTGCAGGCTGAAGCACAACTGTGTTGTGCTTCAGCCTGCAACACAGATAGCACTCCAACCCAACCACACTGAAACTCCAACACACATGGAACCAAGAACAATATGACCAATGTGGTAATTCAACAGAATAGTTGCAAGCTCCTGATGATGGACATATTAATGTCCAAAACATGTTCAGCACATAAGAAGTGAAATAAAATAGCAAGTGACATCAAGTTGGGCTTTTATTCTTCAACTATCACAATGATGCAAGGTCCAATAAATATAAAAAAAATTGCTTAAGTGTTTCTTCTTGCTTGTTTACACTGAATGCATTTATAACATTTACACTTAAGGTTGTTAAAGCATGAAGACAGAAATTACTTACTACCACACACTATTAGTGGTATCAATGTAGGTAAGTATTTTCTGAACCCAATTACCCCACACAGACCAAGACTCCATAAATGCCAGACCTCATCTGATCAGCTACAAATGCAAGTCATTCAACAAACTACATACTTAATCCAATCTGGATAACATTATCAAAATAGTGATTTATATGCCCTATTTTCTGACCTCAACAAACAATGTATGCTTGCCTATGTGTCATAAATACTCTGAATTTATTCATCAACATTTTCTTCCACACCTTTTTGTTACATCATGTATACACATAATAGAATGGGCATACTTTACATATCTTGTATATCACATGATAGGTGCAGCAAAGCTACAGGGCAGTGTGTCTTGTGGTGGAATGTCTGGCAAAGAGAATTTTTGTCTGGTTGGAAAGCAGACCCAACATTTGTTGACACTAACTACTCAAGTATGACTTACTATTTCCCATTGTGTCAATACACAAAGTAATAACATTTGTTTCATTATTTCATGAATGAAACAGAATGTCAATTATTATAAGACTTAAAAAAAAGCCCATGACTCAGCTATATGAGCAGCACTGTACAGGGCAGTCACAACTGACTTTGGTATACCCATGAAACTAGGTGTGCCCATAAAAATGTGTGTAAAGTGAATGTGTAAAATGTCCCTACAGGTCCATAATTCTCTGGAACAAGGAGATGCTTTATTGGCACTTTCTTTCAACATTGTTTTATAACACATTATGAAAAAAGTAATGAAAAATGAGAGGAACTGGAATCAAATGGAAAACACATTACATATGAACAGCACATCTAGTCCCCCCCCCCAAGTATAAATATTCAAAAGGAACAGAGAAGCCATGTGAATTGATACCATAGCTTCAAAATATGGATAACAGAACATCAACAAATCTTTACGTTGTTATGTGTCACCTGCAGAGGGTGTGGGGAATAGGTAACTGCTCCTTAATCTATGATGATGATGATGATGACGATGACGATGACAATGACTATCATGTTAATTTACCACATAAAAACATAAATGCCCAAAAACATCTTATTTGATATTAGTGTGGAGGCTAGTCTAGAAGGAAACACACAAGAAACAGAGCACATGTCTACATCATGTCATGTCACCAAAATGCAGGACACAATTATAACATAAACATATCCAATAGACATTTCAAGCATTCCTGAAAGTGACAGTAAAAATCACAACTACATTCACAAACAAATTACACCTGGCATATGAGAAATGTGAAATGAATACAAAATACAGCTTTCCCCTACAGAAGACTGTCAGAACATATTTTAAAATCTTGTTTTTCAGAATGAATAAGGAGTTTGCTTGTTACCACACTTCTTGAGATCATGCCACGGTACTTAGATGGCCCCCACACTTAGGAGGGAGGAAGTAACAGGACACTGGTTAAAACTGAATAGTGGGCTTCACGATCTGTACTCCTCACCAAATATTGCTATGGTGATGAAACCAAGGTGAATGAGATGGGAAGATCATGTGGACAATCCAGCCATAGATAGGAGGATCATGTTAAAATGGGCCTTAGAGAAATAGGAAGGGAGGGGGTGGACATGATTTATTTAGCTCAAAATAAAGCACAGTGGCATGCCCTTGTGTACATGGCAACGAAACTCTGGGTTCCATAAACCATGGCAATTTGACTAGCTTAGCATCTATCAGGTTCTCAATAATGCCCTTGCCCTATAGAGTCAGGTAATTACATCACACACCAGTATAAGAAACTAGCACAACTAAATCTTTCCAGCATGGCAGAGTACTGGTAACATCTACAAATGTTGTAATGTGCCAGAGTTTACTGCTACATTTGGTTCATTTTGTATATCTCAGCTCCAGCACTGGGTTCTGTGGCAAACACGAAGCTATCCAAGTCCCCTCCAAATGCTTCTGGGTTTTCCTTGTAAAATTTTTCCTTCAGCGTGTCAATATAATCACTAACGGTGTCCTTCGTTGTAAGGGCTACTATGCAACCTCCCCACCTGAAACATAAAATGTCTTTAATGAAACACACCCCGACAGTGTGTACAGCAAAACAAAACAATTATTTGCTCTACACACATTTATCTGACATAAAAGGAGGCAAACAGATTACATACAATTATAAAACGCTATTATTTTCTCTGTGTCCTATCCTGTGTTGAGAGGCTTCAAACATTACTCATATATAGACAGTGGAAGTTTTACATATTTTTTTAACTGTACAGCTGTCTCCTATAATCTGGTAACCTGTTAGAAACAGATGAAACTTGGTAAGGGGAGGTAAGACAGCAGAATGGAAGGGAAATTTTCAGGTAAAGCTTCATGTTTTGCTAAACAACTTATACATGACCTTTGAATTTATTACATATACCTTGTTACAGTGACTTTACTTCCCTAACTTTCAGCACACTTAAGGAATGAATGGTTGAATTATGAATAGTAAATAGCCAATAAAGCAAATGAAGAGTAACTGTTACTGCAAATTAAATTTATTCTGGTGCAGATCATATAACCACCAGTTCACATGTACAAGTTTACATCATGCACACACAATATTTACAGTTAAATGAAAAGGGCAGCATCAGGACAATGTATTCACACAAGGTGCTTTAGTCTGCATTCTATTCCTAGAGAGTGCCTTGCAGTTACCATAAACTTCACCAAATTTGAATATGAAAATGACATACAAAGTGGCATTTGTTATGTCGAAAGGGCCCAATCCTTCTGTACTCCGGGCTAGTCAGACCCTGCAGAACTATGGGAGGGGAAACAGGTACTCAAAATCAGAGTCTGGGGACCTGACCCCATAGCATGCCGCATCTCGTATGCATAATAAGGAAATGTGAGATAACAGTCCCTAAAATTACCTTACTTACTAGGGTCGAGGCATGGGGTTTGGTGAGAGAAAGGGAGCAACAGTGTATAAGTTGATTCCAAAAACAGGATATATTACAAAAAAACAATTGTACTAGGTAGAGAAGGAGCGAGGTTGCCTACAGCCCTGCTGACAATTCCCTCAGTCCAGACTCCATCACTGACAAGAATTACCACAGACCTTGGTCAGCTCAAAAATAAACCATCCTATGTTGCAGGTGTGAAACAAAGGTGAAGATTATCGGCACGACAGCCCTCATAGCTGTGAGGTTCCTTTTGTTCTTCCAAAGATAATAACATACTCAGCAGCCCTCTCCAAGAACCTTTGCAATTGAATTGATTTCTCATGATGCTCTGTACTGATGCTGATAATCTTTATATAATGTAACAGTTTTGTTTTTCTGCCCTAATTCATCATATCAGTTTGTTGTTTCCCAATGATACAATCACTACTCTTACAAAAGTATGTCATATTGTTGGTTTGTTTTGACCTCCGTCTAGGTGTACAGTCTTCCAAGTATCTGGCCATCAGCAAATACTGCACATTTCAGTTACTTCACAATAGTTACTTTTCAACAAACATTGTCTACTTTATGACATAAGTGTGGAATTCCATAGCATATGAAATCTTACATCATTCATCCAGCATTCAAAGCTTGATTTTTGAAGAGTATTTTCTAAATCTTACACCCAATGTTGTTCTCAAAATTTCACTACATTACAGCATCAGTTTGCTTCCAGTCTCTCTGAAAACCACAGCTGCAAGTGGTACTACGTTACCACATAAAGTCAACTGTCGCTTGTGAGATGGTAATGTGTACCAGTGTTTCTCACAATAAAGAGTTCTAACAGGTCAGTCAACAATGGGACATATTTCATTTCTTGACCCAGTAACCAGTTTTTATTTGTATAAATAGTAACATTATTTCCTGACCAAAAATAAATAAGGGGGTGCATAGAATGGGCCCGTTGTAAGAAACTAAAACAAGAACCACCTCTATGTGGTGTGTGTGTACAAACAACCCATTTGAAAATTATGACCAATTTTGGAAGTCAGGTGTAATTTGGAATAACCAATTTGTAAATCTTGAAACTGTATTCTTTAGCTGGGACAGCAAACAAAACAGTGGAAGAACACAAATACAGTTGTACACAAATGTAGTACTCCCCTTTCTACTCTAGCCTTACTGTGGCCATTATGTGCAGCTACCAAGCAAAACAAACATAAATGAAGGCTGGAATCATTATATTTTCGGGAAAAGATGCTTAGACATGATCTGTCAAGCTATATTTCCCACACCAAATTGATTTTCCTTAACTTCTCCACAAATTATGTAATAACTTGTGGGAGTGATGTTGGAAATTAGAAGTATGAAAAATTGTTAAATATTAATCCAGGTTTATAGAGACAGTAATGGTTAAAAAATGGGTATATGAACTTCATGTATTACATTTTTTCATGACCCAAAATGTTTAAGATGAAGAAGAGTGTCAAGTATGATTAAATAAACAGATTCCTGTAACGCTTTACATGCTAATATTTGAATATATCTGACGTCTCCCTTGACAACAAGTGGTATATTTTAGTGTAACCCTTACCCTGCTAACATGGAGAATATGGTGAGCTCCTATTAATGCCAGCAGATGGCAGATGGGATTTAACTCGGCGTTTAAAGGTTTAAATATAGTACCAATGTTAAAAGTTCACTCAATTTGTACTAAGACCAGCACACTGTCTACTACTGCCAGCAAATAGGTTTGGGTTTCTTAAGAATGAAATGATAATCTTTCACCTTAAAAATAAAATCTGCTTATAAAGGGTTCAACCAAAGGGTGTAGTGGAACTTGCAAGAGACTGACCCACATCCTATTAGTCAAGAGGTTGGCTGCCTTGTTATGTGGATAACTCACCCAGCTCCAGTAAGTCTTGAACCCAGAGCTTTCCCTTTGCCCAACTGCACAAGTTTGTCCAAATTAGGGTGGCTGCATTCATACAAGTTCCGCAGACTCTCGTGGCTCTGCCCCATCAGTTCTCCTAGTTTTGACAGTGCAACTGATCCTTCCATATCCTTCTGGCACACTTCTCGAAAAGTCTTGACCCGATTTGCTTCTGTAAATGCATGAAGATTTCAAAATTCAGTTCACATAATGTGCCAACTTCAAATTCTGATAAAACTGCCTGAGTTTCAAAGCAGATGTCCGGCAGCTTGTAGTCACTCACATTTACAAAAATCATCTTGTCCTTTTCTTTATTCACTATAATTCCACCATTCAACACTGTACACTTTAAGTAACTTACAGTTTTACTAAAGGCTACATTACTAGCAAGTAAAGATTAAACAAACAAGGTAACATTAAATATCTTCCACTGCTCATTCCACTACTGCAATGGTGTACGGCCAAGAGCTACAGTCTTCTAATGATAATATTGCAATCCACATACTAAAATGCATGGCTGCCATTAACACAGCACAGGAAGAGACTCAACTGGTTCCAACAAACTAGAATGAGATGATGTGGCTGGCAAGTTATCTCTGCCCATTGTCCTGGTATTGCACAGATCAATTTCAACCCACTCAAGTTCTAGTTTTCATTAGGTGAGGTTGACTGCTATCATAACTTATGAACTGAGAACCTCTGGCAATCAATCAATCAATCAATCAATCAACTTTATTCTTCCAAAAGCTGTTTCTGTTTTATTAAAAACAAACTTTA
>Ga0123355_10013205_pt1 | contig 12841 bp, 11 predicted proteins | sample TergutEmb28metaG_3_FD_89872 | JGI IMG/M metagenome (GOLD analysis project Ga0123355, IMG submission 89872) | Embiratermes neotenicus P1 segment gut microbial communities from Petit-Saut dam, French Guiana - Emb289 P1 | ecosystem: Host-associated > Arthropoda: Insects > Digestive system > Gut ...
CTGGCCAATATCTCCGTAACCATTGAACTTTGGATATAGGTGTTTTGGGTTATATCGGTACAGTTTGACCTAAGGAACACTCTCCCGAAGTTAGGTCCTTTCCTCCTGGGACACCCTGTATACTCAAATATCCATTAGTACAAGTCTGTAAGTCATTTCCACTCACCCTCTCCTGTCTTTCACATGCTACCCGCTCCGCTAATGATATGGCACTCAAGCGCCGTGGTTGAGTGATTATTATGTTACAGTGTGCACCTCGCTGCAATGCCTCCCATTCTTCCATTATATATTGTGGTACCTGTGTGCTTTTCCCACATCCTGGCTCCCCCATCACCACTATCACAGGATTCCTTTCCACCATTTGCACTATCTGCTCCCTAATAGAAATAATATACCATACACTGTCTTAAATACAACTATGGTAAACAAAAGTAATAATTTATTCCTCCTGAGGAAACCTAAGAAAAGGCTCCAAAGACTTCAAAACCCTGCAGACATTTGTGCACGTGCAATGCCTGTATTTTAAAACACTGTAAAATAACAATATCCTTTATCTGTTGCTTAAGCACTGCAGCAGTTATGAGATGCTGAGGTGGTGCAGGCTTTCCATATGATAAAGTTGCTGTGCTCTGAGGTGTTACACACTCAGTGTTCTGCATTGTAATGTAGTGGTGGTAGTTGTTGTGTTGTTGTTCTGTTGTAGTAGTAGTAGTAGTAATAGTAGCAGCAGTAGTAACAACAGCAGCTGCTGTAGTTGTCTAACAAAGATACACAAAAGCCAAAAAAAGCACAAACATGGAGACAGATTAACACATTAGATAGCCAACACAGAAAACTTTTTAACCCATACAGGCTCCTCACCTAAATTCTGCAATGGGTAGACTTTCTCTAGTTTCTTTAATTCTCTTAATTCCATCTTCAGATCTTGGATAACTAGGGTTATTACTTTCAGAGGAACATATTCGTTTTCTGTAACGATTGTACAATTGTTTATTACGCTGAGTAAATGCTCTGAGATCATAGTCTCGTTTATGAAGACCGGTTATAGGATCGGTACCTTCTTCAACACCAAATAATTCTGGAAAAGAAGAGCAACATAGAAATGGAGAATGAAAACACTGGAGTGTCCATTACTGAATCACATTAAGTTTCTCAAAATACTGTCTAAGACTACCTGCTAATTTGTCTCCCTTTCACATGCCTCTGCTTCAGTCAGCTTTTTTTTTTTAATGGTGCACAGAAACTTGTAATTTACACCCATCGCTACCGAGCCCATTTAACTATAAAAGCATGCACATAAATAACCGTACAAGTGGAGGAATACCCCAATCAGTAATAAGGGACAATGTTGGAATAATAATACAACTGTAGCAACAATCTTAATTTAAAAATTATCTATTTTATTATTTCCTTGGAATTTAGAATACTGCCCACCCTTAGCATTTATAAATATTTTCCACCGTCTGTAATGATTTTGCATAGTTCTACATTTTCAACAAGATTGTGGAATATTGCCCCAATATTAATTTCACAGGGTTATTTGCACACAGCTGATTCTTAAATACATTCCACCCAAAGAAATCTATCATTGGGAGATCCATAGATTGCACTGGTCCCTTAACAGAACCACAAACACCTAATATATACCCTGCAAAAAAATGTTTCATTCACTGCACACTATGCAACTGCTACAGGCTGAAGTGCAAATCTGAAATTGTTGGCATGCAACTATAAGAGTTTTGGTACAATATACTATTGCAGCATCTGCAACTATGACTCACTCATTACTATTGATTCAAGAAAGAATGGACCCCAAAACATGGAGGTATGGAAGAGCACACCAATTACATACTCTGGTGTGTTTAAAGGCAATATCAGTAACATCCCAGTCACCACAGCTGTGGCTGTTAATACTACCGGACAATTTGAAATTTGCCTCCTCAAACCATATTACTTTCATCACTTTACAAAGAATAACATCACTCACTGCAGAATGGTGCAAAAAATTTCAGCCTTCAATTTGTGGTCACTTTGGATAAGGATATGAACCAATCTTGGAATGTAACAATGAAATCCTGATATATGTAGCATGCGTTGTACCTCCCTTCAACCAAAGGCTGGTTCTGTTACTGCCTTTCAAGTTAGCTGTCAGTGGCTGTGATCAACAGTCTGAGCTACAGCTAACTGATTCTCTTCTGCTGTCACACTCACAGGCCTCCTAGTCATAGATGCATTGATGACCAGTCCTGTAAATTCAAACTTGTCCTGATGCTCACAAACAGCTGAGACTCTGGGTGTTTCAGATGAAACTGCCCTGCTCAACATCACATGACTTCACCAGCATTCTCCATTTCATAACACATTTTTAAACACAGATTCTGCCCCACATATCAAGTTTCATGCCCACTGTGACAATAACATGCTGCACAAGACAGAGTGAAGATACAACACTGATAATCACAAAACACAGAAAAGTTACATAACATACAGCACAGCTATCAACAGCAGTGACGTGCCTCAAATTGCATGACTAAAATATAAGAGGCAGTCAGAAAGAAACTCCTCCTTTTTTTCATTTCATACTGTTTGCAAGCAGGATATATAAAAATGTCATAGAACTTCACTACATTTCTGAGGCTACTTTTCAATGTAGTCTCCATCTTTGTTGACAGTCTTCTTCCACCCTTCAACAAGAGCAAGTATTCCTGCCCCATAGATGATGCATTCCCCCTGCAGTCACTGATGCATGGCATTCTGCAGTGTCTCATCATTGGCATTATGGTGTCAGGACTCTTTTATTTTTAAGGAACTCAACAGGTGATTATCTGACTGTTCAAGGTCAGGACTGGAGGGTGGATGTGGCAACAATGTCCATCCAAAATTTATGATGATCTCTGTGGTACACACACTTGTGTACAGCCTGTAATTTTCATGTAGAAGCAACACTACCAACATTTTTCTCGTGGGATAAAATGGATCAAGACGAGCATTCAGAATTCTTACCATCAATATGGCATTTTAGAGTTCATTGATGTCCTCTTGACCAAGAATTTAGCAAGAGTAACACCGTTCTCATTCCAAAAGACTATAACCACAATTTTTCCAGCTGATTGCACTATGGAATTTCTTCTTTCTTGGAGCTGTATTGCGATGCCATTCCATCACCTGCTTTTCAGAATGGCGGATCCAGGTTTCATCCTCCATGACAATCTGTGACAGTAAATCCTCACCTCCAGTATCACAATCAGCGATGACTGCTTTCCTTGTACCTTTGCATGTATCTGTCAGAATTCGTGGCACCCAACGAACACAGACTTTTGAATAACAGAGCTCTTTAATAACTGCATTACACTACCTTTACCAATGAATAGCAGGAACACAACTCATCTGTTTTTATGTGATTGTCATTGTGTATCAGTTCATGAAGCTGGCAGATGTTGTGAAGAATCAATGGAGTGTAAGTGCACCAGACCTTTTGTGGTCTGTCATGAAGTGTTGCTTCTCCTGCCTCAGCTTATTTACTCCATCTTACCTATCATCAAGCAGCTGCCACATCCACACCAGCTTGATCATGCTCTTTCAGCAAACATTCATGAATGCAAGTCAGCTTCTCACCTTTAGCAGCCGAAAATGCTATCACTGCTCACTGTTTCAACTGAACCCAAATCTCTGCCAATTCAGAATCAACTGTGGTGATGCCATCTATTGAGGGAAACAGTTGCAACTAATAGAACATAATAGTGAATGTTCAATGATTTCACTGATGTAGAGGTTATTACCGTAAAAAAAAAAGAATATCCAAAATCAAAACTAGTAGGCCTTACTTGTTGACTGCCTCTTCTAGCTGCTATTGTCTACGGTATTAAGGAACGGTAATTTGTAAGTCTCTCTGTGTAACTTCACGACACACAAATATATCTTTAAAAAATAGTCACAAAATTTCTGATCCACAGAATATTGTCATTATCACAAGATCCTGCAACTGGACTGTATCCTGAGCCATTTGAATCTGGACCACATCCTCATATCCTATTTCTTCCATATCCTTTCTTCTGTATATAAATGCCAAAAAGCCCATCCAAGTTTGCAGCCCTAAGCAATATTTTACAACAGCCTAGTTTATTCACCATGAAAGGGTGTTGGCCTCCTGTCCAACTACCAAGTTGGAGGACCAACCCCTGTCAGCTGTGTCCACCAGTTTATTTAATATACACCCAGCCAACCCCCATATCTGGAAGTCACCTCCTGAACTTAACATGAGAACACTGTGACAACAACAATACGTAACACATACAGCCACTCCTTTGGGACTGCTTCAGCCTGAAGATAGAGGCATTATGATTCTCCAAAATGTCAGTAACAATCTACCAGTTGACAAGATCTCACATCCCAGAAGACTTTTATCTGTATATGAATCTTAATATACAACTGACTTCACACAGAATAAAATCAATATGGTTAAACCCCACCACATAAAGTTTTCATATTTCCAGTTTCATACTCTTGCATGTAATTCACAGGGCAAAATAACTTCCATGTACCAATGTAACAGTTATTAAAACCAGGTATACAGTGTAATACAAACTGGTTTTGGGTACATTCAAATGCTCAGTCTTCAGACAGGAACACACAGATAAAGCAAACATCTGGTGTTACAACTACTGCTTATAATGAGCACGACAGTGGCAAGTGGTGTTCTGACATGACTACAAATGAACCACCAAACCCACAAAACTTGAGAAATATTAAGAGATTCCTCATTCTCATTCAATAGAAGCTGCTACGATTTGTTTTCAATCAGCTATATGCACATGTCGGTTTGATCAGTGAAGAAGGTAGATGACCACTCAACTACAGGCTCAAAATTGTACTTTCATGTATGTACGACGAAAAAAAAGACAGCAAAGACTTTTCTGTCAGTACTGTCTGATAATGTGGGTTCATCTCCACAAGATCAGATTTCTAGACCAGAATTACTGCTGTCACTGTACAAGCAAAATTCTGACATGATTCTGAAAACATCAGGGTCACTGCAATACAAACGTAGTAACTTACCTTGAGTGCTTCTTTCACTGAGGTCATTCCTTTTTGTTTCACTTTGATTCTTAAAAGGTTCCAATTCATTAAGCAAAGGCTCAATATCCTGCAAGAAAACAGAACAGAGAAATGTTAAACTGTTTTAATACCTATGCAGGAAACTAAGATTACAAGAAATTAAATATATTCTGCCACTATTTATTCATAAAATATTACCGGTTCATTTACAAAATGAATAAAACTGATCTGCAAGGTTTTGTGTTCAACCACACAACTGCATGGCATCACTATCTACACAAACACAAACCGAACACTCACCAATGTGGAAGCCTAAAAACTAGCCACCTATTGTAAAACTTCCTTCATGCAAAAACTTTTTAAGCCCAGATCTTTGCTGAGTAGTACAAATGTCTGTTATTAGAATGACAAACTACACTGCTAAGGAAAACATATAACTGTTCTTTATTCAGTTATTTCATGACAGTATAGCAACTAGGAGGTTACACAAAACTTAATGAAGGAAAGAAAACAATGATGAATTGGAAGGGTTAATGAAGGAACAGGACAGTTCCTGGTACCATCCACTCAGAGATGAATACTGGAGAAAAAGACATCGCTTATTTTAGGGGGGGCTATCCAATCAGAGACTAAGGAAAAACATGAAGCAAAAAAAATATTTTTTTCCAGTAAAATTTGGGATGCCAAATTTGAATCCCACTTGGGACAGAAATATCAGTCCAAGTGTTTCCATGTTGTGTGTATGAGAACGCTTTGGATTGGTCTCATTCTCCATCCAAGATGTCCAACTATTTGTCTTAGAGCAGATACATGCAACCTATGTTCCATGGTTTCTAAATAGTTTTGTTTTAGCAAAATAAACTTTGTGCTCTTACATTCACACTATCACTCTGGAGAGTGACAATTTAGACAGGAACTTTCCTACTGCATCTGCACAGACACCCACCAATTAAACTGACAATTAGTGGAGATGGAAGGAATTCAAAACTGTGAAGCACACTTACAGACAAATACTTCTGTGCCAATTTAAGGGCTGCCCCCTCTAACAGTAAACACAAGCATTGCCAGGTGTTGCATTCATGGCAAGCAGTTTGAAACTGTCCATTCACAAACATATGCAATAATTTTCATAATTAACTTAAGTATGCTAACCTTCCTCACCTAGAAATAAGGGATTTTAAATCCTCCGAATTTTAATTTGGACGGAATGGTAATAGAACCAAACAAATGCAACACTCAGCCAGCTGGACACCACATGTATAAACCATTACACTAGAGCAAAGCAGGGAATAAAAATTAACTACAAATAATATAATATAAACCAATACAAAACTTTCAATAACATACATTAATGTTGTGGTTTCCAGCATGGTCCAAACTCTTAAAAGGGTGCAAACGTAACTTAAAGGAATTAGGAAGCACATAAACAGAGCACAATGCAGCACTCTAACTTAAAAAAACACATTACTTTCCTCAAAAAGCTGACTTCTTGTGGAAGAATGAACGTAATTATTTATTTACTTCATGGCAAATAGCAAGTAAACAATCAACACACCTGCAACAAAAATTCCCATTGCGGAATATAAGATTTGAAATAGTACAAACCTTTCTGTACGAGTCAATAAGCATGTCTATATCATGACACAAGCTGATATCAAGTGTTACTTCTGTGGGTACTCTTGCCATTTTCTTAACCTTGTTTTTATCGTACAACAGAGGGGCTCCAGCTCGAGTGAGTCTGCCTTGTGCATGTAACCAATGCAAAGCCTTCAATGCTGCTTGCTTTCCAGCAGCAGCTTTAGTTGGCATTGTTGCTGAGAAGCTGGCCTCACTGGGCCACTTTACTTTGTATGTACAGCTCCACATGGGATTGGTAATCTTCTTCCCAGTGCGTACGGGTAGCATCTGGTAACTCTTATCAAGGCAGTAACTAGAACTCTTAAGTTCCTGAGCCACTACTGCATATAGGTTATGGAGAGTTCCTTTAGGATGAGGGAACTTGCTTTCAAGCATCTGCAAATCTATACAAAGAAAATAACAATACATATTAGTGAAAAATAAAGCAAAAAATTTCTTACTTTTTTATTTTTGTACCAGTGTCAATACAAATTTCATGCAACTTCAATTTTAAGTTTCAGGAAATTCTGGTCCTACATTATAGTGTATGCTGTTTATGTACTGTTACCCTTTGTTACAAATGTCACAGAAACTGCAAGCATAAATGAAACACAGCTGTGAGAGAAGTCAGTGAAGGAGGCACAGCATATCAACTATGATTACTTACAATTTCATTACACAACATATATTGCCATGATATTTTAATTACATAATACATTTAATGAGTCTAGCCAAATATATAATGTTATTACAAATAATATACACATTTTTTAAAATTATTTTGAAGAAACTAAATGTCCCACAAACATTTTCTGAATGTCAGCATAACTTGAGACAATAAATAAATACATAAAAAGCCTCTGTTCAGTTAGTTATACATTCAAGACATCACAATGCAAAGAGTTTCTTGAAGAAGACTTGGCCATTGGCCATCCATGGTTTACTATATTTCCATCCTTCCATAAATGCATGAAAAATGTATCACAAATAACTGCAGGTACCATACAGTCTTCCTGGTGATGAACACATGATGTTCGAAACATGAAGACACGAAAAATTGAATTAAAACATTAAATTAAAAATTGTGCATTTTATTGGTTAACATTACCTAATATTTAGATCTGACTCCTCCTTGAGCACACTATTTGATGTTATTTGGCTACCACACAACGACACTATTATTCAAATGTCAGTAACAACAAACCACTGGCACAGTAGAGTTTTGGCCATTTCCATTGTGCTGTAAAGTTCTCTGCATTATCATTGCAATCTTTGTATGGTAAAATACCCACACCCTCAACCACCATCAGAATTTTGATCTGTTACGATGAAAAAGAATTATTTATATTATTTATACCCTCACTCCTTCTACTCTGTAAAAGAACACCTCAATGTAAACACAGAATGATGAACTAAGCTTAATTGGTTGTATTTTACCAGCTACTTTTGTTTGGACACAATATTTTCCTCACTTGTTCTATATGCAAGATAACCTGTTTTGGATTTATAGAATGCAAATAAATTCAATTCAGTTCAGCTCAAATCAAAGGTATCCTGTGTGTTAAAAGGAAAGGATGTAGGTGGACTGTTCCAAGAGGACTAATGAGCTCCTACAGTTCTTATATGTTAATGTATATTATCGCTGTTTTCGTTGCAGACGTGTGGTACAAAAGTAGGTTCACCACGATAATGCTGATGATCCTAAGGCAAGGGCATCTCAACTTATGGGTACAGCAGGGGAGCTGGGTTCAAATCCTGCAATTCCCCAGCACACACAGAATAGAAAATACTGCTGGTGCCAATCCCACAAGAAGAATGGCATCACATATTTATTATCTATGGTTTTGTTAACAATTTCAGTAGCTCCGGCTATAAAGCACTGAAAAATGGCATTATTGAACTAACAGTTCCAAAATAACTAAATGCTGCTTCAGTGATAAGTAATACTGATCCTCTGATGTCACCTTCTGATAAAAAAAATTTACGCCATAAAACATCAGACATATTAATGCATTTAAACAATCTTGGGCCTTAGGTCCTAGGACTTCAATGCAGTATAGAAGGGGTGGACAAATTCCTGGCACCATGTTGCCAGGGCAACTAAATTTTTATGGTGAAGTCTAATATTTGTGAGTCCTCCATAAGGAACTTGCTTCATATCACCCCTCTGGTGCTTAAAACACAAATACACATGCACATGCATGCACAAACACACACACACAAAAGATGTTCAGTGCCTTCTGTTACATGTTCTTGGGGGTGTGACTCATTAAACAGAAAATGTGTTAACTGGGTTAAATGAACATATAGTATATCACATAGGAAAATTTGGGGAACCAAAATATTTTATCATTTAAGGTGGGAAAACATTTCACTTGGCATCATCTTAAACCATTTCTTCTATATATAGATTGATAAATGCACCATACATACCTTTAGAAGTGACCTCACCACATCTGTCACCTTCAAGAGGCCAAGCTGCAATTTTACTATCGTCACCTTTGAGATGTTTAGAAGATTCTTGTCTTTTCCTAGAACGATGAGAGCCTTTCGTAGTCTTCAATCCTAATTTCAAGGTATTCTTCTCCTGGGTGTTTGCCTCCTCTTCATTCAGCTTTACACTCTTCAGCACTCTATCCCCACTTTCAAAAGAGTGTGTTGTGTGTAAGTTACATACTGCTCTTATCCCTAGGCTTTGACTTAATAAATTGTTCTGATTACCTTTTGGTCTACACAGCATGTCTTGATGAAACTTTATTACTAGACAATATGTTTTACTAATGTAATTCACTTGCCCTGACCTTACACTTGAAACGTTGCTGCAGTGGTTTGTAATTTCTGCAGTTGGTTCATGATACAAACAGCACTTGATTGCACTGCCTAGTGAACCCGTGTGCTGACCACTCAAGTTACTTATATGTTTTTCTACCAAACATGGAGATACCACACTCTGTGACATGTTCTTCCTCAACACTTTTCCAACAGTCCTACAACAGGAGATCAAAAACTAATATTATGTTCATTTAAAAGTGTAACACACATTTGTTTATCACCAACACAGCACTTAAGGTGGACTCAGTTGACAAAACATACTTTCCATACATATTGTTTACAATTGTTCATTCTGCTATGGGTTTAACCCTTTAAAGACGAATGGATGACTGCTTCATTTAAAGACCCAGTTCATGCCATGCAGTAAACACTTATCATCTAGGTTAAAAACCCAATCAGTTTTTGATGTAAGTGGCACAAGTCACTAGTTGTACTCAGATAAACACAAAACACATAAATACAGTGTGGGCAGAGTGCACATTTGTTGAATGTTAAACCTGTTGGTGCTTCACTTAACCAGTAGGCTTTAAAAGGTTAAACTATAATCTGTGATAAAGGACTCATAAAGATTAATCTGAAAGAAAATAAAACTTAATAAAACACATGCACATATTCAAGACCCATGTTTCACAAGCAAGGTCTAATAAGGGGTAAGGAAAGAGAGTCCCACAGGCCTACAGTGTTTTCAAACTGCCTCTGGAGAACACATTAAGACTGAAAGAAAATATATTCAAACTATGCATTTGTTGTGAGCATGTACGTTACAATGTAAGCAGCATGAGTTTACACAACAGTCTGCATTATATAGTTGTTTCACCCATACCCTACCAATGGTTACATTAGGTTTTGCCTCAGTGCAACACAGCTACTCTGCAAATTTTCCACATATCATAACAAGAGCAGCAATATGTATTTCCTCCAAGTGATGACTTACCCCACTATGCCAGCAATGGTCTTCCCCGGAACTTCATAATGGGGAAAGAAACTGACCTGGACTCATATCCATGTGTATAAGAGAAATGTTAACAATTTTCTGAAGTTTCCCTTCCCAAAAGAAACAACCTTTGTATTTATACTTTTCTGTTACAATTATAAGTTACTGAGATGAACAGCATGATGGATGGATTGAAAATGTAAATTACATGGTTGGATTAGCTTAGTTGTAATATTACAATTATGTTATGACCAAGAAAACTTTTGGACTTTGATTTTCTGAGTTTAGTCTTCCTGACACATTAATAATTTATCTAGAATTACTTGTATGTACTAATGGGAGACAGTAACTGAACATTTACAATCACACACCAGTAAAAACATTTAGCACATGACACATACCAAAGTTAGTAACACGATCTGCCAGTCAAAATAACTGCCCCTCTGGCCTAGCATTACCATCAGAGCAATGGTTCAACTGACACTTTTAATGGCAAGTTATAGTGTAAAAAAAGGCAATGGAGGTAAATTCCCAATCTAAAGCATACAGAAACAACTTTCAACTTGTGATTCCAGTGTTCAGGTTTCAGTATACTCGTATATCTCCAGGGAAGCTGGAATCCTTTCGTAAGGTGAACTATATTATTCATTACATTAACGTATTGTTTGCTCGTTATAATATCAAACCAAGAAAACATAATCTTTTAATGTGGGGAAGTGACATAAAGGAGCTACTTCCAAAAAAAATGTAATCTTCTGCAAATGACATTAATTTACCTTAAATGTTCAGGCCAATTCGAACAGAGAATGGCTTCCCAGAAACCATGGATACTGAGAGCCGAACTGTAATTCATCTTCATGTCTATGTGTAGTACGCACAGAATCTGACCATAAATGTTGCTCACAAGAAACTTGGGCTGCTCCAGTGTACTGTCACCTTTATCACAAAGAAATGAGAAAGTGAAAAAAACACTTAATAACACCTCCTTTAAAAAAAAAGTGCAACTTTACAGGTGGGCTAACACAAAATATATATTGATACTCAAACTACTATGAGACATATTTCTGTGATTAACGTCCAGTACATAAACTCTCTACAGTGCAGTTGTCAGCTCACCAATACACACCATCTTCACATTTACATATTTTAACATAAAAATAAATTATCATATACAGTATGAGAATATTTTTTGACCTGCGTCCACATCAAATTTGTTCCCAATTACAACAATTTATTATCTACCGTCATTGCCAAGCAACTTTAGATCTGATCTGAAAGCATTCAAATCTGACAAAATGTACAGTGCACCAGCTTTTCATCTCTGCCATAACTTAAGGAGTACAATTAAACTCAAAGAAAACATAAAGGAATATGCACCATGATGCTGTCAAGCTACACTTCAAACATTCACACAGCACAAAGACAATGGTACAAGATGCAAAAAATATATGCCTGACATTCTCTCTAAACCTAAGTGGCATAGTGTCTAGATTTAAAGCAATGTGCAGGTGAAGTTCCATCCATTGATTATTAAGGAAATGTTCGTCAGTTCATTACTGTGATCATAAAGGCCCATCACTGGACCCTGTCCCAGACTGCATTATCTCAATCTACATCCATCCATCCTCTTTCTTTGAACCACATCACCCATCCAACTGCACCAAGGGCTCCAAGGTGGTTCCTTACTTTCAGATTTTCCAACTAAAACAGTATGCACCTTCCCTAGGCATGCTACCTGTCTTAATTTAAAGAACCTGGCATACTACCTGTCTTCATTTAAAGAACCTGGTAATACTTGTAAAAATTACTGAGCTTTCCATTATGCATTTTCCTCCTACTTCCTGTTACTTCATCTTAGGTCTAAATATTCCTTCAAGTTGTTACAAAACAAGTCCTTTATTATCCTGTAAAACATAACTACCTTTAAATAGAAATAGTTACATGTTTCAGTTGTTTCAACCATCACCAGGCCATCAACACACTATTTTAAAATATGGTAAAATATATTATATATATATATATATATATACACACACACACACACACACACCACAGGATCCAAACATCCACCACAGGATCCAAGCCGAAGCAATGTAGATAATCTGAACAATGTAAGATGTAATGCTAGCAGACATTTTAGGAACAAAAAGAAGGCATATCTGAAAGCTAAAATTGAGGAACTTGAAATTAACAGTACGATCAACAATGTCAGGGACTTGTATAGGGGCATTAATGACTACAAGAAGGGATACCAGCCTAGAACTATTATAGTAAAGGACGAGAAAGGAGAGTTGGTTGCAGACCCCCACAGTATTATGGCAAGATGGAGGAACTATTTCTTCCACCTATTGAATGTACTTGAGGATAATGATGTTAGGCAGGCAGAAATACACACAGTAGAAC
>Ga0123355_10013206_pt1 | contig 12840 bp, 12 predicted proteins | sample TergutEmb28metaG_3_FD_89872 | JGI IMG/M metagenome (GOLD analysis project Ga0123355, IMG submission 89872) | Embiratermes neotenicus P1 segment gut microbial communities from Petit-Saut dam, French Guiana - Emb289 P1 | ecosystem: Host-associated > Arthropoda: Insects > Digestive system > Gut ...
CTTAATATTTTGCATACAAATTTGCTTTAAAATTTAAATGCCCCACTGGGAATTTAACATTTTGCATACAAATTTTCTTTAAAATTTAAATGTCCCACTGGAAATTTAACATTTTGCATACAAATTTTCTTTAAAATTTAAATGTCCCACTGGAAATTTAACCTTTGGGCGCTACATGTAGGACACATGCTGCTGCCACTTAACCCTTTAACGCCAAACGGTCACTAAAGTGGCCGCACAGTGGGCCCTTTAAATAGCCGAACGGCCACTAAAGTGGCCGCACAGTGAGCCCTTTAAATAGCTGAACGGCCAATAAATTCCGGCGTCAAAGGGTTAAAGACTGAATTTAGACATGCTGCACAGTGTCCATTTTTTCTTCCACAAAATCTTGTGTACTTCAAATTTTTTTAAAATGAAATATTCATGTTTTACATAAAGTGCGCACTGCAATTTAAATTTCAAACCCAACCACCAAAGGGTTAATGCTGCCTTGCAAAAGAAGAAATTTGTATTTTTCAATTATGTATGACGGCTCAGTCTTATAAGATACAAGAGGAAGAAACCTGTGGTTTATAACCCTCTGTACACACTACCAACTCTATTATCTGCTACCACTTTAATGTCATTATATCACAAACCATGTGATGATACTACATAGGTGGCACCAGAAATCAGTGCCCGATACTCGCCACTGTGAGAACCGCAAACGTTGTGTAGTTTGGTAACTACATACCAGTGTGACAGAGGAAAGAGCTGGTTCCATTTTCATGGTAGCAGTTTATTCAGTCCATTCCATGAGAATTTAAGGTGTCAAATAAGTGGCCTGAGTGGTTTTTCTTTGTAGGACTTCCAGATGGAGAAGAGACTGGACAATGAACTTATAGAAGCGGCTGCCCCAGTGTTGCAAGGAGTGAAGCGTAGAGTTGATATTGCGATGAATATCACCAATGAGGACCGAGCATTTTCTTGTACCCTGAGTTACCACATTTCAATGTATGTTTAAAAATGTATTCTTAAATATGTATCACATGGCCATATTTTCATACATTGTAAATGTAAGATCTTTAAACAGTGTATAATTAGGATACTTCAATCATAGTGGTGTGACATACACTATGAGGTGTATACACCTGTATTTTACACAATCTTTAGTTTTTGTATACATTTGTGACAGCAGAGGTACAAATTTGTGAATTTTCCTTTATCAGTGTGTAATAACCAGTGATGCTGAGCAGGTAATCTCTTTTTTTCGGGGGGCTGTATTGTCTTTTACAACACAAAATTCTTGTTTGGAGAGTCCTGGGTTGGATCCCCATCCAGATCTTGGGTGCAGATTTTTCTGTGCACAGATCGAAGCTGAAGCTTAGACTTCGGGAGTGAGGAGAATTCCAGGCCCCAACCTTGCTTCGGAGCTCACCTTAAGTTGTAAGAATCCTCTGCCTTCATCCTAATCATTGGGAGTAGCTTCCTGGGTGCTCCACCTAAGAAGTGGCCTCCTTCACTGCTCCTGGCAGGCAGAGGACAACACGGTTCATAAGACATACATTGAGGCACAGTAACTTTGTGTACTTATTGCAAAGGAAGTATGATATTTTAATTTCATATAGAACTTTTGCAGATTAATTTAAATTGCATTATATTGACCAATTTGCTTCAATATTACTAACTGTATTTCTATGTTGCACTGAAATAATACTTATTTTGAGACCTTGAGAATTAGTTTGTAAAAATAATCATACATATTAATAAACTTATTACAGATTGTTGTTAGTAAATGTTCTGATGTGCTGGAATTTGTTGATTAAAAATGTTTAGTTGATAATTGAGTTTGATGTCAGTGAGTTGTCTTCTTCATATTGAGCCAGATTTGAGCTATTCAGATGTTCTGTGTGTCTACCTTGAGTGTGGGCATAACAGCTATGGAAATTTCTCTTTACACAGGAGATATGGTGATGAAGGATTGCCAGAAAACAGTATCAATGTGAGTCTCAGAGGTTCAGCTGGCCAGAGCTTCTGTGCCTTTTTGACAAAGGGAATTCATGTCACCCTGGAAGGAGATGCCAATGATTATGTTGGAAAGGTGTGTGTATAAGGATGGTAATGTCTTGAAGCACTGGACCCATAACTATTTCATTTCTTGTACAGCTTCCTTAGCCTTGTTAAGGAACAGAAATTGTGGCATAAAGTGAAATTGGTAATCATGTAATTTCTACTTTTAGTTCTCTTCAAAGATATATTTACGATAATGTAAGACAGTTTTTACTAAATCATAATCTGAAGAATGAAGGTCACCTTTTTTATAAAATTGAAGGGTATGAATGTGGGGTTATATATCCGAGTAAATGCAGTATATTCATGGTTACGTAACTTATTATCTTAGTGTTAAGGTTTTTTTTTTTTTTAAGGGAAGGAAATGATTGATCTGAGGCCAGCATATTAGCCTAATACAGACTTGTGCAAAAGTTGATTGTACTTACTTTTCTTTACCTCTTATTTTTCAAGATTTTTATAAATTACTATGAAAATTGTCTTTTGTGTATATTATGATTATTGCAGCACATGCTTCATTAAAAAGTTAGTGATATTGGTAGTCCTGTGAATATTATTCCCATTTTTATTTCTTGATAGGGATTGTGTGGCGGTGAAATCATCATTTATCCACCAAAAGCTTCCTCTCCAGATTTCAAGTCAGAACTGAATGTAATTGTTGGCAATGTTTGCTTATACGGTGCCACAAGTGGAAAGGCGTTCTTTAGGGGCATTGCAGCAGAAAGATTCTCTGTGCGAAACTCAGGAGTAGTGGCTGTTGTAGAGGTGAGTGCGGAATCTAAGAGAGTACTGAAATGGAGCTCATACATACAGAATTTCTTGGGTTGTAGTTGTGTGTAGCATATCTAGTGAAGATTCTTCAGACTTGCCAAGTATCTTGGGCTTAAGAAAGAATTCCAGCCTTTTACTCTTTCTCATATTTTATGAATATTGTTTTCTGCTACCACAAAACTATGTAGCATGTTAATGATAACTAGCATTTGAGAAGTGTATCATTTAGAATTAGCTGAACCTAGTGGTTGAATGAGAGGCACTTCTGCTCTGCGTTCAGGACATCGTGGGTTTGAATCTTGGCTTTGCAACCAACTATTGTAACTGATGGTTTATGATCTTCTTCAGTCCCTCCAGGAAAATGGAGAGCCAGGATAACTTAGTCAGTACAGTGACATTACCAGCTGGAATATCCAGGGTTCGTATCCTGGCAGGGGCAAGAAATTTTTCTGTTCTGCAAAAATTCCAGACTGGCTGTGGGGCTTACCCAGTCTGCTGCTAAGTGGGTGCCGGGGTTCTTTCCCTGATGTAAAGTGCTCTAAGTGTGAAGTTGACTGCTGACCTCCACTAGTGCTGTGGTTAAGAATGAGTAGTGCTGTATTTCTTCTCCTTCTATATGCTTCCATGGCATGGTCAGGAACATGTCTTCCCCCCCCCCTCCCCTCCCCCATAGCTGTTACATGATGCTGGCCCATGGCCACTTCCTAAAGCATTTTGTCCAATACATTACCAAGTGATCATCTTACTATCATTCTGGGCACATACCAGTGTTGTTAAATAAACTGTGAATAAATCATATTGTCAGTTGTGTGAATTGTTTGTTGGCAGGGTGTGGGTGACCATGGTTGTGAATATATGACCGGCGGGTGTGTCGTGATTCTGGGTTTAACCGGCCGCAATTTTGCAGCTGGTATGTCTGGTGGTATTGCATATGTTCTGGATGTGGATGGTTCTTTCAAGAGGTAAAGTTGCATTATGTGTGACAGTTGTGAATGATCAGTAGTATAATATTCAAAATCAAATGTGTATTGCTTAGGTAAGTAATTTGTTTTGGAACTTGAACCTACCACTAACCGTAGGAATTGTTGTGGTCCTTTTCCTTCCTAGTTTTTCTGTCTTTGGGGTCAAGGTTCATCTGTGTACAATTTTCAAAACATCCTCTAAGTTCCTCTTTTATGCACACATGCCAAGTTTTGTATCCACTTTAAACAACAGATAAATCAGGAATTTTTCTTGACCTATAGTTTGAGACAGAAGACACAGAGACAAAAGATTTTGCCTTTCTGGATTTACTTCTCTATTTCAAGGCTTGTTTTCCTGAATTGACAGCATTAAGATATGCTCTTATGCATTTCTCCAAGTGTTTTAATTCTTGAAGACAATTATCACGTCTCCTTTAAACATTGGGATTCACTCTGTAAGTAGTAATTGTAGTTGAAGAATCGCATTAAAATGAAATATGATACTTTGTACCAGCAAATGCAACATGGAGATGGTTCAGTTATTGCCACTTGAACTGGAAGAAGATATTAAGTATGTGGAAGGCCTATTAAAGGAGTTCCAAGAAAAAACAGGCTCTCTTATTGCTGAGGATTTGCTGAAAACATGGCCTTCACCAACGTCCAGATTTGTCAAGGTATAGTTTTATTAAAGATAAACACACAAAGTTCTTGTTTATTTTATTATAGATGTTTCATAATGGTGTGCAATCATCTGTCAGGTTTGCTCCTCCATCGGCATGTCACATTGGCACGTCTCATAGGTACAGTAATATGAATTTTGATTAATGTATTTAGTGGGGTAGAAATACCCTGTACGAAGTCAGTGTAGATTGCATTAGTAAAGTGTGAGCTTTTGTAAGTATGCATTTATGTATTTAGGTCTTCCCCTTTGAATATCAACGTGCACTGCGGCAGTTGGCTGAGGAAGCAGCTCGAGAGAAGGTGCAACACACTGTCAATGGTAGTGATTTTGTTAAGCCAGAAGAGTCCAAAATCAGAGATATTGAGGAGTCGGTGTTGGATGGAGCATTTGAAAAGAAACGACTTGAAAAGATTCTTGATAAAACCAGGCAAGTACCGGAGCTTGCCTGTACCTTTCCTTATATTAATTTCATTGTATTTGGTTTTATTTTCTGTATCCTTATAATTTTATTATAATTTTTTGTTTCAATTGGTCATAACAATTGCTGTCTTCACTCTCCCACAGTTCACACGGGTTCACGTAATTTTTTTTTACTTCATTTGCTGTCTGTGAATTCATTAGACTTGTGTTTCAACTCCCTTCCTCATTTTTATATTTATTGTATTTAATGTAGTTTAGTTTTAATGTGCTTATTTTTGGCTGATTCCAGTGGCCATGCATTCTAAGGCGTGGGTCTGTGATTGCTTGCTTGCTGGAATTGCGGATTTGAATCCCACTGGGGGCATGAATGTCTGTCTGTTTTGAGTGTTATGTGTTGTCAGGTAGAGGTCCCTGCAATGGCCCAAACCCTCATCCAGAGGAGTCTTACTTAGTGTTTATGTGTCATTGAGTGTGATCAGGTGCAACAATAACCTTATGCACCTATATTGAGTGGGTAGAAGAAGTCAAAATAAGAAACAAAGAAATTTCATTTTTAATGTTTTCAAATATACTTCTTGTTTATATTTCCCTCAGTACACTTCCACAACCACCTTCTCTCAGAACTCTCTTTATTTTTCTGCCTTCCTGCTGGTCCAGCTAGAGCCTTCCCTGGCACACTCTGTTCTCATATCCTCCACATCTTATCTGTGTTGGGATGAAGGATGTGCGGCTAAATTAAAAAAAAAAAAGTCTTGTTGAACTGAAAGTACTGAGTCACACACTTCATTCCAGTTTCCCAGATAAGTCCTCTGATATTTGTACACAGTCAGACTGTGTTACACATCACCTTGGAAACTCAGCTTGGTGTGGCAGTCAGAATGTTCAACACCAGTAACAAGTTTTGGTGCTTCTGCACATACACTTCCCATGATTTAACACACACTCACTCACACTCTCTCTCTCTCTCTCTCTCTCTCTCTCTCTCTCTCTCTCTCTCTCTCTCTCTCTCTCATTCTCTGTCTGGGTGGGTTGGTCATTAAGTCATGGCACTGTGTAGTCAGTTGAATGCCAGTATTTTGCTTCATGTTCCACTGCACTACCATTCTTGACAAAGAACCCTCTCTTAACTGAGTCCCAAAAGATAAGTGTGTGTGTTTGGAGGGTTTGTGCATACATGTGTGTGTGTGTGTATGTGTGTGTGTGTGTGTGTGCATGCATGCATGCGTGCATGGTGTACAGAAAATAGTCTTTGAATTTCATGCTGTACATCTAGTAAACTGTCAAAAAATGTCATTGACCTATTACTTAACATGTATTTACTGAAACAAGAACATCGTGTTAACAATTATCCACAAATAGGTTAAGTTAGGCTGGTGTCACACATGCTACAAACCCTTTGTCATAATCATTAAACAGAGATGCTGATTGAAGAAAAGTAACAGTATTTTCAGTTTTGGGATCATTAAATTCAGATTAAAACAAAAGTTATTCTGAAAAGTAAATGAACACAATCTTACAACAGTAACCTCAGTAACTGTAGTACCCCCAAAATATATTGGTTAAAATTGTGATATACATTAAGTAAAATTCTGCTATAACTTAACAGCCTGTGCCATGATTTCACATCACCAAAGTGGTCTTATAATTAATTCTTAATGTAGGGAAGAAAAATTCCATTTCTTGTGTGTGGAGAATATTAAAACTTTTCTGGCAATGAGGATACAAATTTATCATTTACAGGTTATAAAATAGTTTAGAATAGCGTAGAATAGAGTAATGCAAATTTTATGTTCATGTGACCATGCATCGTGACAAATCCTTATAATAAAACCAACTAGATGCACTAATTTCTCAAATTTATTTTGGGATGAAACTCTACATGCTTCGGACAGTTTCTCTGTCCATCATCAGGAGTTTTTCACTCCAGATGATGGACTGTCCGAAACATGTAGAGTTTCATTCCAAAATAAATTTGAGAAATTAGTGCATCTAGTTGATTTTATTAAAGGAAAGAGTAACACAAGTACACTTTTCAGTATACTTACTTATTATACCATATCTTTGAAAGCTAACATTTATTCCTTTTTGCAGGGGTTTCGTTAAATACAAACGAGAGACGGGGATGTATCGTCCTACAGAGAAACGTCTCAAAGATTGGGATGAGATCTATAATTTTGGGCATGTTCGAAATGGATTGCGTATGCAAGCAGCACGATGCATGGAATGTGGTGTTCCGTTCTGTCAGAGCTCTCATGGCTGCCCACTTGGCAACATCATCCCTAAATGGAATGATCTTATCTTCCACAACAACTGGCAAGAGGCACTGAACCAACTGTTGCAAACGAACAACTTCCCAGGTACAGTGTGAAAGTATTGTGCCACAGTTGGTCACTTTCATAGAACCATAATTTCCCAGCACATACTTAGAACTTGGAATAAATTAAAATTTCTCATTGTCTTGCTTGTGGTTTCTCTGTACAGAGTTTACTGGCAGAGTGTGCCCAGCACCATGTGAAGGCGCATGTGTGTTGGGGATCAGTGAACCACCAGTGACAATAAAAAACATTGAATGTGCCATCATTGATCATGCATTTGAACAAGGCTGGATTCATCCAGAACCTCCGGCCATCAGAACAGGAAATAAAGTGGCTGTTGTTGGATCTGGACCAGCGGGATTGGCAGCTGCTCATCAGCTGAACAAGGTATTGGATTGAAATATGAAATTAGAGTAAACTCTCATTAACTGAATCTGTTTTAGGCATTGAATATAATTTCAAGTAAGCTTGAAAGTGGCAAAAATCAAAATGAGGTTATGGCTTCATACAACGTTGCATTGTCAACTGTCTATGCTATAAACAAGCAGTAAGACCAAGAACATTTGTTATGGCATCAAGAGAAAGTGTGAAGGACCTTTTCAAGCAACAAACATTGAAAGAGCCAAAATTTAGCACGCTTCAACAAGGTGTGTAAACAAGTTTACAGCAATGTGTTCTGAAGGAAAACCCATGACTGGGCCTATAGCAATTGAAAAAATTAAGTGTTTTTATGATGGAATTACAATAACTGACAAGTGCACATTCTATGATGGCTCGCTGCAAAATTTTAAAGAACTTAGGTAAGTGCCGGTACCTTCTGCTAATCTGTAATATTTGATAATTTGGCACCCATCCAGTCCCGTGCAAGTCAGATTAATGGAATTGGCTGTAATAACATTTTTGAAATGCATGCCTAATTGTTACTCATGAGAATGAGACAAAGGTTGGGGATAGTACTGGGCGATAACAGACGGAGTGGAGTGGTCGTGCTGCAGCCGATCAGATTCCATCTTGTTGGAATTTGGATTTAAACTGGATTTCATATATATGTGTGTGTGTGTGTGTTTGTGTGTGTGTGTATATATATATAGCTTACCTTACATATACTTGGTTCTGACTTGCTCCGGGCCTTCCAGATTATAACTTGCATAAGTTGGGGAGTGTCTACATCCAGAAAACTGAGATATCTGGCAACCTTTTGGTGCCAGAGGTGGCAGATAAACCTGCCTATTCACTGTGGCAACTAATACAAGTACTAAAAGCTTGAATAATTTCATGTGCAGTAAATTTATTGGATATAGCATCAAATTTGTTTTCCATTTCCAGGTGTTCAGTTGTTATATTCGTACTGAATTTGTGTGAATGTTAAAAGTACATGTCAATATTATATCTCACTTCCCCAGTCAGACTGGAAGCTAGGTATAGCTACGGATTTATCCAGACTTGATTTACCATAGAACAAAAGATTTTTAAAGTTTTCTGAATAAATACACAAGGGCATCCATCCAACCAGGTTCCCTCACCAGTGTGTAATCATTGGGGCTGTGGGGTCAACATGTGTCTGGATCTTACCAGCTAGCAATTTTACAAAACTTTTACCATTAGCCACTAATTGGTCTTTATTTGGATGAAGGACACAAGTTGTTCCATGGTCCTACTACCATATGTGCTTAGCACATGACATGTATCAGTTGAAGGTAGATCATTGAAAGTCTTTCAATTTTTTCATGTACTCACCATTATCTGTAACTAGTAATAAAGTGTCAGATTGCACACCATGTGGCCGCAGGGTCTGCATTACTTTATTCAGAACAAATGCTACTACTTTATGATTCCCAGTAGTTATGGAATTTGACCATTATTCATATTCAAAACAACATGACATCCATCCCTGCACTTGCAAGTGTTGTTTCCTCGGTGTGCACCAAAATATTATTTTCCTGCACAATACTCAAATTTTTCTTCATAGTAGAGAGATCTTCCTTCATGTTGACTCGTTTAGAGTAGGACTGGTCAACATGTGGCTCTCGAATGTATTCATTGCCTTCACTCACCTGAATAGTTTCAGTAATACGTTTTAACAAACATTATATGGTAGGTCAACAGCACATAATATAGCAACCTTATTAGCCGAGATGATTTTTTGGAACTATAACTCATCACATTTAAAGTAGCACACAGTAAACCAATCTTTGGATATTTTTATACACAAGAGTGGCCCTTGGGTGAGTCTATATGATTCATGTGGCTCTCCTGTAGTTTAACTCTGGCGAGCCCTGATACAGGGGCTGTGAGTACACATTACATGGAAATTCCTAACTTCGGGATTATTTAATTTAACAAGTGGTGTGTCTGCAAAAGCAAATGATTTGCACAGATCTTTCATAAAAATGACAAATTTGAGAGATGTTGAAAAAGAATTTGTACCATAAGACTGACGGATTGAAGATTCCTAACTAGTTGACTTTTTCAGCATTCTGTTCTGCTCTAGCAGGAAGTAACTGAAGTGCATATTTCAGTGGTTAAAAATTTTAAGAGGAAAAGGTTATTTTATTATTGTGCCATTTTTCAGGCCGGACACTTGGTGACAGTGTTTGAACGAAACGATCGTGTAGGAGGCTTACTGCAGTATGGCATACCATCCATGAAGTTGTCCAAGGAAGTAGTCCAGAGGAGAATTGGGCTGTTGGTCAAGGAGGGCATCAAGTTCAAAACCAACATTAATGTTGGCAAGGATATTTCAGCCAAGGTACAATTCTAACTGCTGTATATAATATTTTTGTGTTTGTGTATGAATTCCAGATACATACGTCTGTGTCCTCCACACCATGACTATTACATCTGTCAACTTCTCTTAAGCAGAAAGTGAGAGAGTTACAGAACAGTGCAGCAGTGGCGTACCAAAGGGAGGGGGGTTTGGGGTGTTCAAACACCCCCCAAAATTCCAAACACCCTCCAAAGTCATGCCACACTCAACCCGATTGTGAAAACTGTTAAAAAGTGCTGAAGTTAGGAAGCCAACACTCCAAGATGTTCGGAAAAAGGCAGTAAAATTCTAAAACTACCTAAGTTTTTACATTAGCAATGACAAATAAATTGGTTGTCATCATAAATAGTTCTAAAGTACCCAAAAATTAAGAAACTTTTACTATATGAAATGAAATTTCTTGTACCAAATTACAGCTGCCTCCAGAACCCTTGACTAGGGGGTAGGGGGCTACCACCCCCAGATCCCCATTCTCTGTCCTCAGCTGAATTTGTTGAACTGCCCGAACAAAATTCCTGGGTACACCACTGCAGTGCAGTGAAGATTTTGTAAGCCACTTTACCTACAGGTAGTCTACATTTTCATGACACAAAAGAGTTGTCCTAATTTTTAGTTCTAAGTTCCCAAGTGACAGTCTCCTGGGATGTTACTGATATGCAGCTTGCCCTGTTTTGTTCGGCATCTTCAGTAGTATGAGGGTTGGTTGCATACACCCCAAGAGGAGAGTCCAAGACAGACTTATCTGGAGACATGGTGACTGTAACTATAATTAAACCCTGATATAGCACCACCCTCACTTTTTACACATGAAAGTCTGTGAACAGAAATTCTCTATTGTAAGAGTATTTCAAGGTACTGCTACCCTGGACATACAGCTCCTCAATATACCACTACTAATTTTGGTGAACAAACAGTGGTGTTTTATGTGGGTTTGGCAGCACTTCCAAACCACAAGTCACCAAAGAATTCTGACATCACCTTTTTTTGAGTTTGCTGTATGTTATGTTGCACTGTATTCATGTAACCAGCAGTCCCATTCTTGTTGATCCAATGATGACATGAGCTTTGCAAGCAACTCCTGGTAAGTTTTAGTGTTAAGAGTATATATAGAAAGGGGGATAAAACTCATGGCAGTGTGAAACAGCACATCCCTATATTTACTACATGTTGTGAGTGAGTGAGTGAGTGAGTGAGTGAGTGTGGTACCTGCAAAGATATAAATACTGCAAACAGTTTGTGCAGTTATATGGATTAATCCAACTATTTAAACAAGTTCTCATGTTTTTTTAAACGTGTTCGATATCTCATCACTGAGAGTGGAAATGCAGCTGACTCCATGTATCAGGTATGTGTATAGGGTTGTACAAATCATTTGACAGTAGAGGCAATGTGTTAAACATTGAGTGTCAAGTGACTTTTGCATGACCGTATACATATTTAAATGCTAGCATGCACACACATCATATTTTTGTTGTTTTTCGATAAGAATAGTTCCGAAGTTTTGTGATGTTGTTCACTGTTGTGTGCACATACATGTTTTTTTTTAATAGGTACACCTTGGCCTTATATTAAATTTAAATTATTCAATTTCCCAAATTATCTTCTCTCCAAATTCACAACTGTGTTGCTAATATTTTGATTTTGTGCTGGTGCAGGATCTGTATGAGGAATTTGATGCACTGGTGCTGTGCACTGGAGCCACCTGGCCACGTGACTTACCCATTCCTGGAAGACAGCTGGAAGGTATTCATTTTGCAATGACTTTCCTGGAAAGTTGGCAGAAGAAGCAAATGGGCAATGTTGTCGATCAACCACATCTTCTGGCCAAGGATAAAGATGTCCTTATAATCGGCGGAGGTGACACTGGCTGTGACTGTATAGCCACATCTCTCAGACAGGTGCATGTTACGTTACAGGTCATTTCTTATATTTTGGTGGGCTGACCAGTTGTTCTGCATCTATGTACATACTGTTTAAGACCCAATATCATACATAGTTTCTTGGATTTAAAATTCTGGTGAATGCAGATCACATTTTGCAACATGTAAATTTTATTGTCTGGGTATAAACTATAACTTTTTGCTCAAAGTGTATGGTGATTCTACCTTCATCATATGAAATTGATTTTTATCTGTATTATTTGAGCCTGAACTGAGGCTGTGGGAAGAAGTTGCTTGTATTTGTTATATTTAAGTTGCATTGCCACTGCTAAATTGGTATTAAAGAGGTCAAGTAAACATCTAACTGAATTATTTCTGGTGGAAATATGTTGTTTATATGTGCTAGCAGTCTATTTCCCTCTTCTTGGACTGTCCACCCCTGAAGGTGAAGGTGCTATGATTGATCAAAACATGGGACACTACGTGTTCTGTGACACAGCATAACATCTAAGAAGACTTGAGACTTCAGCGCTGCTGCTGCAAGAACTCCGTATCTTTCATGGTCATGTGACTGACACATTTGTTTGTTTCAGGGTGCCAAATCCATCACCACATTTGAGATTCTTCCAGAACCACCACAGAAGCGTTCTAAAGACAATCCTTGGCCACAGTATCCAAGGGTGTTCAAGTTAGATTATGGCCATGAGGAAGTGCATTTGAAATTTGGCCGAGATCCTCGCCAGTTCAGTATACTCAGCAAGGTATAATGTTGTTTTATTTCTAAATCTGCACACACTGTGAATGATTTTATGTTGCCTCTTTTCTTCAGCTGTTTAAAATGCCATGTTTCGTGTACATCTTTTCTCCAGAATATTATATGTGAGAAAACTCAAGACAGTGGACATTGTCCAAAATAATAATGTAAAATACCACTATCAGAAACTGTGATTTGACTTAAATTTTGCTGTATTTGATGTTTAGTTACTGTGTTTAA